>Ga0134121_10001071_pt1 | contig 26970 bp, 20 predicted proteins | sample KB301_FD_96463 | JGI IMG/M metagenome (GOLD analysis project Ga0134121, IMG submission 96463) | Terrestrial soil microbial communities without Nitrogen fertilizer from Kellogg Biological Station, Michigan, USA - KB3-0-1 | ecosystem: Environmental > Terrestrial > Soil > Unclassified ... | reverse complement strand
GAATGCCGCTCTCGATGCTCATGCCGTACTGCTCCATGAGGTCGATGTTGCGGTCGCGGTTCCCCACCGAGACCTTGACGACGACGAAACTGGGATCGACGATGGGCGAGACGAGGCGGTGGCCGAGGGCTTTCTTGAAGGCTTCGCAGTCCGGGCACCAGTCGGACCCGAAGACCACGGCGACTCGTTTTCCCTCTCCCGCCGCCTGGACTCGGGCGGCATCGATCGCGACACGGGCGTTCTCTTGATAAGTTGCAGTCTCCATGGCTGTAGAGTGCCGTCAAGCGCTGATTTCGGGACGACGGGACGGCTGATATGGCGCGACGGGCTAGAATGAGCGCCGCCATGCTGAAGCTCCACATCGTCCCTCCCGAGGGGCTGCCCTTCGATCATCCCTTCCAGGGGGACTCGCTGGTGGTCGGCCGGGCCGCCGACGCGGATCTGACGCTCGCCGACCCGTTCCTCTCGCGCCGGCACTCGCGCTTCTACCGGGCTGGCTCCGCGGTCTACGTGGAGGATCTCGGCTCGCGCAACGGCACGCTGCTCAACGGTCAGAAGGTGCTGGAGCCGTCGCCCCTCGCCGTGGGGGACACCATCAAGATCAGCGGTAGCCTGCTGACCCTCCAGGAGGAGGCGCCCTCGGCGCACCGCGTCACCCAGGTCGACGACGTCCTGGAGGACGGCACCATTTTCCGGAACGCCGCCGAGGTGCTCGACCGCCAGGGCTCGGCGGACGCCGCCCAGGCTCAGGGCGAAGCCGGCCTGCGGCGCTACGCGGACCGGCTGAAGCTGCTCAACGAGATCCACCAGGCGCTCGGCCAGTCGCTCTCGCTGGAGGGCCTGCTCGGGCTGATCCTCGAGCGCGCCCTCGATCACTTGCGTCCGGACCGCGGCGCCATCCTGCTCAAGGAGGCCGACGGCGAGCTGCGGCCCGCGGCCATTCGCTCCATCACCGGCGACCTCGCCGAGTTGCGCTTCTCGCGCAGCCTGGTACGCGAGGTGACCGAGAAGAACATGGCGGCCCTGGTGCTGGATACCCTGACGGACGTGCGTTTCGCCGAGGCGCCCAGCATCCTCTTCTCCGGCGTGCGCAGCCTGGTCGCGGCGCCGCTCCTGGGACCGGAGGGAGCGTTGGGGATGATCGTCCTCGAATCCCGCTTGCAGGTGCGCCAGTTCGGGGAGGAGGATCTGGAGCTGCTGGTCTCGCTGGCGGCGGTGGCGGCGCTCCACCTGCGCAACCTCCGGCTGGTGCTGGAGGCCGAGGAGCGGCGGCGCCTGGAGGAGGAGCTGGCTCTCGCCCGCCGCATCCAGGTGGCCCTGCTGCCCAGCCAGTTGCCGGAGGTCGCGGGCTGGGAGCTTTACGGCGCCAACTTTCCCTCCCGCGTGGTGTCGGGCGACTACTACGAGGTGGTGCCGCGGGCGGAGGACCGGGAGGTGGTGCTGATGATCGCCGACGTCTCCGGCAAGGGGATGGCGGCCTCTCTCCTCACCGCCTCGCTGCAGGCCTTCTCCGCCGGCCCCATCGAGGACGGCCTGCCGCCGGACGAGATCTGCGTGCGCCTGTCGCGCCTGCTCTTCCGGCGCACGCCGCCGGAGAAGTTCGCCACCGCCTTCCTCGCCGTGCTGGAGACGGCCACCGGCCTCCTGCGCTACACCAACGCCGGGCACAACCCCAGCGTCATCGTGCGCGCCGGCGGCGAGGTCGAGGCGCTCGGCCCCACCGGCATCCCCTTAGGGCTTCTGCCCGGCGCGCGCTACCGGGCGGCCGAGACGACGCTGGCGCCCGGCGACCTCCTCGTCCTCTACACCGACGGCATCTCCGAGGCCGCGGACCCGGACGACGAGGAGTATGGCCTGGAGCGGATCCAGAAAGTCTGCGCCCTCCACCGTAAGGACGCCTGCCCCGCGCTGGCGGCGGCCCTGGAGGAGGACCTGGAAACCTTCGCCCGCGGCGTGCCGTTCGCGGACGACCGGACCCTCGTGCTGGCCCGGCGCCTCTGACTCATGGCATTCTCCGCCATCGCCGTCCTGCCCGCGGCCGGAGCCTCCCGCCGAATGGGCCGGCCCAAGCTCCTCCTCCCCTTCCGCGGCGAACCGCTCGTGGCGGCGGTGGTGAATGCCCTCAGGGCGGGCGGTGTGGAGGGAATCGTCCTCGTCACCGCGGCGGACGACGAGGAGCTGCGGGAGTGGGCACGGCAGGCCGGTGTGGCCACGGCGGTCAACCCGGCGCCGGAGCGCGGCATGCTCTCCAGCATCCAGGAGGGGATCGCCACCCTGGGCGGCGCGGACGTCCTCGCCCGGCGCGGCGACGTCCTCCTCGTCTCCCCCGCCGATCTTCCCCGCCTGAACCCGCGGTCCGTCGCCGAGCTGCTGCGGCGGATGGCCGAAGAGGATGCCCCGATCGCCGTGCCCGTCTACCAGGGCAAGCGCGGGCATCCCCTGGCCCTCGCGCCGGCGCTGATCCCGGAGATCCTCCATCTCGATCCCGGGATCGGCCTGAAGCAGCTTCGCGACCGCCATGAGGCCGAGCTGCTGGAGGTGCCGGTGGACGATCCCGGCGTGGTGGCGGACGTGGACACTCCGGCGGACTATGAGAGGCTTGAAGGTCTGGGCTGACGCTTTCATTGCTCATACCCGTCAGGACTTGCTAGGATCTGCCCATGAACAAAGGGATCACGATTCGCCACTTGGACGACGACGCCTTCGAATGGATTGGCGAGCAGGCGGCCCATCGTGGTTTGGACGAAGAGACGCTCGTGATTCAACTCATCCAGCGCGGCATTGACCTGGAGCAGAAGAAAAACAAGCTCACACCTCATCATGACCTCGACGCTTTGGCCGGCACCTGGACCGAAGAAGAGGCCGCCGAGTTCGAAGAGGCGACCGAAGGTTTCCGCCGGGTGGACCCCGACCCTTGGCAGTGACAGGCGTCATTCTCGACACCAACGCCTACAGCGCGTTCAAAAGGGCACGACCCGAGGCGCTCGAAATCGTCCAGTACGCGCCCGTTCTTTTCTTGAGCAGTGTCGTCATCGGTGAGCTTCTGGGTGGCTTCGCCGGCGGATCAAGAGAAGCAAGAAATCGAAAAGAGCTGGAAGTGTTCTGCACGTCGCCGAGAGTGAGGCGCGTACTGGTTGACGACCATACCGCCGAGCACTACGGCAGGGTCTACCAGCAGCTCAGGCGCCGGGGTACCTTGATTCCCACCAACGATATCTGGATCGCTGCCTCCGCGATTCAGCATAATCTGGGGGTGTTCACCTACGATGGCCATTTCGCATTCATTGAGGGGCTTTCTGTGGGTATGGGGCTGGAGGATTTTCTGTTCTGAGCGAAGAGCCACGACGAAAGCCCCTCGTCATCGCGCACCGGGGAGCCAGCGGCTACCGGCCCGAGCACACCCTGGAGGCCTACGAGCTCGCCATCGCCATGGGGGCGGATTTCATCGAGCCGGACCTGGTGATCACCAAGGACGGCGTGCTCCTGGCTCGCCACGAGAGCGAGCTCTCGAAGACCACCGACGTGGCCGATCACCCGGAGCTCGCCGGCTACCACACCACCAAGTGGATCGACGGCCACGAGGTCACCGGCTGGTTCGCGGAGGATCTCACCTTCGCCGAGGTCACCACCCTGCGCGCCCGCGAGCGCCACCCGTTCCGCGGCCATGAATACGACGGCCTCTTCAAGATTCCGACCTTCGACGAGGTGCTGGACCTCGCCATGAACCAGACCCGGGAGACCGGGCGGCCGATCGGCGTCTATCCCGAAACCAAGCACCCCAGCTACTTCCGGTCCCTCGGGCTCCCTCTGGAGGAGCCGCTCCTGGCGGCGCTGGAGGACAAGGGCAAGCTCACGCCGCTCGTCCCCGTCTTCATTCAGTCCTTCGAGACCGGCAACCTTCAGGCGATGCACCGGCGGACGGACCTGCCGCTCATCCAGCTCCTGGACTCCGGAGGCCAGCCGTGGGACCTCGCCGTGGCCGGCGACCCGAGCACCTACGACGATCTCGCGACACCTCGGGGCCTGGCCGCCATCGCCGGGTACGCCGCCGGCATCGGCCCCCACAAGCGGCGGATCGTTCCCGCCGGACCGGACGGCGAGCTGCTGCCCCCAACCTCCCTGGTCGCGGACGCGCACCGCGCGGGCCTCGCCGTCCATGCCTGGACCTTCCGCAGCGAGGAGCCCTTCCTCGCCGCCGGCTACGCGGGTCAGCCGGAGAGCGAGTACGAGCAGTTCTTCGACCTGGGGGTGGACGGCGTGTTCAGCGACTTCGCGAGCGTCGCCGTGCACGTGCGCGACGCCTGGCTGAGGAGGCGCTCGTGAGCCCGCTGACCCTGGAGGAGCTGCGCCCCGATACGGATCACGAGCGGCTCCTCTTCTGCCGCGACCCCGAGGCGTCCTACCGGGCCGTCATCGCCCTTCACAGCACCGTGGCCGGCCCCGCCGTGGGCGGCACGCGGCTGTGGTCCTATCCGAGCGAGGCGGACGCGGTGACCGACGCGCTACGCCTCTCGCAGGGGATGACCTACAAGAACGCCCTCGCCGGCCTCCCACTGGGGGGCGGGAAAGCCGTGATCCTGGCCGGCGGTACGGATCGCGAGGCGATGCTGCGCGCTCACGGCCGCGCCATCGAGCGGCTGGGCGGCAGTTTCATGACCGCCGAGGACGTGGGCACGAGCCCCGAGGACATGGCGATCGTGCGCCGCGAGACCCGGTACGTCGCGGGACTTCCGGACGGCTCGGGCGGCTCGGGCGATCCCTCGCCGCGCACGGCGCACGGCGTGGTGCGGGCGATGCGGGCCGCGGCTCTCCACCGCTGGGGATCGGACAATCTGGCCGGGCGGACCGTGACGATTCAGGGCTGCGGCCACGTCGGCTATCACCTCGCCGTGGAGCTGAGCGCGATGGGCGTCTGGCTGCGGGTGACTGACGTGGATCACGAGCGGATCTACCGGGTGACCACGACCACCGGTGCCGAGGGCATTCCGCCGGAGAAGATCTTCAGCGCCAAGGCGGATCTCTTCGCTCCCTGCGCCCTGGGGGGCGTCCTCAACGCCGAAACGATTCCGCGGCTCAAGGTAAAGATCGTCGCCGGCGCCGCCAACAACCAGCTCCGGGAGCCCGCCGACGGCGAACGGCTCCACGCGCGAAAGATCCTCTACGCGCCCGACTACGTGGCCAACGCCGGCGGCGTGATCGGCGGCACTCCCGAGCTGCTGGGCTGGAGCGACGAGGAGGTTCCGCCCCGGATCGAGGGGATCTACGATACCTTGCTCGCGGTGCTCCGGCTGGCCAAAGCCGAGGGCGTGTCGCCCCACGCCGCCGCCGACCGCCTCGCCGAGGAACGCCTCGCCAAACTGCGCCACGATGGATCGCCAAAGGAGTTCAGCGAATGAGCCTGCAGGTCCAAAACGATGAAGCGCGGCACAAGTTCTACGCGGTCGTGGACGGGCACGAAGCTCACATCCAGTACGACCACTCGGGCGATGTCTACAACCTGAAGCACACCTTCGTGCCCGAGGAGCTGCGCGGCCACGGCGTCGCCGAGGAGCTGGTGCGGACCAGCCTCGACCAGATCAAGGCGCAAGGAGCGAAGTTCCTCCCCACCTGCCCCTTCGTCCAGGCCTTCCTCAAGCGCCACCCGGAGTACCGGGAAGGCATGGCCCACCACCACGTCTAGGTGGGCACGACGCAGGTCGAGAAGCTGAAGGCGTAGGCCCTCACTCCCGCCCGCAGGAACCGCAGCACCAGATGCCGCTGGCGGAAGACGGGCGAATCCACGAGCCGTACCATACGCGCGCGCTCCCAGACCGCGAAGGTGCGGCCGTCCCGCTCCACGACGTCGGCGCCTCGCTCCCCCGCCGGCACCGGCCCGCCGTCCAGCTCGACCTCCATTTCGCCGGTTGATCCCAGCGCGGGCTCCAGCACCAAGTTCACCCCGGAGGCCTCGCAGAGCAGATCCAGCTCCGCTCCCGGCTCGCGGGTCTCCAGGTACTCGGCCTCGTGAAGCCAGAGACCGCGGGCGGCGAACATCCCCGCCGGCGCCGGTCCCTCCGGGCGGGCGCGGTGCCGCACCTCCTCCCCGGGCCGGTAGCCCTCGGGGGCCAGGAGCTTGCCGCGATGGAAGCCGAGGTGGGTTTCCCGGGTCGCCGGGTAGCAGACGGCGCCCGGCCGGTCCTCGTCGCGCACCGGCTCCAGGAGCTCGGGCATCGGCCCGTCGTCTCCAGCCTCGCGCAGCAGGCGCTGGATCCACTCCTCCGTCTCGCCGTAGGCGCCCTCGCCGAAGTGCTCGTAGCGCAGGTAGCCCCGGCCGTCGATCAGGTAGTGGGCCGGCCAGTAGTGATTGGCGAAGCGCAGCCAGGTGCCCCGGCCCTGGTCGAGGATCACCGGATAGGGGATTCCCTCGGCCCGCACGGCCGCGGCCACCACCTCCGGGTCGGCGGTGAGCTCCCACTCCGGTGTGTGGACGCCGACGATGATGAGGCCGCGCCCCGCGTAGCGCTCATGCCAGGCCTTGAGGTAGGGCAGCGTCCGCAGGCAGTTGACGCAGGTCGACTCCCAGAAGTCCACCAGCACCACCGCGCCGCGCGCGAAAGCGATGGAGACTTCGGGACCCTGGACCCAGAGGCCGGGCGCCAGCTCGGGAGCGTGAAGGGGAACGGTGATCGGCGGCAAGGATCGGCGGCGATGATCGGCGATAAAGCGTTGGCCGGGCCTCGAGTTGAGGCCCGGCGATTTCAACGGATCGATCTTATTGGATCGAGACCGTCATGTCGTAGGTGTTGCGCGTGTCGGAGGCGAGGTAGACCTGCCAGATGGCGAGGGCCGCCTTGCTGCCGGTGTTGGTCAGCCGGAGAGTCTCGCCGTCGTCCTCCGAGCGCGAGGTGAACAGGGGGTCCCCGCCGCAGGTCGAGCCGAAGAAGTCGAGGTCGATGTCGCCGTTGGAGTTCAGGAACGAGAGGTGGATCGTCACCGTCTTATGGGCCGGCACGCTGATCTTGTACCAGTCGGTATCGAGAACCTTGACGATTCGGCTGCGTAGCGTCCCCTTGGGAACGCCCTTGGCCTTGGTGCAGGAGTCGTTCTGCTCCGAGCTGTCGTCCGACCCCGCATTCAGCAGGGTCTTGACCTTCGGATAGGTCGCGGCGAACGCTCCATAGCAGTCGAACGTCTCGCTGCCGCAGGCCGACGGCCCGCCCAGGAGCTGGCCGAAGAGCTGCTGCGTGTCTTCCCGGAAGACGCCCGAGCCGGAGGAGCCCGGTTCCGTCGGGCCGTCCGTCCAACTGATGCGGACGAAGTTGGTGGTGTCCGGGCAGGCCGAGCTCTCGTCCTTGAAGCCGAAGCTGATGCGCTTGAAGTCCGCCGACGGATGATGGATGCAGGCGGCGTCGGTGCCGTCGGCGATCCTCGCCGAGGTCCAGCCCGACCAGAACAGATCGTCCGGCAGGGCCCCGTCCACCGTCAGCAGCGTGTAGTCGGAGTTGGCGCCGGTGGAATTCAGCGTCGCGCCCTCGGAACGCGGCACGCTTTGGATTGAAGGCGGGTTGCCATTGCAGTTGTGGGTCTGGTAGAGCCAGAAGAACTCGGTGTTGGCCGCGTCCTGCGCCGTGCTGAGGCAGTGATGCGCCGTCAGGTAATAGGGCGTGAAGTCGCCTGCCTGGGTGTTGAGGAGCTGGCCGGTGCAGAAGCCCGTGCCGCCGCCTTCGATGATGGCGATCACCGAGACCGACGCGGCCACGTCCGCCCACTCCGGGAAGCAGCTCACGTCGTTGTGGCAGTTGCCGGCGGCCTTGTTGCGCACCAGGCTCCGCGCCACCTTGTCCACCGGGTCGACGTAGAGATGCTGGAGATTGTCCACGGCGAACGGCAGCTCGGCGCTCGCTCCGGCCGGCGCGAGGTACTCGATGCGCACCCGCTCGCCGAACAGGGTGCCGGTCCAGAAATCGGGCCGTAGGGCTTGCGCCTCCGAGCCCTGGAAGCGCTCGGAATAGCGCTCCGGATCGAAGGCCGGAAAACCGTTCTTGAGCGTGCCGCCGGCGCCGGTCTTGTCGGCGGGGCTGTAGACCGCCAGCTCGGAGCCGGCCGGCAGACGCACGTCCTTGAAGTGCAGACGGATACCGATCGCCTCGGTCGAAACGACGTCGGCCACCCACAGCTTCCCGTCGGCGGCGCCGCCGCCGACGTCGTACCAGTCGCCGTCGCCCACCGCCACCGTGACGCCGCGGGCGACGCCGAAGCGCGTGATCTTGGTGGTGTGCATCCGCTCGTTCAGCGCGTCCTCCTTGAGCAGGGCGTCGCGGTCGACGGCCTGGAGCCGAACCTCCGGCACCGCGACAAGGGGGATTCCCGCCCGCTCCGAGGGCAGGAGCCGAACCGCCTTCTCGCTCTTCTGGGTACGGCTGGGCATCCTGACGCCGAAAGTCTGGGGAACCGCCAACTCGTTCCCGGCCGGCGTCGCCGCCCAACCGGCGCTCGCGCAGACGGCGGTGCAGAGCCCAATCGCGAGCGACAGCCGGCCCACCCGACGCGGCCTATGGCCCATGAGAATGTCCATCCTTTTCTCCTTCGGTAGCTTGAGAGCAGAAAGCTACTCACGAAAATTTCGAGGATTTTACCACGGGCTGGCTTTAGGCCGGGCCGGGAGATGATTCCCGGGACCCGGCCGAGGAGCTTTCAGCGGATGGAGACCGTCAGGTTGTAGGTGTTGCGGGTGTCGGAGGCGAGGTACACCTTCCAGGTGAAGAACGCCGGCTGGCCGGAGTGGTTGGTCCACTCGACGCTCTCCTGGTTGTTCGCCGTCCGCGAGGTGGCCAGGGGCTCCGCGCCGCAGTCCGCGCCGAAGAGGTCGAGGTCGACGTCGCCGTTGGCGTCGACGAAATTCACCCGCACGGTGACGGTCTTGCCAGGCCGCACCTTGATCTTGTACCAGTCGGGATCGTTGATCTTGACGACCCGGTTCTTGAGCGTGCCGGTGTTGACCACCCGCGCCTGGGCGCAGGTGTTGTTGGGCTCCGAGGCGTCGTCCCAACCCCTCCTCAAGGGGTTCTTGACCTGCTTGTAGGTGGCCGCGAAGGCGCCGTAGCAGTCGAACAGGTTGGCGGTGTCGGCGCCGCAGAACGAGGGGCCGCCCAGGAGCTGGCCGAAGAGCTGGTGGGTGTCCGCCCGGAAGATGCCGGAGCCGGAAGAGCCCGGCTCGGTGACGCCGCTCGTCCAACTGACGCGGACGAAATTCGCGCTCGGGCAGGCCGAGCTCTCGTCCTTGAAGCCGAAGCTGATGCGCTTGAAGTCCGCCTCCGGGTGATGGATCCCCGCGGCGTCGGTGCCGTTGGCCACCGCGGTCGCCGTCCAGCCGGACCAGAACAGACCGTCCGGCAGGGCGCCCTCCACCATCATCAGGGTGAAGTCGGAGTTGGCGCTCGTATTGACCAGCGTCGCCCCGGTCGAGCGCGGCACGCTGTCGATCGACGGTGGCGTGCCGTTGCAGGTATCGGTCTGGTAGAGCCAGAAGAACTCGCTGTTGCCGGCGTCCTTCTGGGTGCTGAGGCAGTGGTGCGCGGTCAGGAAGTAGGGCGTGAAGTCGCCCGACAGGTCGTCGAGGAGCTGGCCGGTGCAGAAGGCGCTGCCGCCGGAAACGATGATGCCGAGGCCAGCCACCGCCTTCGCCTGATCGGCCCACTCGGGAAAGCAGGTGACGTCGTTGTGGCAAGGGCCGGCGTCCTTTTGGATCAGACTCTTCGCAAGCTTTGCCACCGGGTCGAGGTAGACGTGCTGCAAGCTGTCCACGGCGAACGGCAACTCTGCCGAGGCGCCGGCCGGAGCACGGTACTCGATGCGAGCGCGCTCGCCCGACAGGGTGCCGGTCCAGAAGTCGGTACGGACGGCTTCCGCCTCGGAGCCCTGATGAAGCTCGAGATTGCGCTCCGGGTCGAAGGCGGGAAAGCCATTTTTGAGGGTGCCGCCGGCACCGGACGGATCGGCGACCGCGTACACGGCCAGCTCGGCGCCCTCCGGCAGATGGACGTTCTTGAAGTGGAGGCGCAGGCCGAGGGCCTCGGCCGAAACCACGTCTCCCACCCACAGCCGCGCGCCGCCTCCCGCCTCATACCAGGAGCCATTGTCGGCGGCGAGCGCGGTGCTCGGGAGATCGCGGGCGATGGCGAAACGCAGGAGCTTCGTGAGCCCCGACCGCTCGTTGCTCGCGTCCTCCTGAAGGACCTTGTCGCGGTCGATGGCCTGAAGCCGGACCTCGGGCACCGCCCCGAGGACGATCCCCGCCTGCTCCGACGGCGTGAGCCGCACGGGCTTCAGCGACTTCGCGAGGCGTTGAGACGGCAAGGAGACGCCGAAGGTTTCGGGCGCCTGCGAGCCGTCCCCGGCGTTCGCGGCGTTCGCGGGCGGCGTCGCCCCCCAGCCGGCTCCCGCGCCCATCGCCGCCATCCCACCCAGAACGGCGGCGAACCGGATCGCCACCGCGAGACCTCCAATCGAACACAGCCTGGAACCCGAGAGTCTGTCCATCCCAATCTCCTCTTCAGTAGTAGGCACTTGTCAAGGACGGAGCTACGACATGCTCTCATAGCATCTTACCGATATTAGCACGGCTCCTCGCCGAGCCCGGAGGGTCGCTCCGAGCTATACTGCGGTCATCTTCATGGCCACCGACATCCGCGGCGCGACAGCGCTGCTCGCGGTCCTGCTTCTCTTCCCCGCCGCCGGGGCCACGCAGTCCGGCCAGGAGACGGCTCGGTCCCCGCTTTGGAAGTCGCGGCCGGGCGATGACCCGCGCTGGGCGAGCCCCGGCCTCGACGACTCGGCCTGGAAGGCGGTGCCCCTCACCGCCACTTGGCGGGAGCAGGGCTACACCGGCGCCGGCGAGGTCTGGTTCCGGCGGGCGGAGCCCCTGGCCGCGGCGGAGCTGCTCGCCGCCCGCCGCGGCCGGCTCGGCATCCTGCTCGGCGGCTCCACCCCCTACGGCGCCTACCAGGTCTACGCCGCCGGCCGCCTCGCCGGCAGCTCCGGAGGGTGGCGATTGAAGCTCCCCTTCAGCCGCGCCGAGGTGTTCCCCATTCCGCGCCAGGCGGTGGGCGCGGACGGCGGGCTGCCCCTGGCGTTGCGGGTGCGGCGGGTGGCCTGGGCGGCGGACAAGGACCTCCAAGCCTCTCCGGTGGGCGGCACCCTCGTCCTCGGCGACTACCAGGCGCTGAAGGACAAGGCCGAGCTCTCGTGGCACCGCAACCTGCTGGCGGACCTTCCCCTGCTCCTCTTTGTGGTTCTCTTCCTGGCCGTCGCTCCCTACCACGTGGCGCTCTACCGCCGCCGCCGAAGCCAGACCGGGCATCTCTGGTTCGGCCTTCTGGCCCTCTGTTTCGCCGCCAACGCCTTCGCCAGCTCCTATTGGATCTACCAGCTCACCAGCCGGTACGACCTCGCGGTGCGGGCCAGCGCTCTCACCGGGCACGCCGCCGCGCTGCTGGCGATCCAATTCCTGTGGACCTTCTTTTCGCGGCCCATCCCGCGCTGGCTGCGCGCCTATCAGCTCTCCCACGGCGTGCTGGCCCTGTTCGTCGGCCTGTGGCCCGCCCCCCGGCCGGTGGTCGCCAGCGAATTCATCCGCGGGCTGTGGCTCCTGCCGCTGCTGGGGGCGGCGGTGGTCCTCATCGCCCGCGAGATGCGGCGGGGAGACGTCGAAGCCCGCATCCTCGCCCTGAGCGGCCTGGTGCTGGTCGTCGCGGAAGCCGCCGAGCTGGCGGGCCCGACCCTCGCCCTGCCCTGGCAGAGTCCGGTCTCGCTGCCTCCGTTCGGCTTCGCGGCGGTGCTGGCGGGGATGAGCTACTCCCTCTCCATCCGCTTCCGGCGGGTTCACGACGAGCTCGACGGGCTGCGCTCCAACCTCGAGCAGCAGGTGCGCGAGCGCACCGCCGCCCTGCAGAAGGCTCAGGAGGGCGCCCTGGCCGCGAGCCGGGCCAAGAGCGAGTTCCTGGCCAACATGAGCCACGAGATCCGCACGCCGATGAGCGGCGTCATCGGCATGACCTCCCTGCTGCTGGGCACCCCCCTCACGGCGACGCAGAGGGACTACGTCGAGGCCCTGCGCACGAGCGGCGAAGCCTTGCTGGTGCTGATCAACGACATCCTCGACCTGTCCAAGATGGAGTCGGGAAAGGTGACGGTCGCGCGCGCCCCCTTCCATCTCGCGGCGGTGATCGCGGAGAGCCTGGAAATCGTCGCCCCGCTGGCCGCCAAGCAAGGGCTCGCGCTGCACTGGAGCCTCGCACCCGGAACCCCGGAGGCCCTCGTCGGCGACCTCGCCCGCACCCGGCAGATCCTGGTCAACCTGCTGGGGAACGCCGTCAAGTTCACGCCTCGGGGCGAAGTGCGGGTGTCGCTCTCGGCCAGCCCCTTGCCCGACGGCCGCTGCAAGGTGCTCTTCGCGGTCGCCGACACGGGCATCGGCATCCCCAACGAGGAGCTCGACCGGCTGTTCGTCGACTTCCACCAGCTCGACGGCTCGCTGACCCGCAAGCACGGCGGCACGGGCCTCGGGCTCGCCATCAGCCGGCGCCTGACGGAATTGATGGGAGGAGAGATCTGGGCCGAGAGCACTCTTGGCCAGGGATCGACCTTCTACTTCACCCTCGTCGGCGAGGCCGCCCCCTGCGACCTGCCCCCGCCGGCCCCTCCCCTCCCGGCCGGACGCGATGCCGCGCTTCCGACCCTGGACGGTGGCCCGGACCCCGGGCCGCGCATCCTGGTGGCCGAGGACCACCCCGTGAACCGGCAGGTGGTGCTGGGCCTGCTCCAGCACCTCGGCTATCGCGCCGACCTCGCCGCCAACGGGCTGGAGGTCCTGGAAGCGCTGAAGCGCCAGCCCTACGACCTGATCCTGATGGATGTCCAGATGCCCGAGATGGACGGCCTGGAGGCGACCCGCCGAATTCGCCAGCTTCCCGGCGGCCGGCAGCCCCGGATCGTCGCGATGACCGCCCACGCCATGGCCGGAGACCGGGAACGCTGCCTGGAGGGGGGCATGGACGGCTACCTCAGCAAACCGGTGCAGATCTCCGAGCTCGCGGCGGCCCTGGCGGACGTCGCGAAGATCGCGGACATTGAGGGCGATGCCACCGGTACAGAGCCCGGGCCTCCCGGCCCTCTCGACCTCCAAGCGCTGGGCCTCTTGCGCGAGCTGTCGGCGGGCGGCGAGGACTTCCTCGGCGAGCTGGTCCGGACCTTCGCGGCCAGCTCGGCCGACGACCTCGCGGCCCTGCGCCGCCTCACGGCGGAAGGTAGTTGGAGTGACGTGGAGACCACGGCGCACCGGCTCAAGGGCGGCAGCGGATGCATCGGCGCCGTGCGGGTGGCGGCGGTATGCGCCGCCGTCGAGGAGCGGGTACGCGCGGCCCGGACGGACGAGATCGGTCCGCTGCTCACGCGGCTGGGGCAAGAGCTCGACGACGCGGGGAAGGCGCTCGATCGGGTGGTCCGTGGCAACGCGCTCCCACAGGTTTGACCGCCGACTCCTGATAGCATCCTTCCCTGCCGTATGATCGCTCCTCCCTACGAGCCGCCGCACTTCGGGCGTAACCGGCTCCTGCTCCTCGCGGCCCTGCTGCTGCTCGGAACCTGGCTCGCCTGGGAGGCCGTCACCTGGCCGAACGTCGCCTCGCTCGACCGTCACCACCCGGCGACCACGGCCTTCATCGAGCACTACCGGGGCTGGGGGCTGTTTGGTCCCAAGCCGAAAGTGGAGTGGACGTGGGTGCCCTACTCCCGCATCTCGCCCCACTTCAAGCGCGCGGTGCTCGCCGGCGAAGATCTGCGCTTCTTCGGTCACCACGGCTTCGACGACGAGGAGATCAAGGCGGCCCTTCAGGACGCCTGGGACGAGAAGGAACTCCCCCGGGGAGCCTCGACGCTCACCCAGCAGCTCGCCAAGAACCTCTGGCTCTCTCCTTCCTACAACCCGCTGCGCAAAGTGAAGGAGGCGATCCTCACCTTCCAGCTCGAGCACACCTTGAGCAAGCGGCGCATCCTGGAGATGTACCTGAACGTCGTGGAGCTCGGCCCCGGCATCTACGGCGCCGAGGCCGCCTCCCGTCATTACTACGGCAAATCCGCCGCCAACCTGACGGAGCGCCAGGCCGCCGAGCTGGCCGCCAGCCTGCCGGCGCCGAGAGTGTGGCATCCCGGCAGCCCCAGCCGCGGCTACCGCGCCCACACCCGCACCGTCGTGCGACGCATGGCCCGGGCCGGCTGGCTGTGGAACGAGATCTGAGCTCCTCAGCTCCAGGAGGGTGCGCGGCAGAAACGCCATCTTTTCAGCGAAGGGCGTAGAGATGTACCCAGCCCGTCCACGACGCCCTCCGCAGCCCAATAACGGCGGGACGTCTCTGCCGCGGCCACAACCACCCGAAAGCCGATGAACCTACGACGGGGCGACACCGCCTCTCGTTCTTGGCGCTCCCGGTTTCCTCGATACAAGATCCTTCCCCCGCCATGGGCTCGGGTTGATCCGGTCAGGGTTTCATGGGAACGTCTCTCCCCCCTCCGTATAATATTTTCTGCCGCGCAGGCTCTTAGTACTTCCCACCATAAATACGGTGACGTATAGGGCATGTCGAGAATCTTCGCTTACAGGCTGAATCGTCGGGGCGACTGTCCCCGGCAGGATATGTCACCGAACTTACGGTGTGGAGTACTTAGCGAGGTATCCGCAGCCGGAAGAGCGGCTCGTTCCACTCCACCCTCTGACCGTTCTGAGGAAGGATGGCGTCGACAATCCCGACCTCATTGCTCACGATTTCGATCTTTAGCTTCGTGGCCTCGATGATGCAGAGGACCTGCCCCTCTTGGACCCGATCTCCTACCTCGACGTAGGGATCTGAGTAGGGAGCCTCGCCACGATAGAAATCTCCGACCAGGGGCGAGCGGACAAAGAACCGGTCGGCACGGATCTCCAGCAGTGGCTGACCGGATCGGACGTGCTGTCCGTCCTCGGCCAGCACGTCGAGCACTTCCCCTTCCATGTCAACCGAGATGCCTACCAGCAGATCTCCACAGACTACGGCACAAATCGGGGTGCCAAACTTCACCTTGGCGCCAGGGAGGTGGGTTCGTGTCTTGCCCGTCCCCGTGATCCCGCCGACGAAACGGCCGGGCACGGGAGAGGGAAGCGCATACCATGCGGGCTGACGCAACTTGCGGGGGCTGACCAGGACCGTCAACAGCGACGGCCCGAAACGGAGCTGACACAGTGGCTGGTGGCGGTGCACGACTTCAGGGCTCTTGACCTCTGCAGCCACGAAGGTGCCGGCCACGTCCGACAAAACCGGCACCGAAGCGTTGTCCCGCTGGATCCAACCTAACGTCTCTTGCGGAGATACCGGGTCTCCCGGCAACAACCTCGGCTCCCGGCTCTCGAAGGTTCCGGCGGCCGGCGCTTCGATGATCTTTCGCCCAAACTTTACATTGAAGGTGCTGGAGATAATCTCCACACGGTAGCTGTCGGGCATCTCGCCCAGCCAGACCGCGTCCGAAAGCACTGGTGCGAACTTGAGGACGTTGCCGTACGCAGGACCCCGCATCATGCTCCAGAAAGGGTCGCCCTCATCACGGCTGGGCTGTGCGCAGATCCTTGCGACGACGTCGCCGGCCACTACCTGGCTGCCGTGGGAAAGCGCCCCGGCCAACCACGCCTGTACATGGAGCACCAGCGACAGAGGCTCGCGCGTGGCGGCTTCGATCACGACCAAGAACCCCTGAAAGGGGCTCATCTGGTCACCCCTGCGCCACAGAGGCAGCCCGAGGTGGACGACGGTGTTCCAGGACGGATACTCAGGGTCCGGCCGGGTGCTCGACGCCGCGTACCAGCAGACAGTGCCGTCGACGGGGCTCACTACGTCGATCTCGACTGAAAAATTCGCGGGCGCGGGCAAGAGGTGCTGCAGTCCGCTCTCACTTCCCGGTGCCGCCTCCTCCGGATAAGGAGCCTCGATCACAACGGGGGAAAGGCGGCTCGCCGTGCCCGGAGGCCGGCCTCGCAATGTCGATAGCAAAAGCGTGTAGCTTCGCTCAAAGAGCCGGGGAGTGCTCAAATCGACGTAGAACTTTCCAGCCAGCCAGATGGGTGCCGCCTCTTTCCAGGAACCCTGCTTGAGGACGGGCACGAACTTGCGATCGTTGCCCGTGGTCAGCAATAGTCCTGCCATGAGGTTCCCTTCGTAGCCCACGCCCCCCACGCGGCCGTCGAATTTTTGTTTGTAATCGGGAGTGCAGACGATGACGACGTAATCGCTCTCCTGAATCGCCCGTTCCATGAAAGAGGTGAGCTGATCGCCGGGCGTCGAGGACCAGTGGTCAAGTCGGACCTCGAGCCCATCTCGTCTCAGCCGCGTCGCCAACTCGCGAACCCACTCCCGGTGCTCGTCGGTCTCCCAGGCGTAGGAGATGAAGATCTTTTGTGTTTTCGGCTCCATGGAGACGCGCTCCCGTTCGCAGATCACCTGCTCTTTCGCGGCTCCCCAATGATACCGCCCTTGATTGCCAGCCCGAGAGACGCGATCTCAGAAGCCCACTACAATACGCACCGGTCAACCAGAAGCCCCGCTCCCTTGAGAAAAAGAGTTGGGGTGATGTCGCCAGGAGAATGAGTATGCGCCTGTACGCCTTCGAAGGACTTCACTACACGCCCCAGGCCGGGGACCCCGATGCCGCCGACGCGATCGGCGAGCTGGCTGCGCCGCCCTACGACCAGATCAACGACTCGCTGCGCAATCGCTACCACGCCCAGTCGCCCCACCAGTTCGTCCATCTCAGCAAACCGGTGGCCCCCGAGGGCGGCGACCCTTACTCCTTCGCCGCCGCCCTGCACCACAAGTGGTTGCGCGAGGGGGTCATCACCCGCGATCCGCGCCCCACGATCTATCCCTACGTCATCGAGCTCGCTGGCGGCGACGAGCGCCTCGGCGTGCTCGGCCTCGTGCGCTACGAGGATCCGTCGGTGATCCGCCCCCACGAGCAGACGCTGGACAAGCCGCTGGCCGACCGCACGGCGCTGCTGGAGGCCATGCGGGTGGACCTCGAGCCGGTATTGCTGCTCTCGGAGGACCATGGCCAGCTCGACTCCCTGCTGCGCGAGGATCTCCAGGGCCAGCAGCCCCTGGTGCGCCACCGCGACGCCGACGGCCACCTCCACGTCCTCTACCGGATCGACGACCCCGGACGGATCGAACGCTACCGCGACGTGCTGGACATGCCGTCGGCGATCGCCGACGGCCACCACCGCTACAAGGTGGGCCAGCGCTTCGCGGCCCAGCACCACGCGGCCGTCGGTACCGCGGCGGCGGCCAAGCTCGCCGTGGTCACCAGCCTCGACTCCCCGGCGCTCACCATCGATCCCATCCACCGGGCGTTCAAGGTGCCCATCGACGTGTCGCGGCTGGCGGACCTGCCGGTTGCCGTGGAGCCCTTCGAAGGCAAGAGCGGCCACGACTTCGCCGCCGCCGTGGCCGCCGCGGACACCGCCGGGCATCCGGCCCTGGGCGTCTGGGTGCTCGGCCGGGCACCGGAGGTCTGGCGCTTCGATTCGCACCGTCTCGCCGTGGAGATCTTCCAGGACGAGATCCTCCCGGCTCTCGGCCTGCCGCCGGAGGCCTCCACCAACGGCACGGTGGTCTATCGCTCGGATCCGAAGGAGCTCTGGAGCCAGGTGGCGGCCGGCGACCTCGGCACCGGCGTCTGGCTGCCGCCGATGCAGCCCGCGGCCTTCGCCGCCGCCATCGCAGACGGCCAGATGCTGCCCGCCAAGTCGACGCGGTTCCTGCCCAAGGTGATGTCCGGCCTGGTATGGGCGGACCACGATTCGAAGCTGCTGTAAATAAAAAAACCGCCGGGGTTGCCGGCGGGTTCAGGGGGTAAGACCCGTCCGGCGGACCGCGAAGGGTCCGCCGGATGGTGAGCAAGAGCTCCTAGAAGGTCAGCCGGCGCGCCGAAATGCCGGGATGCGTGTTGCTGTCGGTGAAGCCTTCCCAGGGAACCAGGACGGTCGAGCCGAAAGCCGCGAGCGCGGTGCGCACCTGCGAGCCGATCGGCCGGCTGTTGATCTCCACCTCGTCGCCGACGGCATTGCCGAGCTTGTCGATCTGGACGCCGAAGACGCCGATCGGGAAGGGATCTTTCCAGTCGGTCCAGGCGACCACGAAGTTGCCGCTGGCGAGCTGCGCCACGGCGGGCGAGATCTGGGTCGCGCCGAAGCCCTGGCTGACGCGGAACTCAGGCCCGACGAAGGAGCCGCCGCCGCCCAGGAACTGGCCATAGATGTGGGCGTCCTTGGCCGTGGCGCCCTGGCCCTGCCAGACCACCAGCCAGCCGCCGCTCTTGACCGAGGAAACCGCCGGGCGCCGCTGCAGACCGGTCGTCGTGGAGTTGACGAGGAACTCGCCGCCCCGGGGCGAAGCATTTTTGTCGAACAGCCGGGCGTAGACGCCCTGCGAGTCGCGGTCGGCGGCTTCCCAGGAGACCAGGAAGTTGCCCGACGCGTCGCCGGTGATCGCGGGATTGCCGCTCAGGCCCGAGCTGATCCTGATCTCGGCGCCGACGGCCTTGCTCTTCTCAGGCCGGAAGGCGCGGCCGAAGATGCCGGAACCCGTCTGCCAGACCACGATCGGATCCAGGCCGCCGCCGCGCACCAGGATCTTGGGCTGGCTCTGGTAGCCGTTGGCGACGGCGTTGAGGCGGACCGGCGAGCCCTGCGGCGCGCCCGAGGCGGAGAACATCTGCGCGAAAACGTCGCGGTCGACGATCTGCCGGCTCTCGAAAAGGAAGTCCGTGCTGACGTTGTCCCTCTCCTGGGTCCAGGCGGCGACGAAACCGCCGCCGGCCAGGAAGGCCACGGCCACGTCCTTGCGGATCGTCTCGATGCCGTGGGCCGGAACGCCCTGGAGCTTGACGTTGGCCACCAGGGGGAGCTCAGCCGAAAGAGCGTTGCCGTTATGGTCATAGAGCCGGCCGCGCAGACCGCCCTGCTCGTTCTCCCAGGCCACCACGGCGGTGCCGTTGTTGCTGAACGCGATCGCCGGGTTGCGCAGAATTGCGTTGGTATCGCCGTTGACCCGGAACTCGGCCCCCGCGAGCTGAGGCTGGCCCAGCATCGGGGCGGCCGTCGCGGTCAGCAGGACGAGAACCATCAGCCACCAGATGGGCTTCAATCTCATATCCTTCTCCTCCATTGAGAACGTTGAGCGCTGCAAAAGACGGGACGATTCTATGCCGAAGCAACATAGATTGCAAGAGCCCAGCCCCGTTTTGGGGCACGCTCGTCGCGACGGGCTGCTTTTCGTCCTGGCGCTAGCGGGCCTCCTGCGCCTGGCCGCGCTGGCTCCGGAGCTGGTGCCGGCGGACCTGAACCTCACCTATCCGTTCACCGGCGGCGACTCCCACGACTGGATCGCCAACGGCCTGCGCCTGGCCGGAGAGGACGTGCGCAACTCGGGCCGGCCGCCGCTGCTGCCCGGGGTCATCGCCCTTCTCCACCGGCTGGCGGCGCTGTCGTGGCTGCCGCTTCTGCTCCAGGGCCTTTTCCTGGCGACGGTCCTCGTCCTCTACCGGCGCGCGGCGATGCTCTTTCCGCGCCCCGCGGCCTTCGTGGCGGCCCTGGCGCTGCTCGTCAACTACTCTCTCGGCGACTTTTCGCTGCAGGTGATGGCGGACCTGCCCGCCGCGAGCCTGCTGTTCCTCGCCGCCGCCTGCTTCCTCCGCGCCGGCGAGGAAGAGCGCCGGCTCGCGTGGCGCTGGGATCTTGCGAGCGGCCTGCTGGCGGGGCTCGCCGCGCTCACCCAGTCGGCGGGCGTGCTTTGGGCTCCCGTGGCGGTGGCGACGGCGCTCGTCCACCGGCGGCGCGATCTCCGCTCGCCCTGGCTGTGGACGGGGACGATGGCGCCCATCGCCTTTCCGGCGCTCTGGGCCGCCTTGCAGCCGGCGGCCCTCGCCGGCCCGGCCGGCCACGCCGGCGATCAGTGGCACTTCGTGGCACTCCACGCGAGCTCGGTACCGTTCTACCTCTCGGCCCTGGCATCGTTGCTCGGCCTGCCGGGCGCCGTCCTGCTGGCGGCTGGCGCCGGGCTGGCCGCGCGCCGGGCGCTGCGTGAGCAGGCGCTCTTCCTCAACCTCGCCCTGGTCGGGGTCATGACCTCCTTCTTCGTCTTCCTCTATGGCTTCGACGCCAAGAGGTTCCTGGTCTATGGCGTCTGGCCCGTGGGCCTCCTCCTGGCCTGCGCCCTGGCCTCCTTGAGGGGACGGCTGGCCTTCGGCGCCGCCGCGGCCTTGCTGCTCGGCGCCTCCGCGCTCCCCCTTCCCAGCGCGGCCGACGACGCCGGCGCCGCCGGGCTCTGGCCCGCGCCGCCCGTGGTCCTCAACGTACCGAGCCACCCGGGGACGGCGGCGGGCCGCGTCGGGCTCGATTGGCGGGCGGCGCGGCCCGTCCGCCAACCCTGGGCGAGTTGGCTCCGCCTCAGCGCCCCTTTACGCGCCTGGGAGGCCCACGCCCGGGAGAAGGCCTTCGTCCGCCGCGACCCGGCCGAATTCACGGCGGACCGCTCGGCGCTCTTCCTCTATACGGACGCCGAGGAGGGAGGCGGGCGCTTCCGCACCATCACCCGCCTGGGTAACGCGCTGGCCAAACGGGTGAAGTTCGTCTCGGCCGCCACCTTCACCCCCTATTGGCGATGGATCGGCGTCACCCCGCTCGGCACCCTGGCCGACTACGCTCTCTACCGCGTCCACCTCCCGATGAGCTCCGAGACCTGGCTCTTCGCCGTCGACGTCGAGAGCCCCCTGCGGGGCCGGTTGGACGCGCTCGCCGCCCAGCCGGTCTGGGCTCCCGAGGAGGCGCCCCGCCTGGCCCAGGGGCTGGAGACGGCGCGGGAGATCCAGCGCTTCGTGACGGGCGGCGACGGCTACGCGACGCTGGTGACCGTTCCCCGTCCCCTGCCGGCCCAGCTCTATCTGCCCTTCGTGTTGGAGACGACGGAGCTCTACGTTTCCGAGCCGGGCTGGGAAGCCGCGACGCTACGCGTGCTGGCGGGCACCCCCGTCTTCGCCGAGCGGCGGATCGGGCCGGCACTGGTGAGGAGGACGGAGTACCTGGGGCGGAAGACGGCCCTGATCTCTTTCCGCTGATTCAGAGGAAGAGCACGGCGACACCGGCCACCGCCACCGCCGCGCCGGCCACGCCGCCGAGGCCGACGCGTTCCCGGCGCAGCAGGACGACCAGCGGGATCAGCAGGACGGGGGTGAGCGCCATGAGGCTCGCGGCCACTCCCGACACCGTGCGGTGGACGGCGTAGAGCGACAGGGAGACGCCGACGCAGGGACCGAAAAAGGAGCCGACCGCGGCGAAGGAGAGGGCCCGGCCGTCGCGCAACGCCGGCCGCATCCGCCGCCACCAGTGAAAGAGGAGGAAGAGCACGGCGTAGCCGGCGATGGCCGCCAGCACCCGCACCTGGGTGGCGGCCACGGCGTCGTAGTCGCCCATGCCGAGCTTGCTCAGCACCAGACCGCCGGCCTGACCGAGGGCGCCGCAGAAGCCGAAGAAGACCCCGAGGACCGAGGCGTGGCGCACCGGCGTGCCGTTTTCCCCCTGGGCGGGCTTCTTGTCCAGCACGGCCCACGCGATGCCGCCGACGGTGAGCGCCATGCCCACCAGGTCGCGGCGGGTGAGGACCTCACCCAGCAGCAGCCAGCCGATGATCGCGGTCAGCGGCGGCGCGAGCGCCATCATCAGCATCGAGAGGCGGGGACCGATCATCAGGAAGGCCCGGAACAGGCAGAAGTCGCCGAAGACGAAGCCGACGAGGCCGGAGACGGCCAGCCAGGCCCAGGCGCGGGGCGGCGCGTCCACGGGCAGCGGCAGGCCCCGCAGCCCCCAGGCGAGGAGCGAGAGGAAGCCGAAGGCGAGGACCAGCCGGATCGGGTTGAGGACCAGGGCGCCCAGCCGGCGGGCGGCGACGTCGAACGACAGGGCGGAAAAAGCCCAGCACGTCGCGGCGCCGAGAGCCGCCCACTGCCCGGCCGCGCCCGGGCTCACAGCGACTCGACGAAGCGCAGCACCTCCGCCACCGCGGCGGCGAGGTTCTGGGTCTCCGTCCGCCCCGAGGAGGCGCGCGGCTTGAACGAGTGGTCGCCGTCCTCCACCCAGAAGAGGCGGACGGCCGGCGAGAGCCCATAGCCCGCGACCTCGTCCCGCGAGCCGAGGGCGTCGCGGGTGCCCTGCACGATCAGCGTCGGGGTGCGCAGGCTCTTCAGGTGAGCCGTGCGCAGGCTCTCCGGCTTGGCCGGCGGATGGAACGGATAGCCGAGGCAGACCAGGCCACGGGCGCCGGCTTCGTCCGCCACCAGGCTCGCCATGCGGCCGCCCAGCGACTTGCCGCCGATCACCAGTTGCTCACCGCCTCCGAGGGCGGCGATGGCCTCGAGCCACGCCTCGCGCAGCACGGGCTCGCGGTCCGGCGGCCGCTTCTCGCCGTTCTCCCGCCGGCGGCGCATATAGGGCAGCTCGAAGCGCACCACCCGCAGGCCGCCCTCGGCGAGACCCGCGGCGACGGCGTCCATGAACGGCGAATCCATCGGCGCTCCGGCGCCATGGGTGAGCACGATCGTAGGACCTTTCGGTCCCTCGAGCAGAAAGTGAGGTTTTGCCATCGGCGGATTCTACGCGAGCGCGGGCCTTTGGCAACACGAAACGTTGACAGGTCGCAAAGCGGCGGTTTAGCCTCTAACCCCTTGATTCCGACCTCGCGGCAATTGCAGGAGATCGCGCAGCTTCGCGAAGGCAGTCTCGTCGACGTGCCCTTCGCACCGCTGTTGCTCGCCCACGCCCAGCAGCGCAACACGCTGGTTCTGGAGGTGCGCCGCCGGCAGGTGTGGAAACGCATCCTGCTGGAGGACGGTGTGCCGGTCGACTGCCGGTCCAACCTGTCGCACGAGACTCTCGGCCGCTACATGGTGCTGGAAGGCAAGCTCAGCGAGGAGGAGTTTACCGCCTCGCTTTCGAAGTCGGCGGCCCGCGGCATACCAATGGGCGAGGTGCTGCTGGAGAACGTGCTGATCTCGGCCGTGGACCTGTTCCGCGTGCTGCAGCAGAACCTGGCCAAGAAGCTCCTCGACCTCTTCACCTGGAACGAGGGCGAGCTGCGCCGGCTGGAGGAGACGCCGCAGTCCGCGTCGTCGCTCAAGGTCAAGGTTCCGCAGCTCATCCTGACCGGGCTCACCCGCTTCGCTCCCCAGGAGCAGGTGGACATGGCGGTCGGCCCCCTGGTGGGCACACGGCTGGTGCTCAATCCCCGCCCTCCCTTCCCGCTGGAGGAGATCCGGCTCAGTCCCCGGCAGGCGCAGCTCGCCGAGGCCCTGCGGCCCGGGCGCCGGATGGGCGAGCTCGCCGAGACGACCGGCCTGCCGGTGGACGAGATCACGCGCCTTCTCTACGCCCTCTGCACCCTCGGCGTCGCGGTCGCCGCGGACTCGGTGCCGAAGGATCTGATCGGCGCCGCGCCGCCGCTACGCCCCGCGCTCGCCGGCACGGGGACGTTCCCGCTCCCCTCCCTCGCGGCGCCGGCGCCGGCTCCCGCCCCTCCCGAGCCCGAGAAACCCTCGCCAGCCCCGGCGGCGACCGCCGCGAAGACCGCGCCCGCCACCCCGGCGGCTCCGGCTGTCAATCTCCAGGAGCTGGAGCGGCGCCGCAACGAGATCATGCAGACCTACCTCTCCTACCGCCGGCAGGACGCCTTCGATCTGCTGAACGTGCCGGAAGAGGCCACGGCCCAGGAGGTCGACGAGAAGTTCCTCGCCTTCTCCCGCCGGTTCGCGCCCTGGTCCCTCGACCATCCGGACCTGGCGGCGATGACGGAGCGGGCGCGGGATCTGTTCCTGGCCGGCGCCCGCGCCTACGGCGAGCTCTGCGACCGCGAGCAGCGCGGCACTCTCCTCTTCCGCCGTAAGACCCTGCGCGACGAGCGGGCGAAGAAGCCGGCGGCGAGCTTCGCCATCAAGACGGACCTCCTGGACGCGGAAGCCCAATACCGAAAGGGCAAGTCGCTGCTCGATGCCGGCAAGCCCCGCGACGCCCTGGTGCTTCTCGAGTTCGCCGCCGACTGCGACCCGCAGAACGGCGTCTACGCCGCGGAGACCGCCTGGTGCCGTTTCGTGGTCTCGGCGACCTACGCCGACCGCTCGCTGCGCGAGCTGACCGAGGCGCTACGGATCGATCCCCACTGCGGTCTCGCGGAGTTCTACGCCGGCGAGATTCATCGCCGGCTCGGCCACGCCGCCCAAGCCGAGGCCCATCTGCGGCGGGCCCTCAAGCTGATGAGCCCCGACCGACGCCCCATCGACGCTCTCAAGGCGCTGACCGGCGACAAACACTGAGTCGCCCCGCCGCCGTCTGTCCCGCCTTGTCCCGTCTGGACACCGGCGAGGCACCAGATGAGCAGAGAGGGTCGCTCGGATGGCTCCTGTGCTAGCATCTGGGACCCGAAGAGAAGAACGTCGGCTCGGCCGGATCTCGGCGCATATTCGAGCCACCATCCCGAGACAGCGAGGAGGGGACGTGAAACAAGGTGAAGTTCTCATGAAAGAAAGGGAGCGCAAGAAGCTCTCCGCCGACGAGATGGCCGAGAAGCTGGGAGTCTCCCCCGAAAAATATCGCGACGTCGAGGCCGGCAACTCGCCGGCCGAGCGCTGGGGACCGGCCATCCGCGACCTGGCCGTGGCCCTCAACGTGCCCACCAGCCGGATGTTCGCACCCTCCGGCAAGTCCGCGGACACCCGCGCCGGCCAAGCCGGAGAGCTGATCCGCAAGCACCGGGAAGCCCGCCAGCTCACCCCCGAGCAGGTGGCCGAGAAGACCAGCCTCACGCCAGAGGAGTACTCGGCCATCGAGTCCGGCAGCTCGGAGATCGAGGAGCTGGGGCCCTTCTTCCTGCGCTTCGCCGAGGTGATCGAGCAGCCGGTGTTCAACCTGTTCCATCCGTTCGGCCTGCCGTTCGAGAAGCTGACGCTCGACGACTATAAGTAGAAGCGTCCCCGGGCGGAGGCAGGAAGATCTGCCCCGGCGCCTTCTCGCCACGCCAGATCGGGTTCGTGGGGTTCGCGTAGAGACGCCCCAGACCGTTTGCGTCACCCTGTTGAAGGCCAACGACGTCGGGGCGTCTCCGGATCGGCAACAAGGGTTCGGCCGACGAATACGGCCAGCGGCGGTGGCGCCGGGACCCTACCCTCCACGCCTTCCATGCCAGGGATTGAAATCCCTGGCTACCGCCGGTGTCCCCTGCGGGGCCCAGGAAACCGGGAACCCTGTTGGCGGTCCCGCAGGGACTACCGAGGGTAGCCGGGGATTTCAATCCCCGGCGGGACGGATGGAACCCGGACCGATCCCGCGGGGCATCTCGCAATCGGGGACGCTGTCGCCGCCCTCGGAGACGCCCCCATCGGGGGTTCCCCCCGAAACGGAGCGTCTCTACCTTGGGGAACGCCTTACGAAGAACGCTGGCTGTTCTCCCTCTTCTCCCGGTCGGGGGGAGGGCGATGGGAGAAGAGGGCCGGGTGATGAGGGGTCCTGTGCGAGGGCGCTCCGACAAGGGCAGGGGATGAGGAGGCTTGCTGTGGTAGAAAGCGGAGATCCAGAGGGGAGATCACCGCCAATGAATTTTTCGCTCCGCCGTTCCCTGTCTCTACTTCTTTTCGCGATCACGACCTCCGGCACTGCGGCGTACGCCACCAAGCCCCCCGCCGCCCCCACAACCACGAAGCCGGCCACACCCGCCGTCAATCCCGCCCTCTTCAAGTCCCTGAAATGGCGTGAGGTCGGCCCCTACCGCGGCGGCCGGTCCGCGGCTGTCACCGGCGTGCCCGGCGACCGCGACACCTACTACTTCGGGGCGACCGGCGGCGGCGTGTGGAAGACGACCGACGGCGGCCGCTCCTGGAAGAGCGTCTCCGACGGCACCTTCGGCGGCTCGATCGGCGCCGTGGCCGTCTCCGAGTGGGACCCCAACGTCGTCTACGTGGGCGGCGGAGAGGTCACCGTGCGCGGCAACGTCTCCCACGGCGACGGCGTGTGGAAGTCCACCGACGCCGGCAAGACCTGGAAGCATTCCGGGCTCGCCGACTCGCGGCACATCCCCCGCATCCGCATCCATCCGAAGAATCCCGATCTCGTCTACGCCGCCGTCCTCGGCCATCTCTTCGGGCCCAACGAGATGCGCGGCGTCTATCGCTCGAAGGACGGCGGCGCCCATTGGGACCGCATCCTCTTCGTCAACGGCAAGGTGGGCGCCGTCGATCTCGCCATGGACCCGGTCAATCCGCGGGTGCTCTACGCCTCGATGTGGAACGTGCGGCGCACACCCTACAGCCTGGAGAGCGGCGGCCCCGGCAGCGGCCTGTGGAAATCCACCGATGGCGGCGACAGTTGGAACGAGCTGAGCTTCAACACCGGCTTTCCCAAGGGGACGCTGGGGATCATCGGCGTCACCGTCTCGCCCTCCAATCCGGAGAACGTCTACGCCCTCGTGGAGGCCAAGGAGGGGGGCGTCTACCGCTCGCGCGACGGCGGCAAGACCTGGAACAAGACCAGCGGCCATAGCGACCTGCGCCAGCGCGCCTGGTACTACAGCCGCATCTTCGCCGATCCGAAGGACGAGGAGGTGGTCTACGTCCCCAACGTCCAGTTCCACCGCTCCAAGGACGGCGGCCGGACCTTCACCACGATCCGCACGCCCCACGGCGACAATCACGATATGTGGATCGATCCCGAAGACCCGCAGCGGATGATCGAGTCCAACGACGGCGGCGTCAACATCTCCACCGACGGCGGCGCCACGTGGACGCCGCAGACCAACCAGCCCACGGCGCAGTTCTACCGGGTCTCGACCGACACCCACTTCCCCTATCACATCCTGGGCGCCCAGCAGGACAACTCGG
>Ga0134121_10001070_pt1 | contig 26989 bp, 19 predicted proteins | sample KB301_FD_96463 | JGI IMG/M metagenome (GOLD analysis project Ga0134121, IMG submission 96463) | Terrestrial soil microbial communities without Nitrogen fertilizer from Kellogg Biological Station, Michigan, USA - KB3-0-1 | ecosystem: Environmental > Terrestrial > Soil > Unclassified ... | reverse complement strand
CTGCGGGCACGTTCTTTACGACGACCGGCGCTTCGCTGTCGCAATTCAACGGACTGCGATACCTGAAGTACCAGGCGTTCTTAAGCACTACCAATAACGCTGCCACTCCAACCTTGAGTGATGTCACGCTCTGCCGCACTAACACGGTGCCGACTTCGCTTACAGTGAGCTCAGCAACGGGTATCTACGCAGGGACAGTGAATCTCTCAGCCACTCTGACTGACGGCACCTCGCCAGTGAGTGGTAAGACAATCAACTTCACTCTCAACGGCAATAGCGTTGGTAGCGGAGTTACGGATGGTTCCGGGGTCGCTACGCTCAACAACGCGAGTCTCTCCGGCATCGATGCGGGCGGCTACCCGAATGGTGTAGGTGCGAGCTTCGCCGGTGACGATATTTATCTCGCGAGCAGCGCCACCAACTCGCTCACGGTCAACAAGGCGCCGTCGACTACGACCGTTACGTGTCCAGTGAGTGTGCTTTACAGCGGCTTGCCTTTGACGCCGTGTACTGCAACTGCGACTGGTGCGGGTGGTCTAAACGTGCCGGTTGGTGTTACCTATCTCAATAATGTGGATCCCGGCATCGCGACGGCGAATGCAACTTACGCCGGTGATATCAATCACGATGGCAGCTCCGGTACGGCTACCTTCACGATCACTGCCTTGCAAGTGAATTTCGCGATTGGTGATCTGAATGCGGCCGTCGGGCAGAAGGTGACGTTCTGGGGAGCGCAGTGGGCCAAACAGAACTCGCTGAGTGGAGGCGCGGCGCCGTCGAGCTTCAAAGGCTTCGCGAACACCACGAGCCCGAACCCGGCAAATTGTGGCGGCACGTGGAGCACTGGTCCGGGCGGCGATACCGGAGCGCCGGCCAGTGTGCCTAAGTTCATCACCATCATGGTTACGAGCTCGGCCACCAAGAGCGGCTCGACGATCAGTGGTAACGTCACCAAGCTGGTAATCATCCAGGTCGATCCGGGTTACAGCCCCGATCCAGCAACACCTGGCACCGGAACGGTCTACTCTGTGGTCTGTCCGTAGACGGGGCGCGCTCGCGAACGAGCCGAAACAAAGCTCGCGAAGCGAGCGACAGCATAAAGCCTGGGGCGCAAGCCCCAGGATAGCAATTAAAAAAAGCAATAGAGCCCGCGAAGCGGGCGACAGCGCATGATCAAAGGCTGTCGCCCGCTTCGCGGGCTCTAACAAGTTTGGGGGTGCGTGATCCTGGGGCTTGCGCCCCCAAGCTTTATGCTGTCGCTCGCTTCGCGAGCTTTGTTTACGCCCGCTTCGCGGGCTCCCATTTGTGTCTTTTTTCGTGCTTTTGTCCTGAATGATTGAGCTTCTCTGGTGAAAGGCGTAGAAGTAACAAGCTCACAAGATTTCACCATGATCTCGACGCACTCACCCCTAGTCGTCGTTCTCTTGCTGGTCTTCGCGACCAGTGTCTTCGCTCAATCAACCGCGTCCGTTGAGGGCTCAATCACCGATCAGCAGGGAGCCCTCGTCAGCCGAGCCGAAGTCATTGCCAACGATCCGGCAATCGGAGTAACGCGCCGCGTCGTCAGCGACAACTCCGGCAGATATCAAATCGCAGCCCTCCCAATCGGAGACTACCGGCTCGAGGTGCGCGCGCAGGGATTTCAGACGCGAGTCGTCGAACGTCTTCGCATTGAAGTGGCGCGGAAACTAACTCAGGACTTTCAACTCCAGGTCGGCGATCTATCTCAGGAGGTAACTGTCAGTACTACTTCCAGTGAGCTCATCGAACGCGCGACGATTTCAGTCGGTAACGTGATCGATCGGGAAAGAGTGCAAACGCTGCCGCTAAACGGCCGCTACTTTCTCGATCTCGGCTTGCTTGCTCCCGGTTCAGTGACGGCACCTCAGGGAGCATTCTCGTCGGCCCCGATACGCGGCCTGGGATCATTCTCGATCACGACCGCCGGCAGCAGGGAAGAGACAATCAATTACGTCATCAACGGAATCACCCTCAACAATCTCACCAACAGCTCGATCACGTTTCAGCCGGCGATTAGCACCGTGCAGGAGTTCAAAGTCGACAACTCCACGCTCAGCGCTGAGTACGGTCAGAGCTCGGGCGCCGTCGTCAACATCGCAACGAGGTCGGGAGTTAATGAATTTCACGGCGAGCTGTTTGAGTTCTTTCGCAATGACGCGCTCGATGCTCGCAACTTTTTTACCTTCACTTCAGACAAGCCGCCGCCGTTCAAACGCAACCAGTTTGGCGGGCAACTGGGTGGTCCAATCGTCAAAGACAAAGCGTTCTTCTTTGTTTCTTACGAGGGTTTGCGCCAGCGGCAACGGCTAAACTTGAACAGCCTCGCGCTGAGCGATGCGCAACGTGCCTCAGTAAACAATGCGGTAATTGCGAAGCTGCTCGAGTTGATCCCGCGAGCGAACTTCTTCGATTCATCCGGCACGCCACGCTTCGTCGGTTCGGCGAATGCCGCGGTAGACAACGATCAGTGGGGCGTTGACCTCAGCTACAACCTCCGCCAGAACGATCGCTTGCACGGATATTACGCCGTTTATCGCACTGTACTGCTGGAACCGAATCGCAACGGCAACACCGTTCCGGGTTTCGGCAACACGACCACTCAACTGCGGCAGGTCTTTACCTTCAACGAGACGCACATCTTCAGTCCGACGCTGGTTAACGAACTGCGTTTCGGTTTCAATCGCTTCAGCTCAGCCACGGCGCCAAACGCACAACTAAATCCAACTGAGTTTGGCATCAACAACGGGATTATCGATCCGATCGGTTTGCCGCAGATCAGCGTTGCCGGCGGGCTAAACTTTGGTGGACCATCAATCAATCCGTCAGGACGCGGCGATACAACCTTTATCGCCGGCGACTCCTTCACTTACCAGCGCGGCGCTCACACACTAAAAGCAGGTGGTGAGTATCGCCAGTTTCTTAATAACAATTTCAGGCAAGGCACAGGCAGCTTCAACTTTCCCACAGTCGCCGCTTTCCTCGCGGGCACGGCGAACTCGTTCAGCGTGATTCTCGGTAGCCAGTCGAGCAGCATCGCCGAAGGCGCACTGGGCTTTTTTGTGCAGGACAACTACAAGATCAAACCGACGCTGATGCTGGAGCTTGGTCTGCGTTACGAGTGGAACATGACGCCCACCGAACGTTACGACCGCTTTATTGTTTTCGATCCGGCGACGGCCTCGCTGATTCGCGTTGGCACCGATTTTGACGAGGTTTACCATCAGAACAACAAGAATGTGCAGCCGCGTGTTGGTTTCGCGTGGGATCCATTCGGTAATGGCAAGACTTCGGTGCGCGCCGCTTATGCGCTGCAGACTGATCAACCGATGACGAGCATCGTAATTGGGCCAACTACCAATCCGCCGCTCGCGATTCCTTTGACTTTTAGTGGCGCGATTCGTCTCGATAATGCACTCAACCTCGCCGGACCTGCCGGACTTGCCCCGCAGTCAATTGCCCACGACTTCGATAACGCTTACTTGCAGTCGTGGAACTTCAATGTGCAACGCGAGCTCGGTCGCAATCTTGCTTTGTCTGTCGGCTACTTTGGCTCAAAGGGCACGCACCTGATTTCTCGTCGCAATCTGAACCAACCGATCAATGGCGTGCGTCCGTTTCCGCGTTTGTCGCAGTCGAGTCCGATACTTCCGGGTACAAATCTCGGCAACATCACGCAGGTCGAGAGCGGTGGGAATTCGAGTTACAACGCGCTTTGGACTTCGCTTTCGCAGCGACTCGCTCGCGGTCTGCAATTCAGTGCGTCGTATACGTGGTCCAAGTCGCTTGACTACAACTCGTTCAGCACGGGCGGGATTGTTGGACAAGACAGTTACAACCTGAGCGGCGATCGTGGGCTTTCAGATTTCGATGCGCGCCATCGTTTCGTCTTCAACGGAATATACGACTTGCCATTGAGTGGAAACCGGTTCCTTGAAGGCTGGCAGCTCGCTGCGATCGTTCAGTTGCAAAGCGGCAGTCCCGTTAATATCGTGACGAGCAACAGCACGGTGAACGGCATCGCGAACACGCTCAGGCCTGACGTCACTGGGCCAATCGCGATGACCGGCAGTGTCGAGAAGTGGTTTGATACGTCAGTGTTTACGGCCGTATCGCGCTTCGGCAGCTTGGGCCGCAACGTAGTGATCGGACCAGGCTTCAATAACACCGACTTTTCAGTTATAAAGAACACGCGCATAGGCGAAAAACTTCGAATGCAGTTTCGCGCCGAGTTCTTCGATCTCTTTAATCATGCAAACTTTGGCGCGCCGGGGACAGTCGTTGGCACTCCGGCCTTTGGTCAAATCACGAGTACACGATTTCCCACCGGTGAGTCTGGATCGTCACGGCAAATACAGTTTGCCGTAAAGATCAACCTCTAGTTCATGGTGATTTAATTGAACTGCTTCTCTGTGCAACCTCTGTGTTCTCTGTGTCTCCGTGGTGATTTTCCGCCAAGACAAACCACGGAGACACAGAGAACACAGAGGTTGCACAGAGAAATTCTGCTCGTTGCGTGCGTATTGATCTTCGCGCCAGCGATGATGGTCCGTGCGCAGACAGTTGCACCGAAGCGGCTCGTCGTTCTCTATTGGGATAACAAAGAGTTTCGTGGCAACGTCAGATTCGAAGAGAGTCTGAAGTCACAGTTGCAGTTGGACCGCCGGCAAGACCTGGAGTACTTCCCGGAATATTTCGAGTTCAGTCGCTTTCCGGAAGAGAGTTTCAAGATATCTTTCCGCAACTACCTCAAGGACAAATATGCGGGTCGCAGTGTAGACGTTGTCGTTGCGTCGGCTGACGCTCCTCTTTCATTTCTGCTTCAGTACCGCAACGAGCTCTTTTCAAATTCTCCGATCGTCTTCGTCGCAAACAATCCGCCGCAGCCTGAGATGCTTGCGGCCTGGGCCGGCGCCACGGGAATTCATTACAAGAATGCTTATCGCGAAACAGTCGATTTGGCCCTGCGGCTCCATCCCGGGACGAAGCACGTTTTTGTAGTAAGCGGCTCACTCCAGCAGGACCGTCGATTCGAGAAGGCCGCACAGCAGGAGCTCTCCGGTTTCGACAAAGCTGAAATCACATACCTGACCGATCTTCCGATCAACGAATTAGTCGCGCGGACCGCGAGCCTGCCGCCTGATTCCGTAATCCTCTACGTCTGGCAGCAGGCGTTGAACGATCAGGGCAAGGTCATGGAAAGTTTCGAGGTGCTCAGCCGGATCGCGCCAGGATCGTCAGCGCCGATTTATGGTTTCAATACCGTGGCCCTCGGTTCCGGAATCATCGGCGGTTACCTGCAGGGCCCCGAGATGAACGGCGGCAAGGCAGCGCAACTCGTCGACAAAATACTGAGCGGCGTTCCAGCTCGTGACATACCCGTCGAACCAGCGCAGAAGGTGCCGATGTTTGACTGGCGCCAGTTGCAACGCTGGAGCGTAAGCCGGAACAGTCTCCCGCCTGACAGCGTGGTGCGCTTCGAAGAGTTCACATTTTGGGAGCTATACAAGTGGCGTATCGTCGGCGCGCTCACGCTCATCGTTTTGCAAACCGCGTTTATAGTCGCGCTGTTAGTGGAACGTCGCCGGCGTCTCCGCGCGAGACAAGCCCTCGCTAAGCTTAACGTCGAGCTTGAAGAACGTGTCGCCACGCGCACTGCCGCGCTCAACGCGAAGAGTCGTGAGCTCGAGACATTCGCCTATTCTGTGGCCCACGATCTCAAAGCGCCGCTGCGCGGTATCGATGGTTACAGTCGTTTGTTGATGGAAGATCATGCGGCTGATCTCAATGAGGAGGGACGCTTCTTCCTCGAAACGATTCACGGCTCAACCGAAGAGATGAGCCAGTTGATCGACGATCTGCTGGATTATTCGCGACTCGAGCGGCGCGAGTTTAAGCCGGATCGTGTCGAGCTCGGACCGCTTGTCGAGACCATCATCGGACAGAAGAAACGCGAAACGACTGAGAGCGCGATTGACTTCGTTGTGAATGTCAACGGCGGCAGCATAGTTGCAGACCTGAACGGGCTGACGCAGTCGTTGAGAAACTATATCGACAATGCGGTTAAGTTTACGCAGAAGGTTGCTCGCCCGCGCATCGAGGTGGGGTCTGAAGAGACGTTGAAGAACTTCGTCGTCTGGGTGCGCGACAACGGCGTTGGGTTCGACATGAAATACCACGATCGAATCTTCAACATTTTTCAGCGGCTCAATCATAGCGAGGAGTATCCGGGGACGGGGATAGGGTTGGCGATTGTCCGGAAGGCGATGGAACGCATGGGTGGACGCGCGTGGGCCGAGAGCTCACCAGGTCAGGGAGCGACGTTCTATATCGAGATTCCGAAATGAACGATGGCCAAAACGTACTGCTGATCGTTGAAAATCGTCTCGCCGATCTCGATCTGGCGAAGCGTGTGTTTGCGCAGCGGGGATTGTTCAACCCGATTCAGGAAGCGCGTGATGGTGAGGAGGCGATTGCGTACATCGAGCGTTGGGAAGCGGGCGAACAGCCTCCGGTGCTCATTCTTCTCGATCTGGGTTTGCCGAAGATCAGCGGGCTGGAAGTATTGCGGCGGTTCAAGAGTCACCCGAAGATCTCTGCGATTCCGGTCGTCGTTTTTACAACCTCCGGTGAAGACCAGGATGTTCAGGAGGCTTACAGACTCGGGTGCAACTCGTACATCGTGAAGCCGGTGGAATTCAGCAAGTTCAAGGAAGTTGCTTCACAAGTCGAACTCTACTGGTGCGCCCTCAACACCTCACAACGGTGGCCTTAATAATCAGCAGCGGGGGCAAGCCCCTCTTCGTGACTGGTTCTAATTAACGGTTCGCATTCCAGTGTGGGCGCTGAAGAATAGAACAAGTCAGGAAGAGGGGCTTGCCCCCGCTCGTAGGATCTTTTAGTTTGTTAACATGAAATTTGTCGCGATCCTGATATTGCTCTTCGCGTTTTCTCCACAACAACTGCGCACTCTCGAGCAGCGCGAAAAGATTCTGGCGCCGAAGGTCTTTAAGAGTTTGCCCTACCGGCTCTTCACTCCACCGCACTATGACCAGAAGAAAAAATATCCACTCGTGGTCTACCTCCACGGAGGCGGCGGGCGTGGCAACGACAATCAAAAACAGATCGACGGTGGCAACGGCTATCTAATCGACTTGTTCACGGCCGATAAAACACAAGAGCAATACCCGAGCTTTGTCGTCGCGCCGCAGTCACCGACGGAAGGCTGGATCGAACAGGACTTGATCACACCGACCCGCTATTTGCAGTTAGTTTACGACCTCATCAACGAGTTGCAGCGGACGTACAGCATCGACGCAGCGCGCGTTTACGTGGCGGGCCAATCGATGGGCGGCTTTGGCACGTTTGCGATCATTTCAGAGCATCCGCGTACGTTCGCAGCCGGCGTAGCGCTCTGCGGCGGTGGCGATCCAACGAAAGTGTCGCGCCTGACGAACGTACCGATCTGGGTTTTCCACGGAGCAAGGGATGAATCAGTCGACATCGAGCACTCGCGCACGATCGTCGCCGCAATCAAAAGCGCAGGCGGCAAGGTGCGATACACCGAATACCCGGACACCGGTCACATAATCTGGCCCAGCGTCGTGAAGGAGACCGAGTTGCTGCCGTGGCTGTTTACTCAGCGGAAATGAACCTCACACTCCGAACTGCTTCAGATGATGGTCGGTGTGTTTGTATGTAGCGACGCCCCATTCACGCCAGCTCAGTGGTCCAAAGAGCGGATGATCCGGTCCCATACCGTCACTGAGGCCTGTTCCGATTCGCTCCAACAGCTCGAGCAACGCTGCGCGTTCCTCTTTAAACGATTCCCCAACGTCAACCTTCAACGCCGGCGCTGTTGGCGCGCCTTTGGGGAAGGGAAACACATAGAGAATGAGGTGCTTGAGGGGAAACACCTGAAACGCACGCTTGTTCGCCGAAGGCACCGATAATTCTCCGAGACACATGAGCGCCGAGCGGCGAAGATGCTCCAGCATCGCGGTCACATCCATGCTTCCCCATCGCGCGGTGGACGAACCGGAAAGCGATCTTACTCTGCCAAGAATCGCGTTCCGGTCACCCTCGTTGAGGATTGAGCCCATCGTTAGCCTCCTTCATAGTGCCTGGAGTCTACGATGCGATGTAAGCGAGCTCAAAGCTATTTCTTGACGAAGGTGCGTTTGATTTGCTGTTTGCCATTCGGACCTTCGGCGGCGATATCAATCTTCAAGGTTTTGCCGTCAGCCGAGAGCGTCCAGGTGCGTGTAAGCTGAACATTGACGGAGCCTTCGGGGCCTTCAAAGGTTGAGTTTTCATTGACCTCAATGCCGTTGCCATCAGCGGCCCATTTGGCCGTGCGCTTACCCTTACCAGCCTGACCGCCGGGCGCTTTTGGAGTGAACTCCACCTCCTTGCCATCAAGCATGTAGCTGTCGGCGACCACCTGCTCACCTTCCTGCGTAGTCAATTTAGTCTCCAGCGAGAGCTTGTCGCCGGTGTGAACGACGGTCATAGTCTGGTCCATACCGGGCGGCAGTCCTTCGCTCTTGCTCTTGTCCAGGATCCACGTGCCGCTGAAATCGGCTTTCGCTGAGGCTACAGTAAGGCACAAGGTCATAAGCAAAACGAACGCAGCGGACGTAGCGATGATGTGTTTCATGTGTCTCTCCCTTTTACTAGTTGGTTCCAGGCGCGCGGTTGAGTGCGGCGAGATTGTCGAGCATCTTGCGTAGCTCGGTTTCCGGAAGCCAGCGGCCACGGACCATCACGCCTGAGCGCTTCGATAGATTAGTGACGGATTCCAGCGGGTTGGCGTCGAGCAGGATTAAATCGGCGCGCATGTCTACTTCGACGGTGCCAAAGTCGCGCGGCGCTTTCATGATCTCTGCGAAGTATTCTCCCGGGTTGCGCGTCGCCGCTTCGATCGCCTCGTAAGGCGTCAAGCCAGCCTCGACGAAGCTCTGCAATTCTTTGTGAGTAGCAAAGCCGGGCACGAGAAAGAACTGCGGTGAATCCGGGCCGATCAGCAACTTTGCTCCCGCCGCATGCAATGCCACCACCATCTTGTCGCGCAACTCGATATAACGTTGCCGCTCACTGCTCGGCGCGGGAATACTCGACGTTGAAGCCTTCTGTTTGCTGAACGCGTCACGCATTGTGGCCGGGACGTATTGCAGCTCAGGCCACTGCGAAAGATCTTCAGGCTTAGCTTCCGAGACGACCAGTTTGAACAGCGTGAGCGTCGGATCGTTCCACACGCCGGCTTTGCGCGTGGCTGCGGCGAGAGCCGGAATTTTGCTCTCGTCAATATGTTGGAGCACTGGCCCGAGTACGAGTTGCGATGGACCAGGCGCTACCGGCGAGTTGTCTGCGACCATTGCCTGCAGGTATCCATCCAAATGCTCGATGGATGTTTGCTGCGCTTCCAACGCACGTTTCAATCCGACTGTTGCCGTGACGTGTCCGGCGAAGGGAATGCCCTCGCGTTTGGCGGTCGCCACGATGGCCGCATAAGTCTCCGGTGATAATCCTTCGTGAACTTTGAGTAAATCGTAGCCCGCCTTTTTCTGTTCAACCACGGCGCGCTCGGCTGCTTCCGGTGTCGGCACCGTGTTGCCAAGCAGCGGCGGCCCTGCAGTGTAAATGGTTGGACCAGGCAATTCGCCTTTTGCTACTCGTTCGCGCAACACGAGATGTTCGGGCTTGCCGATCATGTTTCTGACAGTCGTGACGCCGTTCGCCAGAAACAGTTGCAACTGCTGACCGGCCAGATCCGCAGCAGGAGATAAATGGACGTGCATGTCTGCGAGGCCAGGCATCAGATACTTGCGGCGACCATCGATCTTCAGCGTCCCATCGGGCACTTTGACGATACCGGCTGGGCCAATCTGCGCAATGCGCCCGTCACGCACGATAACCGTCTGCCCTGGCAAAATTCGTTCGCGGTCAAAGGGGACGACGTTTACGTTGACGAAGGCGATAGTGTTCGGAGAGCTTTGCTGAGCTTTGGGGGTGCCGAACGCGATGTGGAATATGGTTGATCCTAACGTGATCAGGGCGAGGAGCAGGGCCACATAGTCCGCCGGCGCAGAGCGGTTCTTTGGGAATAAATTCATTAGGCGAGTCTACAGAAGTTGTCAGCCGCGACCACTCATTTGTGACGAGAGGGGCTTTACGTGTGCTATTCCGGTCTTTTCCTTAAACGTCTCCGAGCGCGGCGAGGAACCGGTCGCGGTATTTGCGACTCAGCATTAGCTGTTCGCCATTCTGAAGAACCAGATCCTGATCGCCGTTGGAGCGCGGATAGATCTCCTTGATCTTCTCGATATTGACTATCGCCGATCGATGCACACGGACGAATGTTTTCGGATCGAGTTTGGCTTCCAGAGACTGCATCGTGCCGCGTATCAAATGCGACTCGCGCCCCGCATGCACCTTCAGATAGTTTCCGTAGCTTTCAATCCAATCGATCTCATCGGTTGGCAACAGGATAGTATGCCCGGTGAGCTTGATCGTTAATCGCTTCACGAATTTCGAGCCCGCTTTGATGTCTTCGAGCATTGCCCGGAAGCGACTGTCAAGATCATCAGCGGGTTGCGCGAGCTGAGATTTCGCGCGCGCCACGGCTTTGCTGAGGCGGGCGCAGTCGACGGGCTTGAGTAGATAGTCGAGCGCATTAACGTCGAAAGCTTGAATGGCATATTCGTTGTACGCCGTGACGAAGACAACTACCGGCGTGCGCTCACCCTTCAACGCTTCTAACACGCCGAAGCCGTCTAGCGCGGGCATCTGCACGTCGAGAAAGATCAGATCGGGTGACAACTCACGAATGGATGCGACAGCGTTGGTCCCGTTGTCGCACTCGCCCACGATCTGCACCTCCGGCTCGCCGGCGAGACAGCGTTTGAGCCGTTCGCGGGCGAGCTGCACGTCGTCAATAATCAGCGTTCGTATCATTACTTTCCTTGAAAGGAAGACTAATGCGGATGGTCACGCCTCTACCCGGAAAGCTGCTCAGGTTGAAAGCATGGGCCGCGCCATACAAATGTTTCAGGCGCTCGCGCGTGTTAACCAGCCCAACGCCGCTGCCGTTCTGCGGCTCGCGCATTCCCAGTCCGTCGTCGCTGATCTCCACGTGAAGCTTGCCGTCAAGACGCTTCGCGTAAATTTCAATGTTTCCGCCTTCAGGTCGCGGAGAGATGCCGTGTTTGATGGCGTTCTCGACGAGCGGCTGCAGGAGCATATTCGGAACTGAGGCATCGAGCGTCTCAGCGTCAACATTCAGCCTCACACGCAAACGGTCGCGCATTAGTGTCTTTTGAATTTCCAAATACTTCTCGAGAAAGTCGATCTCTTCTTTCAACGTTACTTCCTGCGTTCTGTGACTCTCGAGCGAGAATCGCAGTAACTCGCTGACAGATAGGATGCAGCGATCGGCGGCTTTCGGATCGCTGTAGACGAGCTCGGCAATGGCGTTGAGAGTGTTGAAGAGAAAGTGTGGATGCAGTTGCATTCTGAGAGAGTGGAGTTGGGCCTGCGCTAGCCTGAACTCTCGCTCCTGGTATTTGCGAAAGTAATTGATGGCCTGGCTGACGGCGACGATGCCCCAGTAGACCATGACGTTCGTCGCGCCTAGCCCGACGACGAGGGCCGTGAGCGGCACCGGCGGCTGGTTGAGCGTGGTAATGAGTTGCAGTAGACAGATGTGCAGGAGCGCCACTGGTCCACTCAGCAGCAGATGTATTCCGAGATTGCGCAACAGCCGTTGACGCTCTAAAGGGAATCTTCGCCCGAGCCAGAGCAGCAGAGGCGTAAGCACCGACCAGACCTGGAACAGGATCACAGTCGCGAGAAACGCTCGCGTCCATGTCAGAGGTGTCGGAGAGCGTAGGTTGGAAAGATAGATTTGCGGCGTGAAGAGCAGCGCCAGGAACAGCCAGAATCCCACGATCGCAGAAGCGACTTCCCAGTGCTTCTTGATCAGGCTCGTGACATCCATTAGTGCAACAGATTTTGAAGTAACTACCGCCGCCGCGCAACCCGCTTGTGACGAGTGGGTGGGTTTCGAGGCCGAGTAGGTTTTGGGGAGCCCGCGAACGCGGGCGGCAGCATAAAGCCTGGTGCGCAAGCCCCAGGATCACGAAACAAAAATCGTTTGAGCCCGCGAAGTGGGCGGCAGCGTTTGAGGATCATGCGCTGTCGCCCGCTTCGCGGGCTCTATCAATATTTTATTCGGTGATCCTGGGGCTTGCGCCCCAGGCTTTATGCTGCCGCCCGCATTCGCGGGCTTTGCTGTCGCCTGCTTCGCAGACTAAGAGCTGACTTACTCGTGGCGCAGGGCGTCGCCGGGATCGACCTTGGTGGCCTTGTAGGCCGGGAGGAAGCAGGCGAGCATTGCGACTGCGATCAGCATCAGCGCGACGACAATGTAGACTGATGTGTCCATGCCGCTGTTTGCAAACATGAGCGACGTGATCAGACGTCCCGATGCAACTGCCATAAACAAGCCTGCAATCACGCCGACCAGAACAATGAACAACGCTTCCTTCAATATCATTCCGAGTATATCCACGCGCTGCGCGCCGAGCGCGAGACGGATACCGATTTCGCGTGTGCGACGGCTCGCGGAGTAACTCACGACAGAAAACACTCCGACGAGCGCGAGTGCTAATGCCAGGAGACCAAACGCGCCGGTAAGCGTCGAGACAAGGCGCAGCATCAGTAGCGCTTCACTCAATTGCTCTGACAGCGTTCTTGCATCATAGAGCATCACGCTCTGGTCCAATGCCCCGATCTCCTTACGCAACGCAGGCAGCATCGCCATCGGCTCGCCCTTGCTGCGCACGTGAAGAGCCATTCCCGGCGATGGGTTTTGCAGGAGCGGAAGATAGAAGAAAGGCAACGCCTCTTTCTGAAAGATATACGCCGTCGTGTCTTTGACTACGCCGACAACTTCCAACTGCCGGTCATCTCTAATCGCGATGTGTTTTCCGAGCGCAATCTGGCCGGGCCAGTAACGACGCGCAAGTGCTTCGTTGACGATCACAGTGCGCGGCGCTCCTTCGCTGTCGCGGTCTGTGAACTCACGTCCCAAAAGCAAGCTCGTGCCCATCGTCCTGAAGTAATCAGTAGCAATGACGCCGTTCAGCACGTCCATGTTTTCCTGCGGCCGCGGCGTGTAATGCTCGACGCTGATCGTAGTCGCGCGCCGACCGCCGCCTGAAGGAATGAAGTCAGCGAAGCTGGCCGCTTCCACACCCGGCACAGCCCTGACACGCTCGAGCATCTGGTTGTAAAAGACTGCGGTGTCGCGTCTATCGAGCAATCCTCCTTCAGGTCTCACGGTTAGAACACTGTCGACGTCGTAACCGAGATCTACCTGCTGCGCCTTCTGCAAACTCCTGATGAACAATCCGGCAACGATCAGCAGCAACAACGACGCAGAGATCTGCGACATGACGAACAGATTTCTGATCCCAAATCTGCGCCGTCCGGTTTGCAGTGCCGTCGATTCATCTTTCATCGCTAACAACAGATCGCCCCTGCTCGCCTGCAGCGCCGGTACCAGGCCGAATATCAGACCGGTAAACAATCCGACCGCGAGAGTCAAAAGAACAACGCGCTGATTGATACCGATGTCGATCGGAAGCGAAGTAGCTGAAGGCGGGAGAAACATTGCCACCAGCAACTTGATGCAAACAGGCGCCAGCAAAATTCCGAGCACGCTGCCAATCAGAGACAGTTGCATACTCTCCGTCAGTAACTGTCTGATGAGCCTGCTGCGACTTGCGCCGAGAGCAGTGCGAACCGCCATCTCTCTTTGTCGTGCAGTCGCGCGCGCCAGAAGCATGTTTGAAACGTTGCTGCACGCAATCAACAAAACGAGTCCGACCAGCACGGTGAACAGTCCCGCCAATCCCATCAGGACGTTTCGCGCTTCCGGTGGAACACGCGCGTAGTGTTCGGCGACGACGCTGATTCTGCGTGGTTGCTGGTTGCGTTCTTTCCACGCATCGGGATAAGCGCCGGTGAGTTGTTGGGCCAACACCTTGAGACTGGCGTCCGCCTGACTTTCAGAGACGCCTGGTTTCAGTCGGCCCATGACAGAGAACTGGCGAACATTGCGACTGGTCGTGAAGCCAGGCTCGAAGCCGAGTTGAGCCGACGTCTCCACCGGCACGAAGAACTCCAACGAGCGACCGAGATCGGTGCCAGTGAAACCTTCAGGCGTGACGCCGATCACCGTGAAGCTGTTGTTATTTAACTGGACACTCTTTCCCACGAGGGACGGATCGCCGCCGAACTTTCTTTGCCAGAAGCTGTGCGTGATGACGAGCGCCGGTGATGTTTGATCTTCGCCAGCACGGAAGGTGCGGCCGTGCGCGGCTTTAACACCGAGTAAGTCAAAATAGTTTGCGCTCACCAGCAGCCCAAAGGCGCGCTCAGATCTCAGTGAGGCAGAGATCTCAGTGAACGCGGTCAGGCTTTCAAACGCGTCGGACCGATCGCGGAAGTCGATAAAATCAGCATACGACGAGCTGCCGTATTGAGATCCGGAGTAGTCGCTCGTGTAAAGCGAAACGAGGCGCGCTGGATTGCCGACACTCATCGGTCTGAATAGTACGGCGTCGACAAGACTGAAGACTGCGCTGTTCGCACCGATGCCGAGCGCCAGCGACAGCGAGATGCCGATAGTCAACAACGGCTTTCGTAAGAGCATGCGAAGACCGAATTTCAGATCGTGAGTGAGCATTCTGACCCCTTATCCGCAGATTACGCAGATTCTATGACATCTGCGTAATCTGTGGATAAAAAATGAACATCGTGTGTTAGATTGTGGCTGGCTTCTCCCAGGCCCAGATCTCTGACTCTCAGGAGAATTGTATGCCGATGTCCCCCATTCATCGCGGCCGCTCCGTGGTGTATTTGGCTTTACTCTGTGTAGTTGTACTGGCGCTAGCTACAACGACTGCTCTTGCTCATCCCGCCGGTAACACGATCACCGTCAACAGCACTTCAGACGTAGCCGATGGCACTGATGGCTTGTGCACTCTGCGCGAAGCAATCACCTCAGCCAACACAGGCACTGCTTCAGGCGCAACAGCAGGCGAGTGCGCGGCCGGTAGTGATAGTGAGTCTGACACGATCAGCCTGACTGGTCTGACGGGCACGATTACTCTTGGCAGCGCATTACCAAACATCACCGCAGACGTATCAATCATCGGGCCCGGCGCGAGCCAGTTGACGATCTCCGGCAACAACCTCTTCCGCGTTTTTAGTTTAACTTTGGGAAGCGGCGTGGTTAGCTTCTCTGGTCTAACCATCGCGAATGGCCGCATCAATGACGTCGGCGGCGGCATCTACAATCAAAGCAGCGCCAACGTGAATGTCACTGACAGCACGATCAACAACAACTTTGCGATACTCGGTGGCGGCTTCGCGAACAGCAGCACCGGCACGTTCACGCTCACGAATAGCACTGTTAGCAATAACTCCGCTGGTACCGGTGGCGGATGCTACAACGGTCTGGGAACACTCAACGTTATTAGCAGCACTTTCAACAACAACCTCGCGGGAGCTGTCGCCGGTAGCGGAAACGGCGGCGGAATAATCACCGGCTCGGAAACACTCAACATCATCAACAGCACGCTGCACAATAACTTCGCCTCCGGCCGTGGTGGCGGGATTTACAATAACAGTTCGGACGCAAAGATCAGCATTTCGCAGAGCACGATTAGCCAGAACTTTTCGTCACTCGGTGGCGGCGGTGTCGGTAATAACAACAACGCGCCGATCAAACTCCTGAACACCATTGTCGCGGACAACATCTCCGGGAATGGTCCGGACTTGTTGGGCCCATTCGTTTCGCAGGGCCACAATCTCGTCACGGATTTTTCGGGTAGCTCGGGTTTTACTCTCGGCACAAATAATTCCAATGGTGATCTGATCGGCGCATCGTTTGCGCGCGTGTTTCCGTTTCTTGGACCACTGCAAAACAACGGTGGCCCAACTCAGACGCGCGCGCTTTTGCCGGGCTCGGCTGCTATCGACGCTGGAGATAATTGTGTAGTGGCGGCTGGTGGATGTTTGACGACGCCGTTGACAACGGATCAGCGTGGCGTTTCTCGCCTCGTGAATTCTACTGTCGATATCGGTGCATACGAGTCACGAACATTTACTTTCTCAGTTACCAGCGGGACTCCGCAGAGTAAGGCAGTCAACACGATGTTTGCTCCGTTAGTTGTAACTGTAAATAGCATGGGCGGAGATCAGGTCGCCGGTGGCGTCGTGAAATTCAACTCGCCGGCAACGGGACCGACTGCGATTTTTGCCACTGCGACTAACAGCATCGATGCGTTTATTGACGCGAACGGTCAAGCCAGCACGAGTCCCACTGCAAACGGGCTTGCCGGTGGTCCTTACACGGTCACGGCTATGACTGATCGCAGCGCCGCTACAGCGTCGTTCAGTCTTACCAACATCCAGGCCGCGACGACTACTGTCGTGACGTCGTCGTCCAACCCGTCTGATCTAACTCAGTCTGTAACTTTCACTGCGACTGTTACGTCTACTGGTCCACTAACCGGAACCGTGCAGTTCAAGATCGATGGCTCGAATTTTGGCAACCCGATTAATTTGAGCTCAGGAGTCGCGACTGTTTCGACCGCGGCGCTGACAGCCGGCACACATTCAGTCAGTGCTGATTACAGCGGCGACGCAAACTTCATCGCGAGTAGCGGTACGCTTTCGGGCGGGCAAATTGTCAGGCCGCCGCCGTCGTTATCCTTCACCGACATATTTTTCAAGGAAGGCGACAGCGGCGTGAAGTTTGTTTTCTTTACTATCGAGTCGTCCGCGGCCAGCAACCTTCCGGTGAGCGTGGATTTCACGACCGCAAATGGCACTGCCACGGCGCCGTCGGACTACCAGTCTGCGACCGGCACATTGACGTTCACTCCCGGACAAGTGAGTCGAACGATCTTTGTGACGATAAATGGCGACACGACTTTTGAGCCGGACGAGACCTTCACCCTGAATCTCTCGAATCCTGTCAACGCTACTCTCGCTCGAGCGCAGGGCACTGCCACGATCCAGAATGACGACGCTCCGGTGTTGTTGACGGAACAGAATACGAATCACGTCATTGCGCTCGACTCTGTAACACGGGTCCGCGATCCTTTCCCGCTTGCGACCGAGCGCAACTTCAGCGCTGATCATCACACGCGCGTTTCTCTGTTCGTCTGGAGGCTCGGACTACTGCCGGGCGACACCATCGCGAACGTTATCGTAAAGGCGGACGATGGTCAGGGAACGGTTTATACGTTGACGGTTGAATCGATGGCGGCATTGACGGGCCCCGACGACGTTACTCAATTGATTGTGCGGTTGCCGGATAATGTAGCCGGCGCGCCCAGGGATCTCGGAGTAACAGTGCTGGTCCGCGGTCCGATCAGCAACAAGGCATTCATCAGCATCGCCGGACCTTAGAAAGCATATGAAAGACTACAGCTTCGTAACTATCTGGCGCGTTAAGGCTCCGATTGAACGAGTCTGGAACGAGATCTATCACTCGGAGGATTGGCCCAAGTGGTGGAAGGGCGTCGAGAGTGTGGTTGAAACGCGCAAGGGTGATGAGCGCGGTGTGGGCAGCATTCATCGCTACACGTGGAAGAGTAAGCTCCCCTACAGGCTGAGCTTCGACATGGAAACGATTCGCATCGAGCCACCGCGGTTGCTCGAAGGAATCGCTATCGGTGAATTACAAGGCCGCGGCCTGTGGCAACTAACGACTGAGGGTGACGAAACGATCGTCAGATACGATTGGAACGTAGAGACGACCAAGCGATGGATGAACCTCCTGTCGCCCATCGCTCGACCGCTGTTCGAGTGGAATCACAACGTCGTCATGGGCTGGGGCGCCGAAGGTCTTGAAAAAAGACTCGGAGCAAGAGCAGTTGCGCAGGATACCTGAAGCTCGGGCAGCGAGCGACATCATAAGCCCGCGGCAGCGGGCGACAGCATAAGCCTGCGAAGCAGGCGACAGCATAAAGCCTGGGGCGCAAGCCCCAGGATCACGAACCAAAATATCGATAGAGCCCGCGAAGCGGGCGACAGCGTTTAGGACCACGCGCTGTCGCCCGCTTCGCGGGCTTGTTCGCTTTTTATATTCGCTATCCTGGGGCTTGCGCCCCAGGCTTTATGCTGTCGCCCGCTATCGCGGGCTTATCAGAAGTTTGCTTCAGAAGATCTCCTGCCCCGGGGTCAGGATCCGGTCCGGGTCGAAGTGGCGTTTGGCGCGCACGAAAGCTCCCCACAACGGTTGATAATGTTTCTGCCAGTCGTGTCGTGTCATCGGCACGGAGTCGAAAGGATAACGCTTGCCGCCGAGCATCGTCGCACGCTCAAAGAGTGCGCGATTGTCCGCCACGAGTTGGGCAGCTCGCTCCGGCGTTGGGGGCACGGCGTTACGCAACAGCGCGAAGACGAAGAAGTGCCGGCTATCGGGCACGCGGAAGAACGGCGCGCTGAATACCTCGCGATTGAACGGATAGATCAGAATCGGTCCCTGACCAACATCGTCCACTGTCAGCGTTGCTAATGTCTCACCGATCAATGTTTCGGCGTTTGCAGCGGGGACGAACAAGTTGACCCACGGATGCGGAAACGCCCAGGCGCCGATCTGCCGCAGAAACTCGACGAGCGGCGCGAGACGGTTCAGATAATCGAAGTAAGTCATGTCCTGCGCCGACTGTGTGCCGGGATCAAAAGCCAATCCACTCAATAAACTCGCATCATCAGGCTCATTGCCCGGCGCGAAATATTTCGAAGTCTCCAATTGATAGAGCAACCGCCCGCACCATCCGGGACGGCAAATCCCTGAACCGTGTCGAAGCGTCCATCATCAATCAACTTCTCGAGATCAGATAGAAACGCCGCCAGATTGCTATAAAACGCATGATAAAGCCGCGCATTCGGCGGGGCCGCAATGAGTCGCACGCGCGCACGCACGACGAGGCCGAATTGGCCCAGGCCGGAGCGCGCCGCATCGAACAGCGCGCGATTGTTTGTCGCGGAGCATGACACGAGCTCGCCTTCACCGGTGACAACCTGCAACTCGATTACATTATCCACCTGTGGTCCAAAGCGGAATGCCTGGCTGCCGATGCCGCCCAGCGAGAGTGTCCCGCCAACTGTCAGCTCCAGAAAGTCGACTAGTACCGGCGGCGTGAGTCCTTGTGGGATCGTCTGCGACAGCAGGTCCAGCCAGCGTGTGCCACCATCAACGAGCGCATCCGTCTGGTTGATTTCATGCACGGTGGCAAGCGTGGTCATGTCAACAACCACGCCGGCTTCGACTTGCGCCTGCCCCTGCGTGCTATGACCCTGTCCACGCGCCGCGACCTGGATGTTATTGCGCCGCGCAAACCTGACGAGCTCAACCACATCATTCACTGACCCCGGCTTCAAAACAGCGAACGGTTGACGATGCACTAAATGACCGAAGTCCTCAGCAGCCGCCGCGCGTGAAGCGTCGTCGAGCAGCAGCACGCCGTCAAAGGCGGGGAAGTCTTCGGCCAACGTAGTCGTGTGCTCGAGCTCCGCCGCGCTCACCCAGCTACGTAACGAAGTATCAAAACCAGCGACGACAACCGCACCCGCGAGTGTCCCGCGTAAAAATGTTCTGCGTGAGATCTCTCCTCAATTTGCTTTCCCTTTCATCCCGATAATCACTTCCATCACTTCAACCAGAACTCTGCTCAGCGGTTTGCCGAGACCGCGTCCGACACTCGTGTTCACCTGCACAGCTACCGCGACTTTCTGCTCGGGAAAGTAAGCCATGTCTGTCATGTAGCCGGGGAAGAAGCCGCTGTGGCCGTAAGATGTTCCCACTTGCGTCTTGCGGATGATGGCGCCGAGACCGTATTTGGTTTCGCGTCCGAGCATCGGAGCCGCGACGCCATCGACGACTTGCGGCAATAAATCGGGTGAGAAGGCTTTGCCCTCGTAAATCATCTTCACCCAACGTGCGAGATCCTGCGCGGTCGAGGCGTAGCCGCCGCCAGTCCATTCAAACTGCGGATTGATCACAAACTTCCCGTTGACGATCATCGCATCCGTGCCGCCAAACGGATTGTTCGGACCGGCATAACCCTGAACGACGCCTTTGAGTCTCGGCCCGTCCTGCGGAATCGTGTCAGACAACCTTAGAGGCTTGAGGAGCCGTCTCGTTGCTTCGTCGTAGAATTTTTTGCCCGTTACTTTCTCGATGATCATTCCCAACACGATGTAGTTCGTATCGGAATAGTCCCAACCCTTGCCCGCCACGAATGGTGGTTTTTCATCAAGCAGGTAAGCGACGAGCTCGGCGGGTTTCCAAACCTTCTCCGGATTCGCGGTCAGGTCTTTGGTGAACTGCTCTTTGAACTCATAACGGACGAGACCGCTCGTGTGATTCATCAACTGCCGCACCGTGATGTCTTTCGCATTCGGCAGACGCGCGAACCACGGTTCACCGCCGAGATACTTTTCAATCTTGTCGTCGAGCCCGATCTTGCCTTCCTTGATCAACTGCAAAGCCGTCGCGGCGGCAAATGTTTTACCAACGCTCCCGGCCAGCATCCGGTCGTTCGCCTTCATCGGCGTTTTAGCATCGCGATCCGAAAACCCGACCGCGAGCCCGAACGATTCGCCATTCGGAAGCACGACGCCGAGTGTGGCGCCGGGAAAGCTCCCAGCCTTGTGCCACTCATCAAGTTTGGCTTGCAGCGCGGTTTTCAATGCAGTCGTGTTGGCTGTCTGCCCGTGAACCGTGACCGTGAAAAGCAGGCAAATTGTGAAAAACAGGATTAAGTTTCGCATCTCAAAAAAATATCTGATTGTCGCCAACTCGTTCAAGGCAAAGTTCCCTTATGGAAATCAGCGGAGTTCGAGCATAATTAGCTCATCGCCCGACCGCCGGACTCACTATCAGGAGCTTTAGCATGAATAACGACAGGGTTTATCTCAAGCAAAACGTTTTAATGCAGCCGCTATTCAATCAGTGGTATGCCTGGTCTAACCTCATCTCACCGGCGACGGCGCCGATGTACGTCGCAAACCTGCACCTGAAGGTGATGCAGTCGTTCGTGGCGACGCCGCAGGTACACATGCAGGCAGTGAAGAATCCGGCCATGCTGGGTGGTCCATTCATGAATTACGACGCCAGTCGCGTTCCGGACGTCAAGGAACTGCTCGAGAGAACCATCAAGACGCAGGGACACATGATCAAATTCTCGGAGGCCGTGCACAGCCTCGACAAGATGTTGAGCGCCGAGGCTGACGGCACTTCGCTCGAGCCGTTCTATGCACGCGTGCCGGATATTTTGCGCGGCTACGTCGAGCTGGTCTACGACTTGAACAATCATCCTTCGATAAGAATGATCGAGAATCTTTTGTACAAGAGTCCTTATTACAACGAGTCGTCGCAGAGCCTCGCGTTGTCATTGGTCACAGACGATAGTCGTCCGTTCGTCTTCAGCACGCCGTGGCTGGCCGGTAAGGGATGGTTACAGCTCAACCTGCCGTTCAAAGATGAGCGGCTCGATTACCTGTTCAAGATGAGGAGTACGCCGCAGCGATACGATGAGGTTAAAGATCTCTTCAAGCCCGAAGACGAGGAGACGTTTGCGTCGTTCTTTACCGATGAAGCGCCAAAGCCGGCTGAGCGATACACGGGCGACTCAGTGAGAATTCGCTACTTTGGTCATGCGTGCATTTTGTTTGAGACCCGGGATGTTTCAATTCTGATCGATCCGGTGATCAGTTATCGCTACGACAACGGGATCGATCGTTACACGTTTTCTGAGTTGCCGGAAACGATCGATTACGTGTTGATTACTCACAATCACCAGGATCACGCGATGTTTGAGACCTTGATCCAGTTGCGACACAAGATCAAATGTCTGGTCGTGCCGCGCAGTAACAGCGGCAGCCTGATGGATCCGTCGTTGAAGGTCCTGCTGCAAAACATCGGGTTCAGGAACGTCAGAGAGATCGATGAGATGGAGACGATCGAGGTTGCAGATGGATCAATCATGGGGCTGCCTTTCCTCGGCGAACATGCGGACCTGAATATTCGCACCAAGATTGCGCACCTCGTTCAGTTGAAGGGTAAGTCGATCCTGTGCGCCGCTGACTCCAACAATATCGAGCCGCAGCTTTACCAGCACATACATGATGCGGTGGGTGATGTCGATATGGTGTTCATCGGCATGGAATGTGACGGCGCGCCGATGTCGTGGCTGTATGGGCCATTGCTCACGAGGCCGCTGGCGCGCAAGATGGACCAGTCGCGGCGATTTGATGGTTCAAACTGTGTGAAGGCGATCGATTTGATCGAGAAGCTCAACGCGCAGGAGGTTTATGTGTACGCGATGGGCCAGGAGCCGTGGCTGACGTTCCTGACCTCGATTAAATACACGCCGGAGTCACGGCCGATAGTCGAATCGGACCAGCTGGTCGAGTATTGCCGTGGTCGAAATCTGCCGTCTGAAAGACTCTTCGGATGTAAAGAGCTGTCGTTCACCGCTCACGCCGCGACGGCATAAAGGCTCCAGCTTCGGGGCCACCCGTTCCGGAGAATAATATGTTTCCCAGCGACGGGCGGCCACGGAGGGCCGCTCCTACAATTGCTTTTGCGGTGTTCGTTGCGATTAGCACGCTGCTCGTGTTGTATCAGCAGACGCCGCCGCGACCGGTCGGAGCGAATGCGCCTGCGGACGTGTTTTCGTCGGGCCGCGCGATGGAAAGCCTCAAGACCATTGCCCAAAAACCTCATCCAATCGGCTCACCCGAACACGAGGCGGTGCGGGCTTTTGTTCTCCAGCAGCTAACTGCTTTGGGTCTGCAAACAGAAGTTCAGACTACGGCTGGACGAGGAATCGTTAATGAGCGACCTGCTTCGGTGGCGGTCAACAACATCATCGCGATCCTCAAAGGAAACGGCAGTGGCCGTGCTCTTCTGCTCGCCGCGCATTACGACACCGTGCCGGTTAGCCCGGGCGCGAGCGACGACGGCGCCGGCGTCGCCACACTGCTCGAAACTGCGCGTGCTTTGAAGTCTGGCCCACCGCTACGAAACGATTTGATATTTCTCTTTAGCGACGGCGAAGAAACAGGCCTGCTCGGCGCGCAAGCGTTCCTTCAGCATCCTCTCTCGAAACAAGTCGCGCTTGCTCTTAACTTCGAGGCGCGCGGGGCGAGTGGTCCATCGGTCTTGTTTGAGACTAGCGACAACAACGCGTGGCTCATCGACGAGTTTGCCGCAGCCGCTCCTTACCCGAACGGCAACTCAGTCGCGTACGAGGTTTATCGCCTGATGCCGAACAGCACTGATCTGCAGGTCTTCAAGGAAGCGGGAATCGCCGGTCTGAATTTTGCTTATTTCGACGGCGTCAATCGTTACCATTCAAATTCGGATGATTTGCAGAATATCAGCGAAGCGAGTTTGCAACATCACGGCACCTACGCGCTCGCGCTGGCGCGTCGCTTCGGCAATGCTTCACTCGACACACCGAGCAACGACAACGCCGTCTATTTCGATCTACTCGGCAAACGGCTGGTCCATTACTCGACCAGATGGGTGTTGCCAGCGACTGTCCTCATCGCGATCATCTTTGCTGCGATCGCGTGGTTCGGCGCGAGGCGAGGGAAGATCACGTTGCCGGGCGTGGCTCTCGGTTTTTTGTCATTCGTCGCCGCTGTTTTTGCGGCGTTAGGCTTCGGACTACTCGCTTGGGGATTCATAGATTTTACGTTCAGTCGTAAGGCGAACCCCGGTGGAGTTTATTTCGTCGCCTTCGTTCTGCTCACCGGCGTTATCGCGATCTTTCTCTACAGACGATCTTTCCGGAAGGCGACGATCGAGAACCTGGCGCTGGGTGCGCTCGCAGGTTGGCTCTTGTTGCTCGTGATCGCGAGTCTCGCCGCACCCGGCAGCAGTTACCTGTTCTTCTGGCCCCTGGTCTTCTGCCTCGCAGCGCGACTCATAATGTTTCGTGCCGAGACGACAACGGTCACATTATTTACGTTGCAACTGCTGTTTGTGCTTCCGGCTGTCGTGCTGCTCGTGCCAATGGCTTACAGCATCTTCGTAGCTCTTGGATTCCCGGCAGTGATGATCGTCGCGCCGATGCTGATGCTGCTGTTTGGTCTACTGATTCCGCAATTCGCCTGCGTAACACGTCTTAAATAGCTTCTCTCTGGCCTAATGTGATATCAGTAAGGCATCAATCAAACAACGAGGAGCGAGAATGGAAAGAAAATCAGCGAGCGTCTACCCGCAGGAGTTGTTGGACCTCTTTCACGAATACCAGCACGGCGACATTGACCGGCGCACTTTCCTCGATCGCGCTGCCAAGTTTGCAGTCGGTGGACTGACCGTCGCGACAATCTTCGAGAGTCTCAGACCCAACTACGCGTGGGCGCAGCAGGTCCCGGCGGACGACAAACGCATCAAGGTCGGTTACGAGACCGTGCCGTCTCCGGAAGGGAACGGCTCGATCAAAGGTTACCTCGCCCGCCCGTCGAAAAGTGGAAAGCACGCGGCGGTGCTTGTCATCCACGAGAACCGCGGGCTCAATCCATACATCGAGGACGTCGCGCGCCGGCTCGCGCTCGCAAACTTTATCGCCTTCGCTCCAGACGGTTTGACTTCTGTTGGCGGCTATCCCGGCAGTGATGAGAAAGGCGCCGAAGCGTTTCGCAAAGTTGACGGAAAGAAGATGACTGAAGACTTCGTCGCGGCAGCCAGGTGGCTCAAAGCGCGCTCGGATTCAACACACAAACTCGGCGCGGTAGGTTTTTGTTTCGGCGGCGGAATGGTGAATCAACTGGCTGTTCGACTCGGCCCGGATCTCAATGCGGGAGTCGCGTTCTATGGACGCCAGGCGGGAGCGGATGACGTGCCGAAGATCTCAGCACCGTTGCTGTTGCAATACGCTGGCGCGGATCAGCGCATCAACGAAGGCATACCGGCGTACGAAGCAGCGCTCAAGGCCAACAAGAAGGTGTACCAGGTTTACATGTACGACGGGAAACAACACGGTTTCCACAACGACACGACACCGCGTTACGACGAAGAGGCGGCCAAACTCGCGTGGTCACGCACGCTAGAGTTCTTCAATAAGTACTTGCGGTGACAACTCGTCTTCCTCGCACTCGAGGTTTGAACCCACGCGGAATGTGTGGCCGTCGGGATGTCGAATGTGACACTCACGGACGTTCCAGGGCATGTCAGTCGGCGGCCATGGAGCGGTGATGCCGAGCTTCAACGCCAGCTCGTAGACTGCGTCGACTTCGGCAGGTGTCTCCAGCCACCAGCTCATCCAGACGCTGCCGGCCTGGTTGTCCCATGCCTCACTCGGCATTGGACCACCGCGCGCGCCCTGGCAATCCTGGCAAAGGAAGATTTCAGTCTTGCCGGAAATAACGGCGCCGAAGGTCGGCGGATCGCCCCATTCCCAATGCTTCCGCCAACCAAGCTTCTCAAACCACGCAAAACTCTCGCGCATGTTCGAGACGTTCAATATCGGAGTCAGACCGATTACGTTCATCTTTTTAGCTCCACTGGATTTCTGCTGATGGACCATTTCACAAGAGCACTGTACAAAAGCTCGCGAAGCGAGCGACAGCATAAAGCCTGGGGCGCCAGCCCCAGGATCAGGATACAAGAAAACGTTTTGAGCCCGTGAAACGGGCGACAGCGTCAACCATTTCAGACTGTCGGGCGCTTCGCGGGCTCCATCGCTTTTATGGTTGCTAACCTGGGGCTGGTGCCCCAGGCTTTATGCTGTCGCTCGCTTCGCGAGCTTAACGCCACTCGCCCTGTAGTGTGAATGGCGCCCAGTAATATGGCGACACGAATCGTTTGTCGTTCATGAGCGATAGTTGTGCGGCTCGTAGTGCTGCAGCGGGACGCAGGCCTTCCTTCAACATGCCTTGATAAAAGCGGACCATCAAGTCCGTTGTGGCCCAGTCGCTCACCGCCCACAGACTTACCACCACGCGCGGCGCTCCGGCGTACATGAAACCGCGCGTTAGACTCACCAGTCCCTCGCCTCTGATCGTTTTGCCGGCCCCCGTTTGACATGCGCTCAGCACCACCACTTCAGCCGGAAGCTTGAGGTTAAAGAGCTCGTGTGCTCGCAGGAAACCATCCTGCTCTTCGCCACGTTCGTTCACCAGCGAGAGCACCACGCCTGACAACTCCGGATGCACGCTGTTCAAGAAACCATGCGTGGAAAGATGCACGTAACGATACTGGCTCAACTCGGCACTGGTAACCGTTTCGCGGCTCGCTGCAAAGTCCAACGCCAAACGGCGCTCGGCGTCGGGAACCATCGCCACGATCTGCTCTGCTTCTTTGCGCGTGCCCGGCAGACGTGGAATATACAACCCTTCATCCGACACCCCCGTATCCTCGGCCGCGGCTTTGACCAATTGTCGCTTGTCAGCAGGAGCCGTTGGTCCAACTTTGTCGCTTTTCTTGACACGCTCATCGTCCTTCATGAAGACCGGATCGGCCAGCACCGCGACGCTCTTTGGCGCGATCTGCCGTCCCGCCACTTCCTTTCGAACGACTGCCAATGTTGACGCGGAAGGCAGGTTGACGATCTCATGATCGATGATCAGAGGTTTTGTCGCTAATCGTTGCCGGCCAGTGCTCGATGCTCCACCACCAGCCACTGGTAAAACTCCGAACGGAACAAAGTGGAGCGCGCCGTCCGCGACGATAATCAACCGCTTGTTTCCCAACCTTCCTGCAACCGGAGCCAGCACCATCCGGCTCAGGGATTCAGCCGCCAACGGCATTTCTCCGTCAGCTTGTGCAATGCGATTGTCCCGCTGGTCTTTAGACTCGCCTTTGACACGCACATTCCGCGCATTCAGAAGATCGTAAAATCGTCGCGCTGCTTTTTCGATCTCAGCGCCT
>Ga0134121_10001069_pt1 | contig 27004 bp, 20 predicted proteins | sample KB301_FD_96463 | JGI IMG/M metagenome (GOLD analysis project Ga0134121, IMG submission 96463) | Terrestrial soil microbial communities without Nitrogen fertilizer from Kellogg Biological Station, Michigan, USA - KB3-0-1 | ecosystem: Environmental > Terrestrial > Soil > Unclassified ... | reverse complement strand
CGCACGGGAATCGGCCTCGTGCCGGAGCGGCCCGGCGAGAAAGACACGGCGATCTTCGTCGCCACGGTACCCGGCAGCGGCACGATGCGGTCGTGCACCTGCGCGGCCAGCAAGAAGAAGACGTGCGACCATCTCAAGGATCTCTCCAAGGCCCTGGCCGAGGTGGAGCGAGCCTTCGCGGCGGGGAGTTGGGAGGCGACGTTCGAGGCGTCGGTCTGGTACCGCGTAGCGCGGCTTCTCTTCGAGGGCAATCCGCAAAACTCAGCCAAAGTCCGGGTGATGCGCGTACCGCGCGAGCCGGTGCCGGTGATCCGCATCACTTCTCCGGGCGGCGAGGAACTGGCCGAGTATCTCGACGCCTCGCCGGCGCGCTTGCGCTTTCTCGAGCGGACGGGCAAGGCGGCTCCCGACGGCGAACGGATCTTCGACCGCGCCGGCCTGCTGGAGCGCCTGGCCCTCTTTCAGGCCACGGAGCAGGAGAGGATGTTCCACAAGGCAGGCATGAAAACGCAGCGCCAGACGTGGGAGGAGAGCTTCTGGCATCGCCTCGCCTATCACTGCGTGCGCGAGCTCGAGACGGCGGGCTCGCTTGGCGCTATCAGCCGGGGCACGTTTCATCCCGCGATCGACGAGAGCACCGGCAGGTTCACCTTCACCTATCGCTGGGCGGATGGCGAGCCGGTGGTCCGCTTCGCCGTCCCCCGGGATCGCGTGCGGGCGACGCTTCAGCTTCTGGCCGGCGAATATCCGGGACAGGAGGATCTGGCGATCCGGCCCATCCCTTTGGCGTCGATCTTCCGCGTTACCCAGGAAACGGAGCTGGACCTGGAGGTGCGGCCGGTCATCCGCGCTCTCCAGGCCAACGGCGAGGAACGTTTCTTCGAGCATCGGGATTTCGCCAAGTTTCGCTATGGCAGCCTGGTTTGGATCAAGGAGCTGGGCATGCTCGCGGAGCTCGAGCGGGAGGGAAAGGAGCGGAAGTTCAAAGCGCCGATCCACATGCGGCTCCAGCGCAGCCAGGTGCCAAGCTTCCTGGCCGAGCACGCGGAGGCCCTGGGCGAAGGATTGCTAGTGCTCGACGAGCCGCTGCGCGACCGGCGGATTTTCACTCACCTCGACCGCATCGAGATCTCCGTCCTCGACCTGGAGGCGGCGCTGGAGCGGAGCTGGTACTGGCTGGCCATGGAGTATGGATTCGGCAACGACGCCGTGTCGCTGGACGAGATTCTGAAGGCAAAGCGGGAGGGATTACCCTATCTGGAGACCGCAGCCGGCTGGATCGATCTCAACGCGCCGGTTTTTCGCGAGCTGGACCGCCTGGCGGAGACGGCGAAGGACGGCCGCTTCCGGCTCGCCGCGAGCGAGCTCCTGCGTCTTCAGGCCGGAGCGGGCGGGCCGGTGCACGTGGTGGGAGAAAGCGAGGGAGCGCAGAAGCTCGGCCGGCTTCTGGAGCTGCGCCCGGCGGTCCCTTTCGCCGGTGCGAAGGGGATCGTGACTTCGCTGCGGCCCTACCAGCGCTTCGGCGTCGACTGGCTGCTCTTTCTTTATCAAAACCGCTTGGCCGGCCTGCTTTGCGATGACATGGGACTGGGCAAGACCCTCCAGGTGCTGGCTCTCATGGCGACGCTTCTGGAGCGTAGCGAGGTGAAGGAGCCGTTTCTCGTGATCTGTCCCACGAGCGTTCTCAGCCACTGGCGCAACCAGATTCAGCGCCACGCTCCGGGGCTGCGGCCGGTGATCTTCCACGGTTCCCAGCGCCGCCTGGCCGGCAAGCTCCAACCGGGAGACGTGCTGATCACCTCCTACGGCGTGCTGCGCCGCGACGCGGAGGCGCTCTCGGCGGTCCCCTTCTCGCTGGCCGTCTTCGACGAGGCCCAGCACCTGAAGAACCGGGGGACGCAAAGCTGGCAGGCGGCGGATCACCTGGTGGCCGACGTCAAGCTGGGCGTCACCGGCACGCCGGTCGAGAACTCCCTCGGCGAGCTCAAGGCCCTTTTCGACCTCGTCCTGCCCGGCTATCTGGGAACCGACGCCGCTTTCGCGGCGCGCTTCGACCGGCCGGCGTCCCGAGAGCGGACAACTCACGAGAGAGACAATCCGCATCCGGCGGACCGTCTGGCCGAGCTGCGGCGGGTGATCTCTCCTTTCGTGCTGCGGCGCCTCAAGTCCTCGGTGCTGGACGAGCTGCCGGAGAAGATCGAGGACCTTCGCACCTGCGCCTTGTCGGACGATCAAGTGAAGCTCTATCGCGACACCGTGACCGGACGCGGAGCGGAGCTGGCACGGCAGATCGAGGCGGCGGTGGACGGCCGCCTCCCCTACCTCCACGTTTTCGCCGTGCTCACGCTGCTCAAGAAGATCTGCGATCACCCTGCCCTGGCGTTGGGCGATCTCGACAAAGCCGGCGAGCTGACGTCAGGCAAGTGGGATCTCTATCAGGAGATTCTTGAAGAAGCTCTCGGCAGCGGCCAGAAGGTCGTGGTCTTCAGCCAGTACCTGGGAATGATCGAGCTGATGGCCCGCCATCTCGCGGGCCTGGGCGTCAGCTTCGTCCGGCTCACGGGCGCCAGCGTCCGCCGCGGCGAGATCGTCGACCGCTTCAACGAGGATCCGGACTGCCGCGTCTTCCTCGGCAGCCTGAAGGCCGGCGGCGCGGGAATCGATCTCCTGGGCGGCTCGGTGGTGATCCACTACGACCGCTGGTGGAACGCGGCGAAAGAGGACCAGGCCACGGACCGCGTCTACCGCCTGGGCCAGAAGCGGGCGGTGCAGGTCTTCAAGCTGGTCACCGAGGGAACGCTGGAAGAGAGGATCGCCGCCCTGATCGAAAGAAAGCGGGAGGTGATGGCGAGCGTCGTCCAAGAGGACTCCGCCGAGCTGGCGAAGATGTTCACGCGAGAGGAGCTGCTGGAGATGCTGCGGGAGCCTGGGCGGGCGGCGGTGGAGTGATTCAGGGCTGCAGGAATGTAACTCTAACGGCGCTGAGCCTCGCCCCAGCCTCCGAGTGACGCGCCCCTCCGGTTCGAGAGATCCGCGGGCCACTCGGGCGACTCGCCGGAACGCTCGGGCATCACCGGGGACGCGGCGTGCGACGAGGCGAGCCTGTTCCAGGACACCACGAGCCCGCTCCGGAACACGGCGAGCCCGCTCCGGAACACCGCGGAGCCGCCACGGAACACGGCGAACCCGCTCCGGAACACTACGATCCCGCTCTGAGACACCGCGAATCCGCCGTGCATCGCGCAAAGCGGGCTGGCGGTGAATCAGACCGAGTTGGTGGTGTACCACCGCGAGATGATGGTGTTTCACCGGAGGTCGGTGGTGTACTAAAGAGGATTGGTGGTGTTCCACGGCGAGATGGCGATGTGTCGCCGGGAGTTGGCGGTGAATCACCGGGAGCTCGTGGTGAGTCAGATCGGGTTGGTGGTGATTCAAACCGAGGTGGCGGTGATGCTTACCGGGATAGCGGTGAGTCACGCCGGGATTGCGGTGGCTCAGGCCGGGATGGATGTGACGCAGATCCGGCTGGCGGTGAGGCAAACCGGGATGGCTGCGATGCCGCTCGAGATGGCGGTGGGACTCAGCAGGCTGGCGGCGAGTCGCGACGGGATCGTTGCGACGCAGATCCTTCTGGCCTTGACGCACGCCAAGCCGGCTGCGCTTCAGTAGGGGGTGGCAGCGACCTTAATTTCGCGCTACTTGATTTCCCGGTCCTGCGCTTTTTCCTTCCGCCGCTCGGCGCCGGCTTCGGCCAGCGCCTGGCCGGCCTTGCGGCCTCCCGCCTCGAGAAGAGTTTTCACGCCGTCCCATTGGAGCGCGGTGAACCAGCGGCCGAGGTCGCTCTCCCAAAAGGTTGCGAAGGCTTCGAGATCCTCGTTCGTGATCTCATCCATCTGCGGGAGATAGTAGCTGGAGACCTGGAGCTTGCTCTCCTTCTCGACAGGAGCCTGAACCCAGGGAGGCTTGTCGGCGTCGATCCCGGCTGCCGTCAGGCCCTTGCGCAGCTCTTCGTAGAAAGGTGGAGTCAAGGCCCGTGCGACGTCGCGGGGGTACTCCGCGGTCTTCTGCGCCGCAATCACACGCTCCAGCGCCTTCCTCCGGCGCTCCGAGGCTTCCGTACGGAAACTCGCGAAGTCCGCAAGCCTCTTCTGCGTCGGCGGCGACGGCCACGTGCGCAGCACCCGCCACGCGGCGTCGGTGGCGCACCACTTGTGGAAGGCGGCCATCCGCTTGCGGTCCGCGTGCTTCTGGAACCAGGCCCAGAGCGCCTCGTGGTTGACCTCCGCCTCGAGGCCCTCCTCGAAAACCGAGTCGAGCTCCGCAAACGGTCCGGCGGTCGTGGAAACCGGCGGCGACACCTCGGACGCCAGGCCTTCGATCATGACCCGGGGCCCGCACCATTGATAGGCGATGAGCAGGGCGTCTTCGTCGTCCTTGGCCTGGGCCTCCGGTCCGAAGCCTTTCGCCGTCGTTACGGCGAGCTGCTCCGCGGACAACGGCTGACCGAGGATCTCCCGCTTCGCGACGCCGGCCAGCGCGAGCCCGGCGGCCCTGGCCGCGCGGGTGAGCACGCGTTGACCGGCCTCCCACTGATACGCGAGGTACCACCGGCCGAGGTCGCTCTCCCAGAAGGCCGCGAAGCTCTCGAGATCCTTCTCCGGCACCGTTTTCAGGTGCTGCAGATAGACCGCGGTCACGGCGTCGTCGAGCCCTGCCGCTTCTTTTTTCAGATCGGCCGAGCTCTGGCTCACTTCCGCGAGCATCTTCTCGCCCTCGGCTCTTCCTCCAACCTGCGCGAGACCCTCTTTCAACCCGCCGGCGAACGCCTCCATCCAGACCGCGGTGATGCCTTCGGCTCGCTGCGGCGCGCGCTGGGCGTGAGCCACCCGGCGGGCGATCTGCCACCGGGGGTCCTTACTTGTGGGCTTGTCCCCCGGGTAACGCAACGAGTCCAGTGTCGGTGCCGGAATCCACGTTTGAAAGATCGTCGCGGCCGGCTTGGCGGCGCACCAGGATTGAAGCTTCTGGAACCGTTCGCGGTCGAAGTGCTCCTCGAAGTCGCGGAGAACCTCTTCATTGCGGGACTCCGGACGAAAATGGGAGGCGAGAAGACTGCGGGTCCCTTCCAACGGCCAGCGATTCGTGGCAACAGGAGCCACCGACGCAACGGACATGAAGAGGCTCTCGGACCACCACCGGGCCTCACAGTCGTGGAACACGGAGCTCGCCAGCTCCTTGTCTTCCTTGGACAGCTCCGCCCCGCGAGCGCCAGTGGCAGCCAGCGTCATCGCAGTCATCAGCCAACCGGCCAGGACAACCCTTGCTCTCGGCACGACGTCCCTCCTCTTCACCACCGCAACGTCCTTCTACTTTGACACGCGGACTCATGCGGGGGAAACCCGATAGACTGTTGGACGGAGGGCGACGATGGCACGAGCAAAAAGATATTGGCTGGTGAAGTGCGAGCCCGAGGCGTACAGCATCGACGACCTCGAGCGCGACGGCGTGGCGAGTTGGGAGGGAGTGCGCAACTTCCAGGCGCGGAACACGCTGCGGGACGATATGAAGGTGGGCGACGGCGTTCTCTTCTACGCCTCGAACGCCGAGCCCTCGGGGGTGACGGGCGTGGCGGAGGTCGCTCGCGAAGGCTATCCCGATTCCTTCGCCTTCAAGAAGGGGCACAAGTATTTCGATCCCAAGAGCGATCCGGAGAATCCCACCTGGTACATGGTCGATATCCGCTTCGTCGAGAAGTTCCCCGGCATCATTCCGCTCGCCGAGCTCAAGGCAGCGAAAGGCCTCGAGAAGATGGTGGTGGTGCAGAAAGGCTCGCGCCTCTCGGTCCAGCCGGTGACCCAAAAGGAGCACGAGATCGTCCTCAAACTCGGACGGCAGAAGGGCTGAGCATGGAGCGCGACGGTTACTGGAGCGACACGATCGAAGTGCAGTGCCCCTACTGCGGCGAGCGGGTCGAGCTGACGCTGGAGCCGGACGTCTGGGGCACGATGGTCCAGGACTGTGAGGTCTGCTGCAATCCCTGGCAGGTCACGGTGAAGCGGGATCACTACGGCGATCCCGAAGTGCGGGTGGAGAAGGCACAGTAAAACCCCTCATCACCGAAGAAGAAAGAAAACGATGTTGTCTTGAAGCCCCCTCTCTCCCGGTCGGGGGGAGGGCGATGGGAGAGAGGGGGTTGGGGGAGTGAGGGGCTCGCCCGGGCTACGTCGTCCCCAACGCCTCTTCCAGACGGTCGCGGCAGCCGCGGGAAAGCGGGAGCCGCTTGCCGCTCTTGAGCACCACCACGAAATCGCCATGGGTGCCGGGCTCCAGCTCGCGGACGGCTTCAAGGTTGACGATAGCCGAGCGGTGGATGCGCAGAAAGCCGTCCTGGGGGAGCTTCCCCTCGACTCCCGACATCGTTTCGCGCAGTAGATGGGACTCGCCGCCGGCGTTCAGGCGGACGTAGTTGCCGGCCGCCTCGATCCATTCGATCTCCTGCGGAGCCAGGAACAGCACGTGGCCGTTGTTGCGCACGGCGAGGCGACGGACGGGTAACGGCGGCGGCGGGCCCAGCAGCGCGGTGAGCTGGCGATGCAGGGCCGCTGCGGCAGAAAGTAGCTCGGTGATACGCCGCTGGCGGATCTCGTCTTCGAGGTTCGCGTTCCTGAATGTCAAACTCATTGGATGTCCTCTCGCGCCCTCGTCGATTGCCTGATCAGAAGCAACATCCATGACCCGAAAAAAGCGGTCCGCCGGGTGTTACCCAGCGGACCGTGCTGCAAGAAAGGCGCCGTTAACGGAAGCTGAACCGCGCGCCGACGCGATAGATGCGCGGGCTCAGGATCTCGGTGACGAAGTCGCCGTTGTTCACCGGCGCACCGTTGTTGGCGATCACGGTCTGCCGCTGGAGCACGTACGACTCGTTGAAGGCGTTGAACATGTCCACGCCGAGGGTGAGACCGAACTGGCTGAAGGTGAACTCCTTCTCAATTCGGAAGTCGACGACGTTGACGTTGGGATAGCGGAAGGCATCCGGATCGGAGTTGACCGGTATGTCGATGCCCGAGCCGCCGTTGTCGGCGATCGTCGACCGGTTGATGCGGTCGACGAAGCGCTCCGGATAGCCCTCGCGGCCGGTCAGGTTCGCGGCGACGTTGAAGCCCCAGGGGCGGTCGGGCGCGATCTGATACATGCCGTTCAAGCTGTAGGACCACTTGCTGTTGATGAAGACGCTGCCCTTGGGGCCGGAGGTGGTGCCGGAGCCCTGGAGCACTTCGGTGCCGTCGACGACGCCGCCGCCCACGGTATCGGTGGGATCCAGGATCGAGCTGTTGGGAATCTGCCACTTCCAGTCCTGCCAGGAAACGTTGCCGCGCAGCATCCAGCGGTTGGCCAGACGCTTGGTGAAGGTGAGCGCCGCGCCCTTGAACTCTTGCTCGCGGTCACCGTTGGTGAGCAGGAAGCCGTTGCGGGTGGTGACACCCGGGCGCAGCTCGTAATAGTTCACCGTGTAGGTGTGGCCGTCGGGCGCCACCACCTGCTGGGTGTTCAGGACGTAGTCGCTGCGCTGGGCGACGCGACCGGTGCTGTTGAGCAGCGAGGGATCGAACGGATTGTCGGCGTCGAAGACCAGCCGGTCCGCGTCCAGAGTGTCGCGGTACTTGCGGTAGCTGAGGTTGAGGCCGACGACGAACTCCGGCAGCAGCGCATGCTCGACGCCGAGCAGCAGCTCGTCGGTGGTCGGCGCCTTGAGGTTGGGATTCACTGCGTTGGACTGCAGGAGCCCGAAGTTGAGGGGGTTGACGTTGCCGCTGGGCGACGCCACCTCGGGACCGATGGCTCCCGGCGTGAGGATCGGCGAGCCATTGTTGGTGGTGTAGAAGTACCGGTAGCTCAAACCGGAGAGGGGGTTGAGCCAACCGGCGGCAGCGGTGCCGAGCTGGTCCGCGAAGCGGGAGTAGCTGAAGCGCAGCAGGGTCTTGCGGTCAGCGCCCAGAGCGTAGGTCAGGCCAAGGCGAGGCGTGAAATCGCTCCAGGAGAAGCCGGCATCCTGACCCGCGTAGTTGACGGCCGGGAGAAGATCCGGAGCCACCGGGTTGGCGGCGGCGGTGGAGGCCAGGTTCTTGCCCTTCTGGCGGTCCCAACGGACGCCGATGTTGGCCGTCAGGTTGCCGAGGGCGAGGGTGTCCTGGGCATAGGCGTTGGTGTAGTCGATCTTGATGTCGGGCGTGGCGGCCCGAGACAGGATCAGGAGTGGGAAGTCACCGCTGAGCGTGAGCTGGAGCCCGCCACCGCCCCAGTTGACGAGCGACGACGATTCGGCCGTGCGGTAGCCGGTGCCGTATTTGAGCTCGTTCGAGACGCTTCCCGTGTTGAAGAAGTTCGAGCCGTCGAGCTTGCCCTGCTCCTGCGGCCGCTCGATCTGTTCCGAAAGGAAGCTGTTGTGCCACACCAGGTTGGCATCCCGGAACGCCAGGACGTCGCCGCCCTCCGGAATGAGCTCGAAGCCGCCGTTGACCCGGGAGTACATGCCGGTGGCGAAGAAGTTGCTGTTGAAGATCTGAGTGTCCTCGAGTTTCCAGGTCGTTGGGCTGTCGCCGAAGTTGTCCTGGTTCCAGGTGGTCTCCTGCGGCCGGGTCGGGCTGGCGTTGCGGCCGAGCTTGATCTTCTCGCTCTGCCACACGAAAGCGGTGGCCGAGTTGCTGGAGGCCAACTGGGAGTTGGCCTTGACGTTCCAGTCCTTGAGGGTGGTTTTGTCGCTGAAGTTGTCGATGGTGAAGAGGTCGATCTTGGGCTTGGCGTACGAGCCCCAGATCCACAGGCGATCCTTGACGATCGGCCCGCCGAGCTCGGCACCATAGTCCTGGATCTTGTCGATCCGGTTGCCCTGCTTGAAGGCGGTCTGGGCGTTATTGTTGTTCCAGGGGCCGGGCTGGCCGAGGTCGCTGTTCTTGAGCGAGAGATCGGCTTGCGTGCCGCTGGACGACTGGTAGTACCGGCCGGAGCCGCGCCACTCGTTGGTGCCGCGCTTGGTGACCATGTTGAGCACCACGCCGCCGGTGGCGATGGAGGCATCGCTGCCGCCCGTCGTCACCTGCATCTCCTCGAAGGCGTCGAAGTCGTAGTAGCCCGGCGAGGAGCCGAGGGCCGCCATGTCGGTGATCACCACGCCGTCGACGGACCAGACCGCCTGGTCGCCGCCGGAGCCGGGCCCGACGTACTGCGCCTGCTGGCCGCTCTCGTTGCCGCCGACGTTGATGCGGTCGGTGAGCACGCCGGGAGTGGACTGCAGCACGGCCCAGGGATCGCGAGCCGTGGGAATGCGCTCGAGATCCGAGTTGGATACGGTGGTGCCGGTTGAGATGCGGCGGGTATCGAGCATCGGCGACTCAGCGACGACGTTGATGATGTCCTCCACCGCCGCGGAGAGCTGAAGCTCGATGTCGGTATTGCGGCCGACGTTGATCACGATGCCGGTGGACTCCAGGGGGGAGAACCCCTGAAGCTCGGCCTTGACGGCGTAGTCGCTGGCAGGCGCGAGGCCCGGGAAACGGAAGCGTCCCTGGGCATCGGTGACCTGGACCTGGGGAGCTCCGGAGCCCGTCAGGGTGACGGTGACCCCCGGGAGGATGGCACCATTCGGACCCTTGACGGTGCCGTAGAGGTTGCCGCTCTGCAGCTGCGCCAACGCCGGCAAGGCGAGAAGCAACAACAGGGCGGCGCACTGAAACGTGCGCATGGATAGGGAACCAGGCTTCATGAAGTCACACCTCCTTGTAGGTACTTCGTTAAGCTCATTGGATGAAAGGGTGCGATTGTCGTGAAGACCGTCTTCTCGCTCACCTCCTTTCTCTCGGCGGCCCAAAAGGAGCAAGGGTTATGCCGTTATTTGTAAAGAATGTTAAGTCGAGTCCTAAGTGATTGGAGCAATTAGATTTGGAGCTCGGCAAAACGAGGTAGGCAAGGGCTTTCAAATTGTGATTGATCCAGAAACTTGAATCGACCCGAGGGGCTATTTTCATCGTGCAACCGGGCTCGATGGCCCTCTGATCGCCAAATTTTGGCTTCTCGTCCCACTCTTTCGGCGGTTCATCCCAGGACTCCAAGAATTGGCGCCGGCGATTCGGAAAATTGAACGCCTCGCCGAACCTGCACGGCGGTAGATTTTGCTTGATCGATTATTCGGAATGAGGAGACACTTACAAATCGGCTACAGGGAAAAAGCCGACCTGAAGGAGCCGCCGGGACGCGACCCCCTGAGGCAGAAATTCTCAAGCAAGCGGCGTGCCGTTGCACGAGCCAAACGAGAGAAGGTCCGCCGGCGACCTGCCCGGCGGACCTTCCTGCAGGTGAGGAGCTCTTAGCGGAAGCTGAACCGCGCGCCGAGGCGATAGACGCGGGGGCTCAGGATCTCGGTGACGAAGTCGCCGTTGCTCACCGGCGCACCGTTGTTGGCGATCACGGTCTGCCGCTGGAGCACGTACGACTCGTTGAAGGCGTTGAACATGTCGATGCCGAGAGTGAGGCCGAACTGGTCGAAGGTGAACTCCTTCTCCACCCGGAAGTCGACGACGTTGAGGTTGGGGAAACGGAAGGCGTTGGGATCCGAATTGATGGGCACGTCGATGCCCGAGCCGCCGTTGTCGGCGATGGTCGCCCGGTTGATGCGGTCGACGTAGCGCTCCGGATAGCCTTCACGGCCGGTCAGGTTCGCGGCGACGTTGAAGCCCCAGGGGCGGTCGGGCGCGATCTGATACATGCCGTTCAAGCTGTAGGACCACTTGCTGTTGATGAAGACGCTGCCTTTGGGACCCGAGGTGGTGCCGGAGCCCTGGAGGAACTCGGTGCCGTCGACGACGCCGCCGGCCACGGTGTCCGTGGGATCCAGGATCGAGCTATCGGGAATCTGCCACTTCCAGTCCTGCCAGGAGACGTTCCCGCGCAGCATCCAGCGGTTGGCCAGGCGCTTGGTGAAGGTGAGCGCCGCGCCCTTGAACTCCTGCTCGCGGTCGCCGTTGGTGAGCAGGAAGCCGTTGCGGGTGGTGACGCCCGGACGCAGCTCGTAGTAGCTCACCGTGTAGGTGTGGCCGTCGGGGGCCACCACCTGCTGGGTGTTGAGGACGTAGTCGCTGCGCTGGCCGACGCGGCCGACGCTGTTGAGCAGCGAGGCGTCGAACGGGTTATCGGCGTCGAAGACCAGCCGCTGGGCATCCACGATGTTGTGGTACTTGCGGTAGCTGAGGTTCAGGCCGACGACGAACTCCGGCAGCAGCGCGTGCTCGACGCTGAGCAACACCTCGTCGTTGATCGGAGCGCTGAGGTTGGGATTCACCGCGTTCGACTGCAGGATGCCGAAGTCGAGCGGGTTGACGTTGCCGCTGGGCGATGCCACCTCGGGACCGATGGCGCCCCGCACGAGGGTCGGCGAGCCGTTGTTGGTGGTGAAGAAGTAGCGGTAGCCGAGGCCGGCCATGGGATTGAGCGCGCCGGCGGTGGCAGCGCCGAGCTGGTCGGCGAAGCGGGAGTAGCTGAAACGCAGCAGGGTCTTGCGCTGCTCGCCCAGGGCGTAGGTCAGGCCGATGCGGGGCGTGAAATCGCTCCAGGTGAAGCCGGCGTCCTGACCGGCGTAGTTGACGGCGGGGAGAAGGTCCGGCGCCACCGCGTTGGCGGCTGCCGTGGAGGGCAGGTTCTTGCCCTTCTGGCGGTCCCAGCGCAGGCCGATGTTGGCCGTCAGGTTGCCGAGCGCGATCGTGTCCTGGGCATAGCCGTTGGTGTAGTCGATCTTGACGTCGGGCGTGGCGGCACGGGACAGGATGAGGAGCGGGAAGTTGCCGCCGAGCGTGAGCTGGAGCCCGCTGCCCGGCCAGTTGACGAGCGACGACGATTCCGCCGTGCGGTAGCCGGCGCCGTATTTGAGCTCGTTCGAGACGTTGCCGAGGTTGAAGAAGCTCGAGCCGTCCAGCTTGCCCTGCTCCTGCGGCCGCTCGATCTGCTGTGAGATGAAGCTGTTGTGCCACACCAGGGTGGCGTCGCGGAACGGAGTCTTGTCGCCGCCCTCGGGGATGAGCTCGAAGCCGCCGTTGACCTTGGAGTACATGCCGGTAGCGAAGAAGTTGCTGTTGAAGACCTGAGTGTCCTCCACTTTCCAAGTGGTGGGAGTGGGGCCGAAGTTCCCCTGATCCCAAGTGGTTTCCTGCGGCCGGGTCGGACTGGCGTTGCGGCCGAGCTTGACCTTTTCGCTCTGCCAGATGAAACCGGTGGCCGAGTTGCTGGATGAAACTTGAGCGTTCAGCTTGGAGTTCCAATCCTTGAGCGTGGTTTTGTCGCTGAAGTCGTTGATCGTCAGCAGGTTGATCTTCGGCTTGGCGTACGAGCCCCAGATCCACAGCCGGTCCTTGACGATCGGCCCGCCGAGCTCGGCGCCATAGTCCTCGATCTTGTCGATGCGGTTGCCCTGCTTGAAAGCGGTCTGGGCGTTATTGCCGTTCCAGGCACCCGCCTGGCCGAGGTCGCCCTTCTTGAACGACAGGTCGGACTGCATGCCGCCGGAGGACTGCAGGTACCGGCCGGAGCCGCGCCACTCGTTGGTGCCGCGCTTGGTGACCATGTTGAGCACCACGCCGCCGGTGGCGATAGAGGCGTCGCTGCCGCCCGTCGTCACCTGCATCTCCTCGAAGGCGTCGAAGTCGTAGTAGCCGGGCGAAGAGCCGAGGGCGGCCATGTCGGTGATCACCACGCCGTCCATCGACCACACCGCCTGATCGCCGCAGGAGCCGGGTCCGACGTACTGCGACTGTTGACCGCTCTCGCTGCCGCCGACGTTGACGCGGTCAGTCAGCACGCCGGGAGTGGATTGCAGCACGGCCCAGGGATCGCGAGCCGAGGGAATCCGCTCGAGGTCGGCATTGGTCACCGTGTTGCCACTGGAGAAGCGCCGGGGATCGAGCAGCGGCTGATCCACCTTCTCGGCGACGACGTTGATGACGTCGGTCACCGCCGCCGGCAACGTCAGGTCGATGCTGGTGTTACGTCCGACGTTGACCACCAGGTCGGTGGCCTCGAAGGGGGAGTACCCTTGCAGCTCCGCCCTCACGGTGTAGTTGCTGCTCGGCGCCAGACCGGGGAAGCGAAAGCGTCCCAGGGAGTCGGTGACCTTGACCTGGGTTGCGCCGCCGCCGGAAAGGGTGACGGTGGCGCCAGGAAGGAGCCCGCCGTTCGGGTCCTTGACGGTGCCATAGAGATTGCCGCTCTCGAGCTGCGCCAGCGCCGGCAGGGCGAGGAGCAACAGCAGAACGCTGATTGAAAGCGCGCGGATGGAAAACCAATAAGGCTTCATGAAGTCGAACCTCCTTGTCAGCAAACCGTTGATGTTCAGACACACGAATCGATCAGCGCATTCCGTAAATACCTATCGCCCCACCTCCTTTCACAACCTGCAAGCCCTGTAGAGCAAGGGCTGTGCCGCGTTTGCCGGCAGTGCGACAGACTGGCTTCAAACATCGGTCTCTATTGAGTTTGAGACGAATCCTTGCGAATCTTCAGGTTCCTGACCTTCCAGAAAATTGGATCGATTTTCCGGCGGCGCGTTCTCAGCGCCGGTTTAATATCCGCCGCTGGTCACGAATCCCCGCCACTCGTCCCGGGCGATTTCGCAATTCGTCCCGCGGAGCGCAAAGCGAACCGGTTCATGACCCAAAATCCGAAAGTTTGAACGCCGGCGCCGCTGCGTCGAGTCAACGGGAACTGGAGAGGTGGCCGCCCCGCCAAAGCCCTCATCACCCCGGCCCTCTTCTCCCAGCCTCCCCCCCGTCCGCCGGGAGAAGAGGGAGAACAGCAAAGAGCAACTCCGCCTTTGTAGAAATCCGGCTCCCCTCTCTCCCGTCAGGCGGGGGGGAGGCTGGGAGAGAGGGGCTGGGGGAGTGAGGGCCCCCCTTCCGCTTTCCTTGCGCCTTCGAGTAGAATTGGCGCTTCGGGAGTCAGGGGCAACTTCCCCGGCGTCGGGCCGTAAGAAAAACCGGCAGGTGGTCCACCCGGGGCTCAAGAGGAGAATTCATGGCAGCGGACAAGCCTTCGCTGGAAGGCCTGCGGATCGACCGCGCGACGGAGGCGGAGAGCACCGGCGGACGGGGACGCTGGTGGATCGTCCTGCTCATCTTGGCGGCGCTGGGCTCTGGCGTTGCCTGGTGGCTGCTGCGGCCCCGGCCGGTTCAGGTGCGGACGGCGGCGGCCCAGGCGCGGTCTGGCGGCGCGGAGGCCGGAGCGGTGCTCAACGCCTCGGGCTACGTCACCGCCCGGCGGGCTGCGACGGTCTCCTCGAAGATCACCGCCAAGGTGGTGGAAGTGCTGGTGGAAGAAGGGATGGAGATCCACGAGGGTCAGGTGCTGGCGCGTCTCGACGACGCCACGCCCCGCAAACAGCTTTCCCTGGCCGAGTCGCAGCTCGCCTCGGCGCGTCGCAACCTGACGGAAAACGAGGTACGCCTCAAGCAGGCACGGCTCAACCAGGAGCGGATTCACCGCTTGAAGGAACAGGGGATCTCCACCCAATCGGACCTCGACGCCGCCGATGCCGACGCGGCATCCTTCGCCGCCAGGTTGGAAGTGGGACGCCAGGACGTCGAGGTCGCGGAGCGGCAGGTCGTCCTGCGCCGCCAGGACGTCGACGACACGGTGATCCGCGCCCCCTTCTCGGGCATCGCCGTCACCAAGGACGCGCAGCCCGGGGAAATGATCTCGCCCATCTCGGCCGGCGGCGGCTTCACCCGCACCGGCATCTGCACGCTGGTGGACATGAAGTCGCTGGAGGTGGACGTCGACGTCAACGAAAGCTACATCCATCGGGTGACTCCAGGGCAGCGGGCGGTGGCAACGCTGGACGCCTATCCCGACTGGCAGATTCCCTGCCGGGTGATCATGCCGGTTCCCACGGCGGACCGGCAGAAGGCGACGGTGAAGGTGCGGCTGGGTTTCGAGCAACTCGATCCGCGCATCCTCCCCGACATGGGCGTCAAGGTCGCCTTCCTCGGCGCCAATGAGGGACAGCAGGGGCAGCAGCCCGCCGCCCAACGGGCCGTCGTGGTGGTCCCCCGGGCCGCCGTGCGCCGGGTGGGAGACAAGGACGTGGTATTCGTGGTGAAGGAAGGCGTCGTCGAGCGGCGGGCGGTCGGCTTGTCGGCGGCGCCGGGCGACGAGGCGGTGGTGCTCTCCGGGCTCGCGGCCGGCGAGCGGGTGGTCGTCGAGGGACCCGCGGATCTGAAGGACGGGGACAAGGTCGCCGTCAAGGACTAGAGGAGATCACGATGGCGCAGAACGGCACGCTGGTTCAGGTCAGGGACGTCCACAAGGAGTACCGCCGCGGCACCGAGCGGATCGACGTCCTCCAGGGCATCAACCTCGAGATCCCGCAGGGCGACTTCCTCGCCCTGATGGGACCCTCGGGCTCGGGCAAGACGACGCTGCTCAATCTCGTCGGCGGTCTCGACCGCCCGACGTCGGGGAGCGTCGAGGTCGCGGGCGAGCCCATCAGCAAGCTCTCCGACGGCCAGCTCGCCAAGTGGCGAGCGCGCCACGTCGGCTTCATCTTCCAGTTCTACAACCTGCTGCCGGTGCTCACGGCCGAGCGCAACGTGGAGCTGCCGCTGCTGCTCACCTCGCTCTCGGCGGCGGAGCGCAAGCAGCACGTGGCGACCGCCCTCGGCGTGGTGGGGCTCGCCGACCGCGCCAGGCACTACCCCCGGCAGCTTTCCGGCGGCCAGGAGCAGCGCGTCGGCATCGCCCGCGCCATCGTCACCGACCCGACGCTGCTGCTCTGCGACGAGCCCACGGGCGACCTCGACCGCAAGGCAGGCGACGAGATCCTCGACCTGCTGCAGGCGCTCAACCGCCAGCACGGCAAGACCATCATCATGGTCACCCACGATCCCCACGCCGCGACGTGCGCCCGGCGCGTGCTGCACCTCGAGAAGGGTGAGCTGGTGAGGGAGGCCGCGGCATGAAGTACTTCCCCTTGATCTGGCGATACCTCTGGCGCCGCAAGCTGCGCACCCTCTTCACGCTGCTCGCCGCCCTGTTCACCTTCGCGCTGTTCGGCGTCCTGGTGGCGACCAACGTCGCCTTCGGCATGGGCGTCGACATCTCCGGCGCCAACCGGCTGGTGGTGATCCACAAGATCTCCCTCATCATGCCGCTGCCGATCGCCTACCAGGACCGCATCTCGGCGGTGCCCGGCGTCGAGGCGGTGACGCACATGAACTGGTTCGGCGGCGTCTACAAGGATCCGAAGAACTTCTTCGCCCAGATGGCCGTGGACACGCCGACGTTTTTCGACCTCTACCCCGAGTACGTGGTGTCGCCGGAACAGCGGAAGGCCTGGGACGCGGACCGCGCCGGCGTCATCGTTGGCCGCGACCTCGCGAGCCGCTTCGGCTGGAAGATCGGCGACAAGATTCCTATCCAGGGCACGATCTACACCAAGAAGGACGGCACGCGCCTGTGGACCTTCAACATCGACGGCCTCTACGATCCGGGGAAGAAGGGCGTTGACGCCACCCAGTTCTTCTTCCATTACGAGTATCTGAAGGAAGCGGCGTCGCGGGGCGGCGACATGGTGGGCTGGTACACCATCCGCATCGCCGATCCGCAGCGCGCCGCCGAGATCTCGAAGCGCATCGACGAGCTCTTCGCCAACTCGCCCTATGAGACCAAGACGTCGACCGAAAAGGCTTTCGCACAGGCGTTCGCCAACCAGATCGGCAACATCGGCGCCATCGTCCGCTACGTCCTTTCGGCGGTGCTCTTCGGCATGCTGCTGGTCATCGGCAACACCATGGCGCAATCGGTGCGCGAGCGCACCAACGAGCTGGCGGTGCTGAAGACGCTGGGCTTCGGCAACCGGCTGGTGCTCTTCCTGGTGATCGCCGAGTCGTGCCTGCTCGCGCTCGCCGGGGCCGGCCTGGGCCTTCTCCTCTCCTGGGCCGTCGTCACGCCGCTCGTCGGCATGATGCTGAAGCAGTTCCTCCCCGTCTTCTACATTCCGGCGTGGGGAGTCCTGCTCGGGCTCGCCACCGCGCTCCTGCTCGGGCTCCTGACCGGCCTGGTGCCGGGCATCCAGGCGATGCGGCTGCGCATCGTCGACGCTCTCAGGAAGGTGTGATCGATCATGATCAATTGGCTCTCACAGATCGCCGCCGTCACCTGGCTCAACCTGCGCACCATCGGCCAGCGGCGCGGCGCCTCGACCGCCGCGGCCTTCGGCATCCTGGTGGTGGTTGCCGTCTTCATCGCCATCCTTTCCATCGCCGTGGGCTTCCGGCAGACGATGACCTCGACCGGCGATCCGGCGACGGTGATCGTCCTGCGCGGCGGCAGCGACTCCGAAATGACCAGCGGCATCGCCCGCGACTCGGCGCGCATCATCTCCGAGGCGCCGGGCTTGTTGCGCTCGCCGGCAGGGCCCCTGGCCTCCGCCGAGCTGTTCGTCATCGTCGACGTGCCCAAACGCACCACCAAAACCGACGCCAACGTGCCGCTGCGCGGCGTGCAGCCCGCCGCCTTCGCCGTGCGCCGCAACTTCCGCCTCCTCGAAGGCCGCCGCTTCGAGACCGGCAAGAACGAAGTGATCGTGGGTCAGGGAGCGGCCAAGGAGTTCGCCGGCCTCGAGGTCGGCCACCAGCTGCGCTGGGGCGAGAACACCTGGACGGTGGTGGGCATTTTCTCCGACGGCGGCAGCCTCAGCGAGTCGGAGATCTGGTGCGACGTCGACGTGCTTCAGCCCGCCTATCGGCGCACCGGATTCCAGTCCGTCCACGCCCGCCTCGAATCGGCCGCGGCCTACGACCGCTTCAAGGACGCCCTGACCGCGGACCCCCGGCTCGACATCCTGGTCCAACGCGAGACCGACTACTACGCCGGGCAGTCCGAGGCGCTCACGGCGCTCGTCTACGCCCTCGGCATTCTCATCTGCCCGCTGATGGTGGCCGGCGCGGTGTTCGGCGCGCTCAACACGATGTTCAGCTCGGTCTCGACGCGCAGCCGGGAGATCGCGACGTTGCGCGCGCTCGGCTTCGGCAGCGGGCCGGTGGTGATCTCGGTGATGGTCGAGTCGCTCTTCCTCGCCGCCGTGGGCGGTGGAGTGGGAGCGGCGTTCGCCTACTACGCGTTCAACGGCTTCCGCGCGGCGACGATCAACTGGCAGAGCTTCAGCCAGGTCTCCTTCGCCTTCAGGGTGACCCCTGCCCTGCTCGCCACGGGCACGGGCATCGCGTTGGCGATCGGCCTGGTCGGCGGTCTCCTGCCCGCCATCCGGGCGGCCCGTCTGCCGGTGGCGACAGCGCTGCGGGAGCTGTAGTTTCCTTGCGCGCCTGATAGAATCTCAACGGTGCTTCCCGTTTCGGGGGGCAGTGCGCGCGAGGAGCCTCGAGGATGTCCCAGCAGACGAACCCGGTCATCGAAGAATCCCCCGTCCTCTCTCCCACTCCTGCTCCCGCCCGCCTGACTCTGGACGGCAAGGAGTACGAGCTGCCGGTGGTCGTCGGCAGCGAGAGCGAGGTGGGTCTCGATATCTCCCAGCTCCGGGCCAAGTCCGGCGCCATCACCTTCGACCCCGGTTACGGCAACACCGGCGCCTGCGAGAGCGCCGTCACCTTTATCGACGGCGAAGCCGGCATATTGCGCTATCGCGGCTATCCGATCGAAGAGATCGCCGGCCGCGCGCAGTTCACCGAGATCTGCTACCTGCTGATCTATGAACGGTTGCCGAACGCCGCCGAGCTGAAGGAATTCGAGGACCGGCTCACCCGCCACACCATGATCCACGAGGACATGAAGAAGTTCTTCGAGGGCTTTCCCTCGAGCGCCCATCCGATGGCGATGCTGTCGTCGATGGTGGTGTCCCTCTCCACCTACTACCCGAACGACGGCCACGACGATCACGACTTGAACATCGTCCGGCTGCTGGCCAAGGGACCGACCATCGCCGCGGCGTCGTTCAAGAAGAACATGGGCCAGCCGGTCGTCTATCCGCGCAACGACCTCTCGTACTGCTCGAACTTCCTGCACATGATGTTCTCGGTGCCGGCGGAGCCCTACAACGTCAGCCCGGTGCTCGACCGCGCCCTGAACCTCCTGCTCATCCTGCACGCCGACCACGAGCAGAATTGCAGCACCTCGACGGTGCGCATGGTAGGCAGCAGTCAGGCGAACCTTTTCGCATCCATTTCGGCGGGCATCTCCGCCCTCTGGGGCCCCCTCCACGGCGGCGCCAACCAGGCGGTCATCGAGATGCTGGGAAAGATCCGCGACGATCATGGCGACTTCAAGAAGTACGTCGACATGGCGAAGGACAAGAGCTCGGGCTTCCGCCTCATGGGCTTCGGCCACCGCGTCTACAAGAACTTCGACCCGCGGGCCAAAATCCTCAAGGCGACGGTGGACGAGGTGCTGGCCGAGCTGGGCGTCTCCGATCCCCTGCTGGACATTGCCAAGTCCCTCGAAGAAATCGCCCTGCACGACGACTTCTTCGTCTCCCGCAAGCTCTATCCCAACGTCGACTTCTACAGCGGCATCATCTATCGCGCCATGGGCATTCCCACCAACATGTTCACGGTGCTGTTCGCCCTCGGCCGCATGCCGGGCTGGATCGCCCACTGGCGGGAGATGTTGCACGACCCCAAGAACCGCATCAACCGCCCGCGGCAGATCTATACCGGTCCCACCCAGCGGCCCTTCATCGCGCTCGACCGGAGATAGCAGGAGAACCGGCGGCTTTTTCGCCTTCGGAGCGGTTCTGTTGACAAACAGGACCGCAGCGGTCCAGAATGACTTTCGTCTCTTGAGACTAAATCTCAATTAAGACGAAGGGACCTGAGACCATGGCGAACGCTCGCGAGAAAGAGCAGTTCCTCCAGTACATGCGAGGCCGCGGCCAGCGAGTGACGGGAGAGCGCCTGGCGCTCTTCGACGAGATCTTTTCCCAACACGGGCATATCGACGCCGAGGAGCTGCTGACCTCGATGAAAGCGCGGGGCCTGAAGATCTCACGGGCGACCGTCTACCGCAATCTCGACCTGCTGGTGGAGAGCGGCCTGGCCCGCAAGCAGCGGCTGGGCAGCCGGACCTTCCTCTACGAGCACGTGCACTTTGGGCAGCAGCATGATCACCTGGTGTGCACCGGCTGCGGCCGGGTGGTGGAGTTCGTGAGCCCGGGGATCGCGGCGCTCCAAGGGGAGATCTGCCGCGCCCACGGCTTCGTGCCGACGCGCCACACGCTGCAGATCGCCGGCCTGTGCAACGTCTGCGCGGCGGCGTCCGGTACCAGCGCCACCAGCGCCGCCGCCCAACCGCTACGCCGCGAGGTGCCGGCGCATGTTTGAGGCGTTCATCGTCACCCTGCGGGAGGGAGTGGAAGCGGCACTGGTGGTGGGAATCATCGTCGCCTTTCTGCGCCGCGAAGGGTACGAGCGGTACCTGGGAGCGGTGTGGGCCGGCATCGGCGTGGCCGCCGCGTCGAGCCTCCTGGGCGCCCTGGTCCTCTATCGCTGGGCGGTGAACGAGGAGGTTTTCGAGGGTCTCCTGTACCTGGGCTCGGCCGTCATCGTCGGCTCGATGATGGTGTGGATGTGGCGCCACTCCCACGCGCTTTCCGGGGAGATGAAAGGCTCGCTGGCGCGTATCGTGGGCCGCGAGCGGAGCGGCTCCGTGGCCCTGGGGCTCTTCGCCTTCACCTTCCTGATGGTCTTCCGCGAAGGGATCGAGACGGTGCTCTTCCTCTCCGCGCTGTCACTCTCGACGGGCAGCCTGATGGCCATCCTGGGAGTGCTGGCCGGACTCGCCCTGGCGGTGGTCTTCGGCGTCCTGTTCGTGCGCGGCAGCGTGCGCATCGACCTCGGCCGCTTTTTCAAGATCACGGGCATCGCGCTGTTCATCTTCGTCCTCCAGCTCCTGATCAACGGGTACCACGAGCTGTCCGAGGCCGGCTGGCTGCCGGCCAACGAAACCACCATGGCGACGGTGGGGCCGCTGGTGAAGAACGAGTTCTTCTTCGTCGCCGCCGTGCTGGCGCTGCCGCTGCTGATGTTGCTGATTCCGAGCCGGAGCCGGCAGGAAGTTGCGGCCACGGGCGCGGCGGCCCGCCTGGAGAAAGCGGGAAGCCGCCGGCAGGGGCGAGCCCGCGTGTTGGGAGCGACGCTCGGACTGATCATCTTTGCCGCCCTGGGCCTGGGGTTCGTCTACTCGCAACCACCGGCCGCGCTGTCGGCGGCCGCTTCTGTGGCGGTGGGCGGAGACGGCACCGTGCGCGTCCCGCTCTCGGTGTTCCAGGGGACGAAGCTCCACCGCTTCCAGGCGACGGTGGAGGGCCGGCCGGTGCGCTTCATCGCCATCCCCGTCGAGCCCGTCGAGAAGGGCGGGCGCATCGCCACGGCTTTCGACGCCTGTCTCATCTGCGGCCCGCGGGGCTACTACCAGGAGGGGTCCAACGTCACCTGCCTGCACTGCGGCTCGGCCATCTACCCGCCGAGCATCGGACAGCCGGGAGGCTGCAACCCCGTGCCGTTGACCTCGCGGGTGGAAGGCGGCGACCTCGTGCTGAAGGCGGCTGACCTCGCCGCCGGCGCTCATCTGTTCGCGCCTGCCAGCGTCGCTCACGCCGGTCACTGAGGACGGACCTCGATGTACGGCCGCCTGCTCTTGGAGTCCCTGCGACGCGGCACCCGCCGTAAGCTGCTGGCCGTCTCCGCCGTGGCCCTGGGGACGCTGGGCGCCACCGCCCTGGCCGAGGTGATGCTGGCTTCGGGGGATCGCCTGGCGGCGGAGATGGGCTCCTACGGCGCCAACCTGGAGATGGTGCCGGCGCGCGGCGGCGACACCCTGCCGGTCGCGGATCTCGCGGCGGTGCGGAAGATCTTCTGGCGCAACAACATCGTGGCCATCGCCCCGTTCCACAGCCTGCGGGTGCGCTGGGCGCCGGGGGAGCCTGGTGAGGCCGTGGCCTCCCTCGTGGGCACCTGGTTCGATCACGCCCTGGAGCCGGAGTGGCGGACGGGCCTGCCGCGTACCCGGCCAACCCTCAGGGTGGACGGACACTGGCCGCGCGAAGGCACGCCCGAGGGGAGCGCCGAGGTCGTTCTGGGCCGGCGGCTGGCCGAACGCCTGGGCCGCCGCCTGGGCGATGAAGTGCGGGCCCGCCTGGGGGAACGCAGCGAGTCCCTCCACGTGGTGGGAGTGTTGACCAGCGGCGGCGACGAGGACGAGCAGGCCTTCGCGCCGCTGATCGCCGTGCAACGGCTAGGCGGTCAGCCGGACCGTTACACCCGCGCCGAAGTCTTCGCTCTGACCACGCCCGAAAAGCGGAACGTCCGCTCCGATCCCCGCCGCATGAGCGTCGCCGAGTACGAGGCCTGGTACTGCACAGCGTACCCCTCTTCGATCGCCTTTCAGCTCAATCAGGCCCTGCCCCAGGCGCGGACGAGCGTGGTCTCCGGCGTCACCGCGCCGACGGCGGACGTCCTCGGCCGGTTGCGGGGAGTGCTGGCCGCGCTGGCGGCCGTAGCCCTCCTTGGAGCGGCCGTGGGCGTCACCGCGGCGATGACTGCCACGGTGATGGAACGACGGCTGGAAGCCGGCCTGATGGTGGCGATCGGCGCGCCGCGAGCCCGGGTGGTCTTCTTCTTCCTCAGCGAGGCGGCCCTCCTGGGGCTGCTCGGCGGCGTGGCCGGCGGCGCGCTGGGTCTGGCGGCCGGCCGGCTGCTCGGCAGCGGCGTCCTGGGCGTCACCGTGCCGTGGATTCCCGTGCTCCTCCCTTTCGCAGCGCTGCTGGGACTGCTCCTGGCCGTGCTGGCGAGCCTGGCGCCCGTGGTGCGTGCGCTCGAGCGTTACCCCGCCGACATCCTGAAGAGGGCGACGGCCTGATGATCGCCCGCCTTGTGCTCATGAGCTTGCGCCGCCGTTTCCGGCAGCTCGCGTTGATCGTCGCCGCCGTGGCAGTGGCCGCGGCCACTGTAGCAACTCTGGCCGGCTTCTCCAGCCGTGCACAAAACCAGCTGGGCGCCAGCCTGGCAGGCTTTGGGCCGAACCTCACGGTGCGGCCGCAAGTCGGTAGCGCGGTGAGCCTGCCCCCCGACGTGGCGGTGCGGGTGCAAAAGGTGCCGGGAGTCCACTCCGTCGCGGTCAGCGACGGGAACGGCGAGCGCCTCCACCGTCTGGATGTCCGCGCCGATCCGAGCCGGCTGGAGGAGGTCGCCCACGCTATCGAGGCGCGGGTGGAGGGTGTCGAAGCCCGTCCCCTCCTGCGAGTCAGCGAGTCGGACTCCCGCGTGACCCGCCGTCTGATGCTGGTGCTCGTGGCGGTGAGCACCGTCTCCCTCCTTCTGGCGCTGCTCTCCGTCGGCGCGGCAACCACCGCCTTGGTGGGCGAGCGGCGAGCAGAGATTGGCCTCCTTCTTGCCCTCGGCTATACCGGCCGCCGGGTGGGCGCCTTCCTCTCGGCCGAGCTGCTGGCGGCGGCCCTTCTGGCGGGAGCGGCGGGAGACCTAATAGGCGAGCTGGCAGCTGGCGGCCTGGCGCAGCGCATGCTCGGGAGCTCCAGCGGACTGTCCCTGACCTGGGGCGGCTTCGCCGCCTCCGCCCTGGTGGCGGTGCTGGTGGTGGGCGCGTCCATGGCGGTGGCGCTGCGGCGGGTGGAACGGCTGGACCCGGCGCGGGTGCTGCGGGGCGACTGAGAGCTTCATGGCGCTGGTCGAAGCCGAAGCACTGAGCCGCCGTTTCGGGGCGTTGCGCGCCCTCGACGAGCTGACGCTCACCATCGACGAAGGCGACTGGGTGGCGGTGACGGGTCCCTCGGGATCCGGCAAGACCACCCTCCTCAACATCCTCTCCGGCCTGGACCGGCCCACCTCCGGCGCCGTGCGGGTCGGCGGCGTGGATCTCGTAGGTCTCTCCGCCCGCGAGCTGGCCGGCTACCGGCAACGGACCGTGGGCCTGGTCTTCCAGCAGTTTCACCTCATTCCCTACCTCACGGCGCTGGAAAACGTCATGCTGGCCCAGTACGTCCATAGCATGACCGACCGCGGCGAGGCCGAAGAAGCGCTGCGCCAAGTGGGCCTGGGCGAGCGACTCAACCACCTTCCCAGCCAGCTCTCCGGCGGCGAGCAGCAGCGGGTGTGCATCGCCCGCGCGCTGATCAACCAGCCGCCCCTCATCCTGGCCGACGAGCCCACCGGCAACCTGGACGCGGTCAACGAGGCGGTGGTCATGTCGCTCCTCGCCGACCTGCACCAGCGCGGCCACACGCTGATCCTCGTCACCCACGCCCCGTCCATCGCTTCCCGCGCCGGCCGTGAGATCCGGCTCGAGCACGGCCGGCTGGCGGCGGTGGAGCTGCCCGGTGACCGCGAGCTCGAAGGCGTTCTGGCGGATCTCTGGCAACGGCTGGAGGAAGATTCCAAGGGAGTCTCGGTGGCCCGGCGTGGCGTCGCCGAGCTGCTGGCCAACGGTCTCCTCACCTTCGCGGACGGCCACATCGCCTTCACGGAGCGGGGCCGGGCCCAGGCTTCGGCGGTGGTGCGGCGCATCCGCCTGGCGGAGGTGCTGCTGGCCCGCACCCTGGACCGCGGCCTGGCCGAGAAGTGCGGTCTGGAGACCCCGGTAGCCGCTGGCTTCGAAGATCAGGTCTGCGCCTTTCTCGATCACCCGGCCGTCTGTCCCCATGGCCGGCCCATCGCGCCGGGCGCTTGTTGCGGCGTAACCAGCGAAACCACTGCCGCGGAGCCCGCGGAAGCGGTGAGCACCTCTATCTCCGGCTGACCTCGGACCAGCGGTAGCCCACCTGGAGCGGCGTGCCGGCGCCGGTTCCCAGGAACCAGAGCACGGAGGGGCGTGGGCGCACGGAGCCCATTCGGACCTGGCCCTCGCGGGGGCCGAGGATGAAAAGCGAGGTCGCCAGACCCTGGGCGTCGGCCGCCAGCTCGGTGACCGCTACGGCGGCGAGGATTCCCTCGGGCGGCCGTCCCGTCCGCTGGCTGAGGTAAGGCGCGGCGCCTGCCAGCGGATGGTCCGCCGGCGAGGCGACCGCCAGCGCGCGGTCGCGCAGGTTGAGGTGGCCCGCGGGCTCGTCGAGACCCGGCAGGCGCGGGATCTCCACCGGCCACCCCTTGCCGGCCGGCCCACCGCCAAAGCCTCGTTGGACCGAGCCGATGCGGACGGAACCGTTGTGAGCGCCGTTCTGGCGCAGAACGTCGACCGCCCGGTCCACTGCCAGCCCTTCCGCGAACCCCCAAAGGTCCAATCCGCTTCCAGCTTCGAGCTGGGCCGTGCCCTTCTCCGCATCGAGGATCAGGCGCGTGCAGGCGGTGAGCGAAGCCGCCTTCTCCACCTGCTCGGGAGTAGGCGGCTCGGCGACGGCCGAGCGCAGACCCGACCGGGCGTAAAGGTCTCGAGCCAACGGACCGTGGGCTCCCTCCGACCACGAGCAGAAGTCACTGGCGCGGTCGAGCATCGCGAGCAGACGGGGGTCCAGCTTCTGCGGGCCCTTGCCCGCGGCGGCGTTGAGAATCGCCAGGCCGCTGTCGGGACGCGCCCCGTCGATCAGCCGTTCGGTCTCCGCGATCTCCGCGAACGCCCGGCGGATCGCCTCTCGGGCGGCCTCGGGAGCCAGGTCACGGACCTCGATCTCGGCCGGCCTGCCGAAGGCCTTGTCCGCCTGGTGCAGCGGGGGAGGGACCACGACAGGCGCCGGAGCGGCGAGTAGGAAGGCGAGCAGGCAGAAGAGCATGGCGAGGATGATAACGGAGCCGGGGGCTCAGACCTTGTCATGATCGATGTTGCGCCATCTTCTTCGGCGCCTACGCGAGACATTTCCAGCCGGCTCCGAGCAAATTTTGCAGGTGCAGCCAGCGGACGTCAGATGTTTCAGACCACAGAGACCTCCGCCCGGCAATCTGTGGAATCGGGGAAAGATAGCCGCTAACCGCTGCTCTTCCTGGTTTTCCAAATATCGCCTCAGGGCGAAAGCGCATAGATCCGCCACCTGAACTCCCGAATTTGATCGGCTGTCCAGGAAAAAGGGTGCTTCGATGACCCGATCAACGCCGCCCCGATAGTGCTCCGTCAGTTGCAGCCGCTGAAGCAGCGTGGTGTAACGATCCTTCTGGGTTTGGTCATCGTCCACCACGACCACTCCCCAAGGATTCTCCGCGTGGTACTGGAGGAAAATCTCGAACGAGTCGACCAGCCGCGAGAACGCCACCTCGGCAGCATCGACGCCAGCAGCAAGGGCACGTTTGTCTACGGCTTGGCCAAAGAGCGTGATGCCACGCTTATAGTTGCCAACAATCGCCAGCGCTCTCTGGCATAGCTCCTCCCGTTCCTCCCGCGTGAGATGGATGAAGGGTTCGGTTTTTCGAAAATCTTTCTTCTCGCGCTCTCTGGCGCGGGGAACAAGGTTGGGCCAATCATCTTGCTGGCGGCGTTTACGCCATTCCTGCACGGCGTTATAGCGGGCAGGTCTGCTCAGGTCGTTGAAATTCGGGATGACCGATTGCTCGTGGAACGCGCGGAGCAGCCACGCGGCGTGCAGCTCGAGCTTTTCGGTGTCACCGTCCAAGGCGTAGGCGCTTTTCAGACTCCGTACTCGACTGGTGAGGGCGAACCACGTCCTTACGTGGACCGCCAACCCAATCATCACATAGTGGCTGGTCTGGCTGGGATGAGGATTGGTGACACCCGACTCGTCAACGTACAGCAGGTACATGACGGGCTAGTAGAGTGCGGTAGGCGGGGAAGAAAAAAGAACACCCGGGGGGCCGCTAAGCCCTACGAGTCGCTAGGCGTCTCTCCCGGGATATCTGCACCAGCCAGTGTAAGCGGATAAGCCCGCGACGTCAACCTGGCGAATCGCGCCGCCTAGAATCTGACCGAGGGCTGGTACGTCGCGCCACGAAAGATCTTACCGGGGCCGACGGCTGTGTCCGGCCCCGGGAGGCGCGATGAGTCCTGCATCGAGGCGCGAGCT
>Ga0134121_10001068_pt1 | contig 27031 bp, 21 predicted proteins | sample KB301_FD_96463 | JGI IMG/M metagenome (GOLD analysis project Ga0134121, IMG submission 96463) | Terrestrial soil microbial communities without Nitrogen fertilizer from Kellogg Biological Station, Michigan, USA - KB3-0-1 | ecosystem: Environmental > Terrestrial > Soil > Unclassified ... | reverse complement strand
CCGAAAGGCACCATCCTCACACGCACACCTTAACTTCTACTCTCCGACTTTTACTTTCGCCGGAATTTGAACGCCTGGAAGGAAAGATTTCCGGATGCAATGGCGGGACATTTAGCGTATCGTTCATCGGCTCGACTGGCCAATCGCGCCTTTAAGCCGCGACCTAAGGGTCCCACCTTAGTGCCGTGACATTCTTATCTTAGGGCTTACAAAGTGCGTGCATTCATTGAGGCTTAGCAGTAAATGGTTCTTGCCAAAACGCACTAGGACCCAGGCGACGTGCAAGTTCGACGGTAAAAGATCATTGCGAGACGGACCGAATGTGAGTTCGACGACGGGCTCAGCCGGTTCACCCAGCCACAGAGAATAAGGAGTAGTTAATGCTGTCAAGTCTCCAATTTCGCGGTCTTGTTGTGTCTAAATTAGAGCCCCCTCGTTTTAGGAATTCACGCAAAAATCCCACGGGCGTTTCGCGATTTGTAGTACTAGGATGGATTCTCCTATTTGCATTTTTCCTGACCGAACTCGATGCGGCCGCCGCCACTAATTACTTCGTAGACAAAACCAAGACCGCTGCCAACGATGCCAACGCGGGAACGGACCCAACACTACCCTGGCGAACGATAGCCAAGGCCGCGAGCACGCTAATAGCTGGAGACACCGTAACAGTTGGCCCGGGAGGTTCTTACGATGAGGCCGTTATTCCCGCACATTCAGGTACGTTGGGGAATGCTATCACATTTCTCGCTGGGGCGGGAACGAGACCGAAAATCCGCCGAGTGGACTTGACAAACAAGAGCTACATCACCGTTCAGGGTTTCGAGATCACGAATGCCGGATTTGCGGCAGATACCAATCCAAGCATTTGCGTAAACGGCACAACCGGCGTTCAGATTGTGAGCAATTATGTTCATGACACCACGAACTCCACGGCGACGGTCCGATCTTCGAGTGGTATTGGTCGCAACAAAGCTCACAACCTGCGTATTGCCTCGAACACGATAACGAACTCAGGTGTTTATGGCGCTCGGTCGACCATACTCGAATTATGGGGCGACGACATGCTGATCGAGGGCAACGATCTATCGCATGGAAGGGACTTTCTGATCGCCAACGGAAGCCGGATCGTGTTTCGAAACAATAAGCTGCACGATGCCTATAACATCGAGAGTGGCAGCTTGGCTCACTTGGACGGCTTTCAAGGCTACTGCAACGTCGCAGGATCAATACCGTATGAAGCAGTGAACTATATGCTGGTTGAGGGAAACTATTATCATGACAATCCCGATGCCAACGAGCACTTCGGACTAATTAACTCCACCGCTGCCTGCGGCGGGTCGACCACGATTATTATCAGGGGAAACATCATCAGCAATCTTGGTGAGGCGTCGTATATAGCCGATCTGAATCAAGCCTATGCCGATCATCACAAGTACTACAACAACACGACGGTTAATGGAGGTGTCGCCAACAAACAACATGAGAGCGTGACCCTTAAGGGAAGTACCTACGGTTCCGTGTTCAACAATATCTTCGTCGACGCCGTCCTACCTACCGCACCTGCGGACGTTTACTTGCTCGATGGTTCTGGTACGAGCAAAGGCGACTATAACCTCGGTTATCTGTCCACCGGCAGCATTCCCTGGGCGCTTGCCATAGACTCCGAACCCCACCACGTCTTGAACCAGGACCCGCTGTTTCTCGGTGCCACAGATTTTCATCTGAGGACGGGATCGCCTGCCACAGGAGCCGGAGGCCCACTGACAACGGTGGCTGCCACCGACAGCGGAGGCGGCACAACGCTCGTCACGACGGATGCCCATTTCTTCCAACCCGGGTGGGGGGGAGCTGTCCCCGACTGGATTGCCGTAGGCAGCACCGGGAATACGGTGAGGATTGCTTCGATCAACTACAGCACGAACACGATCACCCTAGCGAATGCCATTACGCGAAGTCCGGGACAGCCCATATGGCTCTTCAAGAACTCCAGCGGCTCAGCGGTGCTGAGCGGCGCAGGACCCGATATCGGCGCCTCTGCATATTTCCCGGCTGACATCTCGGGCCCGACGGTGTTCATATCCGCGCCAACGAGCGGTGGCTCGGTGGCAGGCGTGTCCTCAATAGCCTCGGCAACGGCTTATGACAACTGGGGTGTGGCTGGCGTGCAGTTCAAATTGGATGGAGTCAATCTGGGACCGGAGGACACGACATCACCTTATTCGATCGCCTGGGACACGACCACGAAAACGATTGGGTCTCATTTATTGGCGGCTGTTGCACGTGACGCGGCCGGAAATCGGACAACATCCTCTGCAGTTACCGTGATGATCATCGCGGCGGATGTGACGGCTCCAACGGTCTCTATTTCTTCACCCATTGGGGGGGCTACCATCGGGGGTACCTCGTCTACTGTGTCGGCGACAGCCTCCGACAATGTGGGTGTTATCGGAGTACAGTTCCAACTGGACGGAGTCAACCTGGGAGCAGAAGACACGGGATCACCTTATTCGATCGCGTGGTATCCGTCCACGACGACGCCCGGGCCTCATGTATTGACGGCGGTTGCGCGGGACGCGGCCGGAAATCAGACTACATCCGCTCCAGTCACCATAACGGTGACTTCGGATACCACGGCTCCAACGGTCTCCGTGTCGGCACCCACCGGAGGCTCTACCGTCAGCGGTACCGCGGTTGTTGTATCGGCGACAGCCTCCGATAATGTGGGCGTTGTCGGAGTGCAGTTTAAATTGGACGGAGCCAACCTCGCAGCGGAGGACACCACATCGCCCTATTCCATCACGTGGAACAGCACCACGACGACGCCCGGGTCTCATGCATTGACGGCGGTCGCACGCGATGCGGCCGGAAATCGGACGACATCTGCTTCAGTCTCCGTGACGGTCGCGGCGGATACGACGCCTCCAACGGTCTCCATATCTTCACCCATTGGGGGTTCAACTGTCAGCGGTACCGCGGCTATTGTATCGGCGACTGCGTCCGACAATGTCGGTGTTGTGGGAGTGCAGTTCAAGTTGGACGGAGTCAATCTGGGAGCAGAAGACACGACATCCCCTTATTCGACAACGTGGAATACCACGACGTCGATGAGCGGATCTCACGCATTGACGGCTGTGGCGCGCGATGCCGCCGGAAATCAAAAAACATCGGCTTCAGTCACTGTGACCGTGGCGGACACGACGGCTCCAACGGTCTCCATACTTTCACCCATTGGAGGTTCCACTGTCGGTGGTACCGCGGCGGTTGTATCGGCAACGGCTTCCGATAATGTGGGCGTTGTCGGAGTCCAGTTCAAGCTGGACGGGGTCAACCTTGCAACCGAGGATACGACATCACCGTATTCGATCACGTGGAATCCGACCACGACGACGAGCGGGTCTCACGCATTGACGGCGGTTGCGCGTGACGCAGCCGGAAATCGGACAACATCCGTTGCCGTTAACGTGATCGTTTCGGACACGACGGCTCCAACGGTCGTCATATCTTCACCCATCGGAAGATCCAGCGTCAGTAGTAGTGCAACCATTGTGTCGGCAACGGCCTCCGACGATGTTGGCGTTATCGGAGTCCAGTTCAAGCTGGACGGGGTCGCCCTGGGAGTCGAAGCCACAACGTCCCCTTATTCGACAACGTGGGATACGACCATGACAGTGAATGGGCCTCATGTATTGACGGCAGTTGCACGTGACGAGGCGGGAAATTACACGACATCCGCTCCAGTCACCGCGATCGTGGTGGATGACACGACAGCTCCAACGGTCGTCATCTCTTCGCCCATCGAAGGATCTATCGTCGGTGGCAGTGCAACTATTGTATCGGCAACAGCCTCCGACGATGTGGGCGTTATCGGGGTACAGTTCAAGTTGGACGGGGTCGACCTGGGAGTCGAAGCCACAACGTCCCCTTATTCGACAACATGGGATACGACCACCACAGTCAATGGGCCTCATGTATTGACGGCTGTCGCACGCGACGGGGCCGGAAATTCAGCGACAAGCGCTCCAGTTAGCGTGGACGTGGATGTGAATGTGAACACATCGGACACGACGGCTCCCGCTATCTTGATATCAGCGCCTATCGGAGGTTCGACCGTAGGAGGTAGCTCCGTTACGATATCGTCGACCGCGTCCGACAATGTCGGAGTAGTCGGCGTGCAGTTCAAATTGGATGGAGTCAATCTGGGAGCGGAAGTTACTTCCAGCCCCTATACGACAACATGGGATGCCGCGACTCTAAGTGGCTCTCACACCCTTACCGCTGTGGCACGGGATGCCGCCGCCAACCAGACGACATCGGCCCCGGTCACCGTAAATGTTGTTAGTGCTGCTGTTCCCTACTCGATTGCGAAGTTTGGCGGAGATTCATGGAACATTACGAATACCGGTTCCCTGCAGAAGGAATATGCGCGCCTCCTGTCTGGTGCGGGAACCACCCTTCCCTCTGGCGTCGCCATCGTCGGATTTCGCAGTGCAGGGGTGTTGTTGAGCGAGACGGGTGTGCAGGCGTCTCCGCCGGCGAGCGACGGACGAATTTACACGGAGATCAGCGCCTTTATCAAAACAGGAATCGCGTTGGCAAATCCCACCGATCTGGATACCTTGGTGTCGTTCTATTTTACCGATGAGTTTGGGACAGACTTCGGAGACGGATCATTCACACTAGCCGCCAAGCAACAAGTTTCAGCGTTTCTCGATCAACCACCCTTTAACGGGCCAGCTTCTCTTCAGGGAACCTTCACCTTCACTTCTACAATCCCTATCTCTGCTGTTGGTGAGCGGGGATTCACTAACGAACGCGGCGAGTTTCTGATCACCGCGTTTCCAGGGACCCCTTTGGCACAAGGGTTCGGTGGTGGCGTCTTGATGTTTCCCAGGTTTGGAAACGGGGTTTCATATCCCGGAGTGGTCCTGACTAACCCCACGGACAGCCCTCTCTCCGGAACAATTCAGTTTTTTGGCCCCGGCTCAAGCGGCAACAGCACCGCTCCAATCGACGTTGTAGTGAGCGGTATCACGAGTTCAACATTCGCGTATGCCGTTCCGCCAGGAGGTCAATTCCATATTGTCCCTGACGGGATCGCGGCCATGGCGAAAATAGGCTCCGGCAGGAGGGTAACCTCGGCGAGAATTACTCCAGACATAAACACCGCCTTTCCCTCAGCTATGTCCCTTTTTTCGTACAGAGATCCACAAGGCATGACGTTTTCGCAGGCTAGTCTTCCGGCTTCTCCTGCGGGTTCGGCGTTTAGATTCTATGTCGAGTCCTCTGGTATTTACGGCGCGAGTGGGTCCATTCGGACGTGGTTCTCGATATTCAACCCATCGGTCGCCACTTCCATCAGGGCGACCGCCACACTTTTCAACCTCGATGGCACGTCGACCGGATTAGGCGTGTCCATCGACCTGTTGCCTGGCGGGCAAACGGAGTGGCTCGTCAATGATCTCTTGAAACAAATGCCTACTGCATTTCAAGGCATCTTGAGAATCACGACAAATGGTCCCGGTATCGTGACGGCTTTGCGCAAGAAGTACAACGAACGAGGGGACTTCCTTATAGCCTCAACTCCGCCGTGGAATGAGGTGAACGTTTCCAGCGGATGGGAAAAGGACTTTCCTCAGATCGCCAGCGGCGGCGGATATGAAACACAAGTCATCATATTCTCCAATTCAACTGTATCCAGCAGTTCTGGAACCCTATGGTTTGTTAATGAGGATGGCGATCTAGTGATGCACTCGGGATTATAGAGTGGCGGGTGAGATGGCCCCGTTTCTGCGGGACTGAGCTTTCCGTTATCCCGGATTAAGACGCTGGCGCGTTTGGGCTCCAGATGCTGGTCTATTGCGGAATATCGAATTCTATTGAGAAGCCCGCCCTTCGCGCGATGGCCGCAAGCCCGCACAGCCAGGTGTTACAAAGGCGACAGCGGATCAAGTGGCCTTGTTCCGCGGGACTGAGCTTTCCCTTATCACGAATCAAGACAACGCCCCGCTCGGGCCCCAGATGCTGGTCTATTTCGACGATGAATGGAGGATCGACACTAAAGTTGTCGCCGGAGTTAAGGGCCAGATCCGCAAACAACGCCATCCACTCGACACACTCGTGACAGTGGTCTAAATGCTCTATTTCATCGGGCGTGAGTTGCTGTCCGTCGCGTAGCAGCGTCCATCCCCTGTTGGGAAGCATGTGGTCGTCTGGCATGATTTCACCGTTCCGAGTTCTAAGTTCCGCGACCTTGGCCCTTTCAGGGCGTCCGGCCCGCGTAGACTTTCTGATGAATCAGAAGACACGGTGTTCAGATGCAACTGGGTTCAGTATAGATCTCGTGAAACTACGAGTCAGCTCAAATAAGTTTCGCGGAAACAACGCCTGTCGCGGTCCGTTCCGAGAACTCGCTGGCTGACCTTACGGTTTCCAGCGCAGGATGGGCTTTCTGGCGGCGCCGGCCTCGTCCACGCGGCTTATTCGCGCGTTATGCGGCGCAGTCTTCACGAGAGTGGGATCCGATTCCGCTTCTTTTGCAATGGCCAGCATCGCCTCGATAAACGCATCAAGCTCCTGGCGGCTCTCGGTTTCCGTTGGTTCGATCATGATTGCGCCCGGAACAATCAGGGGAAAGGAAACAGTGGGTGGATGAAAGCCGTAGTCGATGAGGCGCTTCCCAATGTCTCCGACGCCGACGCCATGCTGCGCCTGATTCCGGTCTGAGAAGACAACCTCGTGGAGGGTTGGCGTGTGGAACGGCATCGCATAGGCATCCTTCAGCTTTGTTCGGATGTAATTGGCGTTGAGGACTGCGATTTCTGTCGCGGTCTTTAGCCCTTCCGGCCCATTCGCGAGGATGTAGCAAAGGGCGCGGACGTGCATGCCGAAGTGCCCATAATAGGCTTTGATTTTGCCGATCGACTGCGGGCGATCGTCGTCGTAAAAGAAGGAGCCGTCTTGTTTCTTCCCAAGTACAGGCCGGGGAAGATGCGGCTCCAGGATTCTCTTGACCGCGACCGGGCCGGAGCCGGGCCCGCCCCCACCGTGCGGCGTTGTAAAGGTCTTGTGAAGATTAATGTGTAGGACGTCGACGCCGAAGTCGCCGGCGCGTGTAATCCCCATCATCGCATTCATGTTCGCGCCATCCATGTAGACGAGACTACCGTGGGAGTGCACGATTTCGGCGATCGCTGAAATATCGCTTTCGAAGATCCCCAGCGTGTTCGGGTTTGTGATCATGATCGCGGCAACGTCGTTCGACATCGCTCTGCGAAGGCCCTCGAGATCCACGGTGCCTCTGCTGTTGGAGGGGATGTGCTCGACGGCGTAACCGGAAATCGTGACACTGGCCGGATTGGTTCCATGAGCGGAGTCCGGCACCAGCACCCTGCGCCGGGGATTCCCGAGCGACTCGTGATAGGCGCGGATCATCAGAATGCCCGTGAGCTCACCGTGGGCTCCGGCGGCAGGTTGCAGTGTGACGGCATCCATGCCGCTGATTTCCGCCAGACAGGATTCGAGTGTGGATTGAATGCGTAGCGCGCCCTGGACCAGTTCGGCCGGCATGTAGGGGTGCGCGTGAGCGAAGCCGTGCAGCCGCGCGACGACTTCGTTGACCTTCGGATTGTATTTCATCGTGCACGATCCCAGCGGATAGAGACCAAGGTCGATGTGATAGTTCCATGTCGAGAGCCGCGTGAAGTGCCGGACGACATCCCCCTCACTGAGCTCGGGCATTCCTGCAATGTCGTCGCGAAGCAAAGCTCCATCCACAATCTCGTTCACGGGCCGCGAGGGCGTGTCGAGCAGTGGAAGGTCGTAGGCGTGCCGGCCAGGAGAACTGCGTTCGAACAGAAGCCGCTCATTCAGGCTGATGTGTGAGCTTGTGCGGCTCACTGTAACCCCTCCACGAGCGCATCGATCTGTTCACGGCGAGTCGTCTCCGTTACACAGACCAGAATGCAGCTTGCGAGCTCGGGATAGTAACGTTCGACGGGAAGACCCGGAACAATGTTCCTGCTCATCAGCTTCTGAATGCAGTTCGAGGAACCTTGCAATTGCACGACGAATTCATTGAAACGCGCCGCCGGAAACAGGACCGTGTGTGGGGTGCGCTCCTGAATCTGTCGAACGGCGTAATCGGTCTTCTGGAGATTCTGCTCACAGGTTTCGCGCAGCCCTTTGGGGCCGAGCGTCGCCAGGTAGATGGTGGCCATGAGCGCGCACAGCGACTGATTGGTGCAGATGTTGGAGGTCGCTTTTTCTCGACGAATGTGTTGCTCGCGCGTCGAAAGCGTGAGGACAAAGGCCCGGCGTCCCTGTTGGTCTTTTCCCATCCCCACGAGCCGTCCAGGCATCTGGCGCACAAACTTGTCTCGTGTCGCGAGAAAACCCACGTGCGGGCCGCCGAAACTCATCGGGACGCCCAGCGACTGCGCTTCCCCAGCGACAATGTCGGCTTCTGCCGGCGGTCTCAGGATTCCGAGGGACAGCGCTTCGCAGACATTCACAATCGACAGAGCGCCATGACTGTGTGCAAGTGCGGCCACTGCAGCGGTGTCTTCAATCGTTCCAAAGAAATTCGGCGACTGAGCGACGACGCCGGCGACCGTGTCCTTCAGGGCCGCCTGAAGCTGCGAGAGGTCGATGCGGCCGGAAGGCAAGTAGCCGATGAGCTCTATGTCGAGCCCGAGATTCCTGGCGTAGGTTGCCATGACGGCGCGGTACTCCGGGTGAACGGTCCGGGCGACCAGGAACCGGTTCCGTTTCGTGACGCGGTGCGCCATGAGCATGGCTTCTGTTGCCGCCGTGCTTCCGTCGTACAGGGAGGCGTTGGCGACCTCCATTCCGGTGAGTTGCGTCATGTAGGTTTGGAACTCGAAGATTGCCTGCAGGGTTCCTTGCGCGATTTCCGCCTGATACGGCGTGTAGGCGGTATAGAACTCCGATCGCGCAATCAGGGCATCGACGATCACCGGAATGTGATGCCGGTACACGCCTGCCCCCAGGAACGAGGTGTGGCCGCTCGAGTTCTCGGCTGCCGCTTTGTGAAAGTAGTCGAGCAGTTCCGGTTCGCTCAGCGCGGCTGGAATGTCGAGAAGCCGCTGAAGACGGAGGTCTTCCGGAATGCCGGAAAAGAGCTGTTCGATGGAATCGAGCCCCATCGACGCCAGCATCTCCTTGCGATCGGACTCTGAGCAGGGAATGTATCGCATGACTGGAGAACCTCGCCGTGTTGGTGTTTGTAGTTACGATCAGGCATTCGCACGGGTATCCCCTCCTAAGTTAGGAGGGGTAGCTGCGACACCAAAAAATATCCGAAGATCCTTTGATGGCGCAGACGGGGTGGTTCCCAAGGCGAAATGTTTCGGAATGCATTGTTACAAATGGCAACTCTGGAACCATTCTCTTGAGGCTTCGCCCTATCGGGCTCGCGCTCCGCGCCGTCTGCGCCGCTAAGGAACTTGAAATTTTCTTACTGGCGCAGCCACCCCTCCTAACTTAGGAGGGGACACCCGCGCGAATACGTCACGTCAATATGACGACTACCCCTGTCCAACATATTCCTCGTACTGCTTCGCGGAGAGCAGGCCTTCGCTCGGCCTATTCTCGATTCGCAGCCGAACGAGCCAGCCTTTGCCATAGGGATCGGCATTGACGGTTTCCGGGGCATCGACGAGAGGCGTATTGACTTCGATGATCTCGCCGGACACGGGACAGAAGATTTCAGATACGGCTTTGACAGATTCAATGGTCCCGAGGGATTTGCCGGCAGCCAGCTTGTCGCCGACTTTTGGCAGTTCGACGAAAACAATGTCGCCGAGTTCACTTTGGGCGTGGTCCGTTATGCCGACCGTGCCGGTATCTCCTGAGATTCGAATCCATTCGTGTTCTTTCGTATAGAGCAGGTCTTCTGGGTTCATGAGTCCTTCCTCTTGTAAAAAGGTGTTGGAACCACCTCGGCTTCGCAGGCACGGCCGCGGACAAGAACCTGGATTTTCGTGCCGATCGCCGAATGCTCGACCGGCAGGTACGTCAACCCGATGTTCTTTTTCAGTGTAATCGAAGGAGACCCACTGCTGACGTGGCTTACTTCTTTACCGTTGATGTAGACCGGATAGTGATCGCGGGCAATGTCGCGCCCGAGCATCTCGAAGCCGACGAGCTTGCGGCGAACGCCGTCGCTCTTTTGTTTAACGAGGGAATCTCGCCCGATGAACTCGCCCCTGTCGAGTCTCACGACCCATCCGAGTCCAGCTTCGAGGAGCGGTGTTGTTTCATCCAGATCGTTTCCGTAGAGCAGCAGCTTCGCTTCAAGGCGCAGCGTGTTGCGCGCCCCGAGTCCGGCGGGCAAAAGTCCGGCGGGTTCGGCCGCAGCCAGGATGCCGTTCCAGAGCGTTGCGGAATGGTGGGCAGGGAAGTAGAGCTCGAAGCCATCTTCGCCAGTGTAGCCCGTTCGGGAAATTGTTGCATCGATGCCAAGCACAGGGCCGAACGCGAAGTGGTAGCGGCGGATGTTTTCGAGCGAAATCGGTGTCAGAGATCGAAGAATTTCTGCCGCTCGCGGACCCTGGAGCGCCAACAGACTGGTCTCGTCGCTGATATTGACAACCTGTGCGTCGAAACGATTCTGCGATTGAATCCATGCGAAGTCTTTTTCGATGTTGGCGGCGTTGACGACGAGCATAAAGCGCTCTTGAGAGTAGCGGTAGACAAGGAGATCGTCGACGGCGGTTCCCTCGGGGGTGGGCAATACGGAGTACTGAGCCTGGCCGTCGGTCAGCAGCGCAGCATTGTTGGATGTGACATATTGGACGAGATCGAGGGCCTGGCGGCCGGTGATTTCGAACTCTCCCATGTGGCTTACATCGAAGAGTCCGGCTGCGGTGCGGACGGCGGTGTGTTCCTTGGCGATGCCGGTGTATTCGACTGGCATCGTCCAGCCACCGAAGGGGATCAGCTTTGCTCCCAGTTTCTGATGAACCGGGAACAAAGCTGTCCGCTTGTCCGCCATTGGGACTACTGCTTCGTGATATTCAGAATAATCTGACCGGCAGATGCTTCGGGGCAAGCGCGGAATTTCTTGGTGTCCTCGCCCGGTACCGGTCTCTCCCAGCAAGTGCCCGAGACGCTCCATCCTTTCAGCGTCTCTTTGTAAAACGCCTGTAAGTCTGCACCGGCAGCTCCAGGAAATGCGATGGTGACACGGTACGGTGGGCCCGGAGTCGCCGACGTTTTGGCGTGCTTGGGAGTCGGAACAATCAAGCCGGCCCCTACGTTTAAGGACGATCCCAGGACGAACTTGCCATTGCCGTAGTGCTGCAACTTGGCCTCAGCAGCCGCTTCGGCTTCTTTTGCCGCAAGGGTGGCTTCTGCATCCCGCTCCCCTTTCGTGATCTGGGGTAGCTCATTGTGGATGTTGCGTTTCAACTCCTGACGATCCACTTGCTTTCCGTTGATGTAGACTTCGTCGATTCCCTTGGTGTTACTAATCTTGTCGAGCGGATTATCCGTGACGATCGTGAAGTTCGCCTTCTTGCCGGGAGCCAGGACCCCCAGATCGGACGCGCCAAGTGCGGAAGCTGACGAGGCGGTTGCCGCTTTGATGACTTCGGCCGTAGACAGCCCCGCGTCTACCATGAGTTCCAGTTCAAGGTGTTCGAAGTATCCTGGGAAGGTGCCGTAAAGGCCGCTTCCGCTACCAAAGGCAATCGTCACGCCACCGTCTGCCAGTTTCTTCAGATTCTTCGAGGCGGTCATGTACTGTTGGCGAGCATTGGAGGACTCTGCTCTGCGTTTGATCCTGGCCACAAAGACAGGATCTTCCAGATAGGCAGAGAGGCCTGCTGGATAGACTTCGCGCATCAAAGATTCGCCGAGCCATTTTGGTTTCTCGGTGTACACGAACTGAGATTGCAGTGAACTGAGCGCCGGCGCGTAGGAAATCTTCTTCTCCTTCATCAGGGAGACCAACTCGTTATCGATCTCACTGTCGCGTACGCTGGCGATCAGCGCATCGACACCAGCCTTCACGACGCCTTTTGCTTCAGCGAGGCCGGGAGCATCGGCAAAGACCTTTAACTTGTGTTTGTGCGCTTCGTCGATGACTGCTGCGGCGGTATCGGCTTTCATATCGTTCGCCCAGAGAACGATGATGTCGGCCTTCCGGTCTGCAAGTTCGCTAACCGCCTTGCGGGCGTCGGCGGCACTGCTTACGAGGTCGGGGATATCGCCCATGTCTCCCGAGCCACCCTTTGCGGCGATACCTCGTCCGGAAGTGTAGAGCTGTGCGCCCGTAGCCTTGCCTTGCTTCTGTTCATCTCTAACCTGGAACGCGAGTCCGTCTGAGTCGCCGCCGGCAACGATCGCCGTGACGCCGTAGTACTCATAGCGGTTAAGATCTGTTGTCAGCGAGTCTCGTTTGTAGTTCTTGGCGCCGAAGGTTCCAGCGTTGTTCAGGCCCGGATAGGCGTTCAAATTGATCAACATCGGCAGGATCGTATGGCTGTCCATATCGAGTTGTAAGGAACCCTTGGGAGGCTTCAGCTCCTTTTCCTTGCCAATCTGGTAGATCTTGTCTTTGTTCAAGATCATCGTGGCGTTTTCGATCGGCGGGCTGCCATCGCCGGGGATTAACCGGAAATTGGAAAGAAACGTTGCCTCAGTGCCGACGATTTCGCCGTCCTTGGTGTCACCTTTTGTTCCCGAATCACCGCAGCCAGCGGCAAGTAGCAGGCATAGTGCTGCGGTATAAAAGCGATTCATGAGCTGAGACTCCTTAACTCCAGTTATTTAGTACGGTGATCGCCTGTCCTGGATCCTTCTGAACAAGCACACGAATTCTAGCACACGCTTGACGCTGGATCGGTACAACCATACGATGCAGTTGGAACAGAGGTTACATTCCCCGTGCTCGGCAAAATTCTTGTAACAAAACCCGTGTTTCCCGAAGCCATCGAGCTCCTCAAGACTCAGGCGTCCGTCGATTTGAATTCGGATGATCGAACCCTCCCGAAGAGCGAACTTATTGAACGCTTGAACCAGGCCGAAGGCGCCGTCACCCTGGTCACTGACACTTTAGACACCGAAGTCCTCGAAGCTGTTCCCAGTGTCCGGATCGTTTCGAACGTTGCCGTCGGACTGAACAACATTGACGTCGCAACTGCCACTCGCCTGGGCATTCTCATCACAAACACCCCGGGAGTTGTTACCGAAAGCACGGCAGACTTTGCCTGGGCTCTGCTGATGGCGGCCGCCCGCCGGGTGGCGGAAGGGGATCGTTTCGTCCGGTCCGGGGAATGGAAGGTGTGGAGACTGCAAATGCTGCTGGGCCATGACGTCTTCGGGAAGACCCTCGGAATTATCGGGTTTGGCAATATCGGGAGGGCCGTGGCCCGCCGAGCCAGGGGCTTTGGGATGACGGTTCAATATAGCGGCTCCGGCCGCGCCATTCCCGCCGCAGAATCCGAAGGCGCTCGGGCCGTCAGCATGGAAACTCTTCTTGCGACATCCGATTTCATTTCCGTCCACGTGCCGCTGCTTCCCACGACAATCCATCTCCTGAACGACCAGGCGTTTGCTTTGATGAAGCCGAATTGCATCGTTGTGAATAGTTCGCGCGGTCCCGTAGTCGATGAGAAGGCTTTGGTGCGCGCGCTTCAATCCGGAAAGATCGCCGCTGCAGGCCTGGATGTGTTTGAACGCGAGCCGGAAGTGGAACCGGAATTATTAGAGCTGGAGAATGTCGTGCTTGCCCCGCATATCGGCAGCTCGTCCCGTGAAACGCGATTGAAAATGTGCATGATGGCCGTCGAGAATGTTCTTGCCGGATTGAAAGGGGAGCGGCCGCCAAACCTCGTGAATCCTGAAGCGCTGGAACGCCGCCGTCACTGATGGGCATACTGCGCATCAAACCTCCTGCCCTTCGACCGGGTGATCTGATCGGGATTGCTGCGCCCGCCAGCAACATCAAACCCGAGATGCTGGCAGAAGGGTGCCGGGAGCTGGAACGTTTGGGTTTTCGCACGCTGTATCAGCCCGGTATCACGACGTCTTACCGGTACTTTTCGGGTACCGATGAACGCCGCGCCGCGGAGCTTTTGGAAATGATTCGGAACCCCGAAGTTCGCGCGATCTTTTGCGCCCGCGGCGGCTATGGCAGCGTGCGCATTATTCCTTATTTGGAACCTGAGCTAGTCCGGTCTAACCCCAAGATTATTAATGGATCCAGCGACATCACAACATTGCTGACCTTTCTGGATCGAAGCGGCCTGGCCGGCTTCTACGGGCCCATGGTGGCGACGGCCCTGCGGCTTGGCACGGCCGCCTACAATCAACGGCTTCTTCTGGATTTGCTTCGGGGCGAGAAGGTGCAGTTTCCTCTTGCCCGAACCACGGTACTGCGTCCCGGAACGGGCGAAGGCCGCCTCATCGGCGGGTGTCTTTCCCTTGTCGTCGCAACCCTGGGCACGGCGTATGAAATCGACACCACCGATTCCATCCTGGTACTCGAAGACCAGGACACCAAGCCCTACCAGGTGGATCGCATGCTCACTCAACTCAAGCACGCCGGGAAGCTGCAACGAGTACAAGGCGTTGTGTTCGGTGAAATGCTCAACTGCGTCCAGCACGTCAATCAGGGATACTCTCTCGAAGAGGTGGTCATGGATGTTCTCGCCGATACGGCGTTTCCGGTTTTATATGGATTTCCCACAGGGCACACGTCGCGGGCAAACGTAGTTGTTCCTTTCGGCGTTCGCGCCCTGCTTTCGCTCGGTTCAAGTTCCGCGTTTGAACTCCTCGAACCGGCGGTCTCAGAGGCATGAACACCTCCTGGAAATACTACCTGATCGGAATTTGCGGGACCGCCATGGCGTCATTGGCGGGGATGCTGCAGGCTCAAGGATGTGTTGTTGAAGGATCGGATTCCGATGTCTATCCCCCGATGTCGGACTTCCTCGAAGGCCTGGGAATCCATGTCTACAAAGGCTATCGGGCGGAGAACCTGGCAGCGTCCAGTCCCGATATCGTCATCATCGGCAATGCTCTTTCGCGGGGAAACCCGGAAGTCGAAGCGGTGCTCGATTCGCAAACGAGATACGCTTCGATGGCGGAAACCGTGAAGGAACTCTTCATTCGCGGGAAGAACTCCATCGTTGTTGCCGGCACCCACGGCAAGACGACATCAACGGCCATGATGTCCTGGGTTCTGGAGCACGCGGGCAGGCAGCCTTCATTTCTCGTCGGGGGAATCGCGGAGAACTTTGGCAAGAGCTTCCAGCTTTCCGAGGGCCCGGACTTCGTGATCGAAGGCGACGAGTACGACACGGCATTCTTCGACAAGGGGCCCAAGTTTCTGCACTACCTTCCGCGGATTGTGATGCTGAAGAACATCGAGTTCGATCATGCGGACATCTATCCCGATCTGGAGGCGCTGAAAACGTCTTTCCGGCGCCTGATCAACATCGTACCGCGCTCGGGCCTGATCGTTGCCGGCGTGGACAGCCCGGTCGTCCGGGAACTGATTCCCGCCGCATTTTCCCGCGTGGCGACCGCAGGAATTGATTTCGGAGACTGGCGCGCGAAGAACGTTGAATCGTCCGTCGACGGCATGAGCTTCGACGTGTCGAACGGCGACACGCACGTTGGAAAGTTTTCAATCCCGATGCTGGGGACCTTCAACGTCCGCAACACGCTCGACGTTATTGTCGTGGCGAAGGAACTCGGGCTCGATAACGCGATACTTCAGGAGGGCCTCGCTTCCTTCAAGAGCGTAAAACGGCGGTTGGAGCTGAAAGGGGAAGTAAATAGTGTCCGGATTTACGATGACTTCGCCCACCATCCGACGGCGGTCCTCGAGACCCTGCGTGCGTTGAGGCAGCGCTTCCCACAGGATCGGATCTGGGCTGTCTTCGAGCCGCGCTCGCAAACGTGCCGGCGGCGGATCTTCGAGAATGACTTCGTCAAGGCGTTCGATCCCGCCGACGCCGCGGTCGTCGCGCGGGTATTCGGCGGAACAAAGCTGGCGCCGGAAGATCAGCTTTCTCCGGAACGGCTCGTGGAGGGTATCCAGGCTCGTGGCAAGATTGCCGCGACCTTTGACACGACAGCCGAAATTGTGGAGTTCGTGGCCGGCCAGGCTGTGGCTGGAGACCACGTCGTCGTGATGTCTAACGGTGCCTTTGACGGCATTCACGGAAAGCTGCTGACCGCCCTCAATAATCGATAAACAAAGGAATCCATGAAATCAGCACAGCTCGTCTACAGCCTTCTTTGTGATGACGTCCGCCTGGAGTTGGGAAACAAGCTCTCGTTGATGGGCCTCTTCGAGAACGTTTTCCTGCCGTCTTTTCCCGCAGTGTTGTTGCGATTCGCGACTGTGAATCACTGGGTCGGGGTCGGCGACTTTGAAACCCAGGTGCGTATCGCGGCGCCGGATGGCCGCGAACTCGCGGTATCCGCTCCGTCGGCGTTTCGAATTGAATCGCAGGGATACGCCGACAACGTGACGTTTTTCTCAAACGTTACGCTCGACCGTGCGGGAACGTATCAGATTCGAATTTACCTGGATGGAAAGATCGTGGTCGAAAAGCCGTTGTATGTGCGTCCCATACAGCAGCCCCCCAGCACTATGAATTGAGTGGATCTTAAATGACAAATGACACAAGAGAATTGGGGACAGAGAGCAATTAGCAAAGAAGTCTTTTCAATATTTGAGAGATTGCTCTGCTAATTGCTCTCTCTCCCCAATTCCCTTGTGTCATTTGTCATTTAAACAACCCGTCAGCTTGCCAGGGCTGCGGAGATGGCCTGGCCAAATCGGGCGGATTCCGTGGGGCCTTCGGCGAGGATGAGCTTGTCCTGCACGATCAGAGGATCCTTGACGTAAGTCGCTCCTCCGGTTTTCAGCTCCTCAAGCGCCTGAGGCAGGAAATAGACCGTGGCTTTTTTTCCTGCGAGGAGTTTTGCTTTAGCGAGGACCACTGTGGCCAGCGAAATTGCGGCGATAACTTTTCCTGCCGCCGACATCGCTGCCGCGAGTACGGGCAGGTTTTTGTCATTCCAAAGAAAATCGGGAGTCGAAGGACCGCCACAGATGACGAGCGCGTCGAAGTCCTCGGCTTTTGCATCGGCGATGGCCACTTGAGATTGGATGGTGCCCCCCTTGGTTCCATGGCAGAGGCGTACCGTTGTTGATCCGACGGTCACCGTGGCGCCCTCGGATTCGAAGATTTTCTTCGGTTCGAAGAATTCCTCGTCCCTGAACTGAGTGTGGGGAATCACCATCAAAACTTTCTTACCTGCGAGTTTCGTCTCTGCCATGTTTCCAATCTCCGCGAGGAATTATAGCGTGCGCTTGCTAGAATGCATCGGATGATTAATTTGAAGTCACCTCGAGAAATAGAGCGCATGAAAGGCGCCAGCCGCATCGTCGCGGAAATTTTGTTGGAGCTTCGCGGGATTATCCGCGATGGGATCACTACCGCGGAAATCGATCGTCTGGCTGAGGAGATGACGCGCAAGAGGAACGCCATACCGGCCTTCAAGGGCTACAGGGGCTTTCCGGCGAGTATTTGCATCTCCATCAATGATGAAGTCGTTCACGGGATTCCCTCGACGAAGCGCACGGTGAAAAACGGTGACGTGGTCGGAATGGATTTCGGAGTGGTTTTCGACGGATTCTTCGGTGATTCCGCAGTAACGGTCGCGATCGGTGACATCCCGCCGGAGGTTCAGAATCTCCTCACCGTGACCGAGCGGGCGCTCTACGCGGCAATCGAAGCTTCCGTGCCCGGGAACTACATTTCCGATGTATCTGCTGCAGTCCAGAAAGTTGCGGACGAACATCACTTTGGGATTGTCCGCGAGTTCTGCGGCCACGGCATCGGCCGGGCATTGCACGAGGATCCGCCGGTTCTGAACTATGTTCAGAGCGGAAAGGGGCCAAAGGTAAAACCTGGTCTCGTTATTGCGATCGAACCGATGATCAATCTCGGTACCGAGAAGGTGAAGGTCCTGGAAGACGGATGGACTGTCGTGACCCTGGATGGACGCCCCTCTGCGCATTTCGAACACACGATTGCCATCACACCCGACGGTCCCGAGATTCTTACGCGAGTCTGAGAGCGAAGGCCCGCCGTTCGCTTGATGGCCGCGCCCTGCTCTTAAGGTTTCGCGCTATCGCGCTCACGCTTCGCGCGGGCTTGCTGCTCGTGCTGTCCTTGTCACACCCGCTGATAGGGCGCACCGGAATTCGCCGCAGTTTGAAGTCGTTGGATTTCGATGCGGTTTTTACCCAGCCGCTTCGCTTGATACAGCCCGGTGTCGGCGCGTCGAAGAAGGTCGTAGGCGGAATCTCCCTGCACGAATTCGGTGATGCCGCAACTGATGGTGGTGTGCAGGCGCAGGTTTCGTTTGGGGTCTTCCCAATCGAAGACCTGTGTTCGAACGGATTTCAGGATCTCTGTGCACCGCTCCATCGCCGCATCGAGCGAGACATTGCGGAGCAGCAGCACGAATTCCTCTCCTCCATAACGAGCCAGGATATCTTCGTCGCGCGTGATCTGTCGAAGGGTCCGCGCAATGCCTCTCAAGACCCGGTCGCCGACCTGATGGCCATGGACATCGTTGATTTTCTTGAAGTCGTCGATATCGAACATGGCCAGTACGAACGGGTGCTGCTTGGAGTGAGGTTCCATCCACGTCGCGAGTTGAAGGTCGAAGTAGCGACGGTTGGCAACACGAGTGAGAGAATCCAGCGAGCTTTCGGCCAATGTGATACTCAAGCGTTCTCGAGTGCGGGTAAGTCTTTGCTCGAGCGACTGAGTCCGTTCTGTGAGCTTGTTGACGGTTTGTTCGCGGCGAACCCGATACTCGCGCACGTTGCGTTCCAGCGTGTGAACCTCTTCGATCATGCGCTTCTTGAGTTCAAAGACGTCCTGGATTTCGACCATCTCTTTGAATCGCGCCGCAGAAGTCGTAACCATACCGTCCAACGAAACTTCGGCTGCCAGGATCCGCACGGAGTCGCGCAGAAGATCGATGATCTCAGCGTAGACGCCTTCATTATTCACGCGATACGAGTCGGCCTTCTGGAAGAAATCCTGGCATAAGGCAACGCATTTCCGTGCAGCGGTATCGACGGATTCCCCAGGGAGCGGATTCACGATCGTCTTGGTCACCGCCGCCAGGTCTCTGCGGAATTCGGCGGCCTTGTCGCTGCTTCCTGCGGCGGCCATGCCGGAAAGCAGGGCAAGAATTCGCTGGATGAGCCAGCGGGATTGCTCCGCTGCCCGGTCAGTGTTGTCTTTTAGGTCCACGTTGGAGAGATCGGCGAAACTGGGTCTGGACATTAGAGGGCGCTAGGAAAGAAGTCGGGGAACAAGGCGGAAGACTCCTCCGGAAAACCCGCGATTCTGTTTGACGTCGCCAGCAACAAACCCTTTGTTTTCAATCCAAGATCAGCCGTGAGATTCCCGCACCTTCGTTTTCGCGCAGGTTCAAGGGGTAAGCCTGAGGTCTTCGGGCCGTGACTATCGGACCGCGTTTCTACTTTCCGGCGCGTAATAGCCTCGGCGATAGTTGGTGTCGAGAACCTTGGGGAAGCCTTTCGGCGGAGTGATATCCACGTGGACAGAGCGCCAGGCCCCGTCGCGTGCGGGATTCGTTGGCCGATACGCGATGGTGTATTGTTCGCGCAGGTCCCTGGCAATAATTTCCATCATGATCCGGGCTTCCTCCGGTGTTTGGGGGAAATAGGCCCGGGCACCGCTGGCTTCGGCGATTCGCAGGAGCGACTCTTCGCTGGCGACTCCTCCGGACTGGCTAAGCAAGCCCACGACGTAGACCAGCACCCTTTCACGCTTCAGCCGTTCTACTACCTGTTCGAGCGTGGTCTTGGAAACGTTGTCGATACCATCCGTGATAAGCAGCAATGCCTTTTTTTGATTTTGTGCTTTCTGCATCGTGTCGAGCGCAAGAATCACAGAATCGTAGAGCGCGGTCTCGCCGTAGGGCTTCGCTGCCGCCAGCGTCTGCTCCAGCCTGGCATGATCGCCGGTGAACTCCAGGGACAGGCGTGCATCAAAATCGAAATGCACAATGAAGACTTCGTCGTCAGGATTGCTTTTCTGCACGAATGACAGCGCGGCGGCGTCGAGGCGCGTTTTGCGAGGCTCAATACTCCGGCTGTTGTCCAGCACCAGGCCAAGGCTTACGGGAATGTCTTCGTGTTTGAACACGGCCATGGGCTGTTCCACACCGTTTTCGGTGACTTTGAAGTTGGACTGAACCAGTCCGCCGATAGGGTGCCCTTGAGGGTCGGCCACAGTTACATGCAGTTCGACCAGGGACACATCGACGTTGAGCGTCGCTATGGGAGGCGCGTCCTGACTCTCTGCGGCTCCGGAAAGGAGCAGACACAGAACAGATGATAGAAATACTTTCATCGGGTTAGTCTCACTCCAAAAGCTTCTAATAACGAGGGTAGCACGAGGGCGCCGGCGGCGATATCTTCCGCTGGTTGTTCTATTTTTTGTTGACTGGCGGCAGGCTATGGCTGGAGGTTGAACTCTTCCAGATCTCATACAAAAGCGGAAGCATGGAAACGACGATGATGCCGATCACGACAACTTCAAAGTGACCCGCTACCCAGGGTATGTTTCCGAACCAATAACCGGCGAACAGACAGAGGGCGACCCAGGCTAAAGCGCCCACCACGTTGTAAACGAAAAATGTGGCGTAGGTCATCGCCCCAATACCCGCAACAAAAGGCGCGAACGTTCTCACGATCGGCACGAATCGGGCCAGAATAATCGTCTTGGCTCCGTACTTCTCGTAAAACGCGTGAGTGCGTTTCAGGTGTTCGGGGTTGAAAAGCCGCGACCTCTCCCACTTGAACACCTTTGGGCCCAGAAAGTGGCCGATCCAGTAGTTCACCGTGTCCCCGAGGACCGCGGCCACGGACAGAATTGCAAACATGAACCAGATGTTGAGCTGACCCAGAGCCGCGAACGCTCCCGCAGTGAAGAGAAGGGAGTCTCCGGGAAGAAACGGGGTCAAAACCAGCCCCGTTTCGCAGAAGATGATCAGAAAAAAGATCGTGTAGATCTGTGATCCGTACTGCGAGATCAACTCGCCAATGTGTTCCCGCAGATGAAGGACCGTTTCCAGCAGTTGCTTAAGGGTTTCCATTTTATTTCGTTGCGCTAACTTGATGACTGATCTATGCCCGGGGTTTCGCGTAATCGCGCTCACGCTTCGCGCCCGGATCGCATTTAACTTCAAACGCGTTCCATCATTCCGTTGCAAGAGTAGCATGCGGAATGTTTTAATCAGCTGTCCGTCACGGGCGGTTAGCTCAGCTGGGAGAGCGCGGCGTTCGCAACGCCGAGGCCGAGGGTTCGAGCCCCTTACCGTCCATTCCAAGCCTATGACAAAACAGAAGCCCCATCAGGTCCCGCAGGTGAAAAAGACAAGTGCGTGGTGGATGCTCCTCGGCGCCGGCGTCCTGGTTGCTGCGATAGCGTACGGAACGCAAGGGGGCCGTGCGGCGCAAACCCCAGCTCCGGTTTCCCCTCAAAGCGCTGCCCGCACATCCCCCTTCAATGCCGACCGCGCATTTGCAGACCTCAAGACCATGGTTGATTTCGGGCCACGTCCCGCCGGTAGCGATGCCCTTGCCAAGACTCGTGCATACATCGTTGCCGAGTTGCAGAAAGTGGGGTTGAAAGCTCAACTCGACGAGTTCGAGGCCGTTACTCCACGCGGCCGCAAAAAGATGACCAATATTCGCGCCAGTCGTCCGGGCACCCGACCGGGCACGATCGCCCTGGTAGGCCACTACGACACTAAGATTTTCGACAATATGGTTTTTGTCGGCGCCAACGATGGCGGGTCCAGCGCGGCATGGGTTCTTGAAATGGCGCGAGCCACGCAGGATCTGCGGTTGCAGAACACGCTGGAGTTCGTCTTCTTCGATGGAGAGGAAGCGGTTGCGGAATGGACCGACCAGGACAGCGTGTATGGCAGCAAGCACGATGTCGATCGCCGCATCAAGGCAGGAGCTCTGAGTCAGCTTAAGGCGCTAATCCTGGTCGACATGATCGGAGACAAGAATCTCGCCATTCCGAAGGAGAGCCAATCCACCGAATGGCTGACGACGACCATCTGGAACACTGCCAAATCGATCGGGCACGCCAGGGAGTTTCCGGCTTCGGAACAGACCATCAGCGACGATCATATCCCGTTTTTGAACGCGCGGATTCCTGCCGTCGATCTTATCGATTTCGATTACGGTCCGCAGCACAGCTACTGGCACCAGGCTGCCGACACCCTGGACAAGACCAGCGGGCAGAGTCTGAAGATTGTCGGGGACGTGGTCTATTTGAGTTTGAACGAAATCGACCGGCGGGCGAGCCAATAGGGCAGGGCTGAGCCCTGCCCTCTCCATTATTCCCTATTCCGTTTCTTTCCAAAGACGTAGGCGATTACAACCCCGAGAAAGTAAAGCGCAATCATCGGTACCCCGATGATCATCATGTTCGGGATATCTCCTGTCGGGGTGATCACTGCTGCCACAATAAAACAGATGAGGATCGCGTATTTTGAGTTTTTAAGCAGGAACGATCCGCTGACCAAACCCAGGCGGCTCAACAGGAAGATGAGCGCCGGAATCTCGAAAATAATTCCGAGTCCCAATAGGAGATAAAAGATGATGTCAAACGTTTCGCTGACATCGAGGAACGTCGACATGCTGTGCGTCTTCGCCATTCCGATAAGGAACTGGATTCCAAATGGGAGGGCGACGAAGTAGCCGAACACACCACCCAGGACAAAAAGGACCGTGGCAAAAAAGATAAAGGGCAGGGCGTAGCGCCGTTCTTTCTTGTACAGCCCCGGAGAGATGAACAGCCAGACCTGAGCGATGATAAAAGGAGAAGCCAGAAAGAGGGACGCCAGAAATGCGATCTTCAGGAGAATGGTAAAGGGCGCCGTAATCGATGGCGCGTTTAGAATACCCCCTGCATTGGTGATAAGGCGCTCGAACACGTGATAGAGCTGGTCCGCAAAGTAGTAGCAGAAGCCGAAGCTCACACCAACCGCGATCAAGCTATTCAGAAGGCGCCGGCGAAGTTCTTCGAGATGGTCGAAGAACGACATGTGGCCGGACAGTTCTTCTTTTTCGACTTCTTCGTCGTGATCAGTGGGTGTGGGCATCAGGTTTGGTCTCTTCTTGCGGCGTGCTCGGGGCGCTCACGGCAGGCTTTTCTTCTACAGTGGCCGGAGATTCTACGTCGCTTCTGACTTCATTCGTGACCTCCTCGATATGCCCCGCTAAGTGTTCCTTGATCTCACTCGTCGACGCTGACATCTCGGCCGTTACTTCGTGAATCGTCTGTCTAAGGTCATGAACGGGAGAGTCAGAGTCGCGGAGGTGCTCTTCCCAGTTGGATTTCAGATCATCCGTGGCCTTCTTGAACTCACGCATCCCTTTCCCGAGAGTCTTACCAATCTCGGGGAGTTTTTTGGGCCCAAAGATGATCAGGGCCGCGATAAACAGAAATATAATTTCCTGAGGACCAAATGGACCGAACATATAAGCCTCCAAAAGGAGGTCTTCATGATAACACTAGCCTGCTATAATGCCGGTGGATTGTTCGGAATGAGGAGAAGCCGATGAAATTTACGCGTACCCGCGTCTTTCTGTCCCTGGGGCTGGTTTTCCTGCTCCCGTGTTTACTTGGTGGTGTCATTCTTGCCGGTGAGGCGCTGCCGACCCCCAAGGGGGAGGTCGAGACCGACGCGCTCCGGCTTTTTAACAACATGCTTGTCCTGGTTGAAGATAACTACGCAACCAATGTCGATTCGGAACGCGCGGTTTACGGCGCCATCGATGGCATGCTTCGAACGCTGGATCCGCATTCCAAGTTCCTCGATCCCAAAAGCTTCCGCTCGCTTCGCGAAGACCAGACCGGGTCCTACGCCGGCCTCGGCATTCAGGTTCAGTCCATGTTTGGAAAGGTCACCATCGTTTCACAACCTTTCGAAGGCTCGCCTGCGGAAAAGGCCGGACTGCATGTTGGCGACATGATCACTCATGTGGACAATGAGCCGACCGCGGGCCTGGCAGTGGACGAGGTGGTTTCCCGGTTGCGTGGCGCCCCGGGAACCAAAGTCCATGTCACGATTTCCAGACCTGGACAGGACAAGCCGTTCGACGTGGACATTGTTCGGCAGCAGTTGAAGAAATACACCATCAACTACGCCTACATGATTCGTCCCAAGATCGGCTATGTGAAAATCGAGAGCTTTGCCGAGACAACCGGTGAGGAACTGAAAACCGCACTGAAGAAGATGGATCCTCGTACGCTTGATGGGTTGATCCTGGATCTGCGGGGTAATCCCGGCGGCCTCCTTCAGGAAGCGATCAAGGTCGGTGAAACCTTTCTCATGAAGGATCAAGTCATCCTGAAGACCGGCGGCCGCACCAATGGCTCCGCTCAGGAATACCCTGCACGGGCGCGCAACACCGATCCTCCGTATCCCCTGGTAGTCCTGGTCGACCAGGGTAGCGCCAGCGCATCGGAGATTGTTTCCGGCGCCATACAGGATCACGATCGCGGTCTCATCGTTGGTGAAACCACATTCGGCAAGGGGCTGGTCCAGTCGGTCTACACGCTGCGTAACAACGCCGGTCAGGACTCGGGCCTTCTACTCACAACCCAGAAGTGGTACACGCCGAGCGGCCGGTTGATTCAGCGTGATTACTCTCAGATTTCGCAATTCGATTATTACAATCACCGAGACAATCCTGCGGACAATAAGAAAAGGGAAGTGAAGTACTCCGACAATGGGCGAATTGTTTATGGGGGTGGCGGTATCACTCCGGACGTGATTGTCGAGAGACCCAAGCCGAACGATTTCCAGATTTCGATGGTGGAAAACTACGTGTTCTTTTCCTTCGCTCAGGAATTCTTCGCGAAGAATCTCCCCGTCGATGCGTCGTTCCAGATTTCAGATTCCATGCTCAACGACTTCAAAAAGCACCTCACGACGCGGCAGATTGCCTTTACCGACAAGGATATTGCCGACAATAAAGACTTTCTAAAGATGCGGATGCGCCATGAAATCTTCTACAAGCGCCTGGGTAACGCGGAGGCTCAGAAGATCCTGGATGAGGGCGACGTGCAATTGATGAAGGCGATTGAGCTGATGCCCGAAGCCAAGAAGGTTCAGCAAAAGACAAATCGTCAAAGCGTTCAGCGCTAGGGGAAGGCGCTGCAAACAATTGCGGTCAAGCTGCCGCACACTGCTTATCAGGTGGTTGTCGGCAGCGGCTTGATCGAGGATCTCGAAAAACACCTGGAACGGGCCGGCCTTGCCGGCCCGTTTCTTCTTGTATCGCAACCGCGTATCTTCAAGGCGGTGGGCAAGGTTCTGCGCAAACGTTTTCCCGTCCTCCTGATTCCCGATGGCGAACGCGCAAAGAGTTTCTCGACTCTTATCCGCATCCTTAATCGCGTATCCGAACTGCATCTGACCCGGCAGTCCACGCTGATCGCTCTGGGTGGAGGCGTGGTGGGCGACGTCACTGGGTTCGCGGCATCGATCTATATGAGGGGAATTGCTGTCGTTCAGGTGCCCACTACGCTTCTCGCGCAAGTGGACTCCAGCATTGGGGGCAAAACCGGCGTGAACTTTCGCGTGGTGAAGAACCTCGTGGGAACTTTTCACCAGCCGAGCCTGGTCCTTTCAGACGCCGCGGCATTGCGAACACTTCCAGCACGCGAGTACTCGAGCGGCCTTTACGAGGCGCTGAAGTACGGCATCATTTGTGATCCGGAGCTGTTCGAAACGTTTGCCTCTCAGATCGATCGCATTCTGAAACGCGAGCCGGACGCGGTTGAGTTTCTCGTTGCCCGTTGCGCAGGAATCAAGGGCGACATCGTGTCCCGCGACGAGAGGGAGGGTGACCTGCGGCGTGTGCTCAATCTTGGACATACCGTGGGGCATGGGCTCGAGACCGCGGCGCAGTTCCGGGGCCTGAAGCATGGAGAGGCCGTTGGCTATGGCATGATCGCGGCTCTCAGAATCAGCTCGTCGCTTGGCCGGATGGCGGAGAACCAGGCGAAGCGAGCGGAGTCCGTCATCGCCTCGATCGGACGGCTTCCCTCGTTGAATGGGATCAAAGTCAAGCCGGTCATTGATGCGTTGCAGCACGACAAGAAAGTCCGCGACGGAGCCGTGCATTTCATCCTGCCGCGGGAGATCGGCCGGGTCGAAGTCCGTCGCGATGTTCCCGTGGAGTTGGTTCGTGAAACCGTCAGGGCGCTGATCGATGAAAGCAAAAACCGGCGCTGAAATCATTTCTGACGCCGAGTTTCGCGGTCCCGATGGCCGGATCGTCCGGCAGATGTTTGGGGAAATCGCCCACCGTTACGATTTTCTAAACCATTTTCTGTCCGCTTCCATAGATCGTCGCTGGCGCAAGCTCGCTGCCGCCAAAGTGGCGGAACATTTGGTGTTCGGCGATTCCACTCTTTGCCTCGATCTTTGCAGTGGCACCGGCGATCTCGCCATTGAGATTCACCGGCGGTTCCACGTTCCGGTTGTGGCGTCGGACTTTTGTCATCCCATGCTCGTGCGATCGGTGCAAAAGACTCATGCGCTGCCCATTCGCACTGTCGAAGCAGATTCGATGGCCACGCCTTTTGCCGACAATTCGTTTAACGCGGTCACTGTGGCTTTTGGGCTGAGGAATCTCGAAGATTTGAAGAAGGGGTTGGCGGAAATGCGACGCGTACTTAAACCGGGGGGCGTCCTTGTTGTGCTGGAATTCTCGAGATCCGTCATTCCTGTAATGCGACAGGCGTTTCAATTCTATTTCCACCGCATTCTTCCGCGGATCGGCGCCTGGATCTCGAGGCAGGGGTCTGCATATCAGTACCTGCCGGACTCTGTAAGCCGGTTTCCCGCGCAACGTGAGCTTGCCCAGCTGATGGAAGCCGTTGGTTTTCGGAGTGTTGGCTAT
>Ga0134121_10001067_pt1 | contig 27034 bp, 18 predicted proteins | sample KB301_FD_96463 | JGI IMG/M metagenome (GOLD analysis project Ga0134121, IMG submission 96463) | Terrestrial soil microbial communities without Nitrogen fertilizer from Kellogg Biological Station, Michigan, USA - KB3-0-1 | ecosystem: Environmental > Terrestrial > Soil > Unclassified ... | reverse complement strand
GCGCCGCTTCCCGAAGAAGAAGGACCGCGACCGGGACCGCCACCTCGTCGAGTGGAGCGGCGAGGGGTCGATCATCCGCAACATCTACGGCGACGAGTACATCGACTGCCTCGGCGGCTACGGGATCTTCTCGCTCGGGCACCGTCATCCCGAGGTCATCGCCGCCGTCAAGTCGCAGATGGACCGCATGCCCCTGCACAGCCAGTACCTGGTCAACCCGATCACGGCCGAGGCGGCGCGGCGGCTGGCTTCGGTCGCCCCGGGCAACCTGAAGCGCACCTTCTTCTGCAACAGCGGCACCGAGGCGGTGGAAGGGGCCCTCAAGGTGGCGCGTCTGCACACCAGGCGCGCGAAGTTCGTCTCCACCCACAATGCCTTCCACGGCAAGTCGCTGGGGTCGCTCTCGGTCACCGGGCGCCAGGTGTTCCGCGCGCCGTTCGCGCCGCTGCTTCAAGACGTTGATTTCGTGCCGTACGGCGACGCCGCGGCCCTGGAGAAAGCCGTCGGCGGCGACACCGCCGCGGTGATCCTCGAGCCGGTGCAGGGGGAGGGAGGCGTCATCGTCCCCCCGGCCGACTACCTGCCGAAGGCGCGCGCGATCTGCACGCGGCACGGGGCGCTGCTCATCGCCGACGAGGTGCAGACGGGGCTCGGCCGCATCGGGGCGCTGTTCGGCGTCAACCTGACCGGGGTCGTGCCCGACATCCTGTGCCTCGCCAAGGCGCTGTCGGGAGGGGTCATCCCGTGCGGGTCGTTCACGACCACCGATGCGATCTACGAAGCCTTCCACGAGAACCCGATGTTCCACTCTTCAACGTTCGGGAACAACCCGCTGGCCGCGACCGCCGCCGCGATGGCCATCGAGATCACCGTGCGCGACCGCCTGCCGGAGCGCTCGGCGCGCCTCGGCGCCGACCTCCTGAAGCGCCTGCGCGGGCTCCAGGAGAAGCACCCGAAGGCGATCCGCGAGGTGCGCGGCCAGGGGCTGCTGCTCGGCATCGAGATGCGCGACGAGACGCTGGGCGGAGCACTCGCCGAGGCACTCTACGGCCGGCGCATCCTCGTGGCCTACGCGCTCAACAAGCCGGAGGTCATCCGCATCGAGCCGCCGCTCAACATTCCCGAGGAGTATCTCGACCGCCTGGTCGCCGCGCTCGGAGAATCCCTGACGTCGCTGTCTGCCTGAGCCCGACAGAATCGCGCGGCGGCGACTTGCCGGCTGCGCATCGCTCGTTCAGAATCGTGCGTGACTCCGGGCGCGATTCCTCACCCCGAGCCGTTCCGCTTCCGCGACTGCTCGCTGACCATCGTCTCGCTCGGCCGCATCGCCCGCAACCTGAGGGAGCTGCGCGCCGAGCTCGCGGCGGTGCCGGTCGGCAGCATCCAGCACCATTTCTACGACGCCTTCCTGCGCCCGTCGTTCGACGACCGCGAGTACCGCAACGATTTCGCCGCCTGGACGCGGCGCATGCTGCGCGACGCGCCGCTCGCCGAGCGGCTGTCGGTCATCAACCCGCTCGACTGCGCCGACTTCGAGGACGTGCGCGACCGGCTGATCGAGGTGGTCGAGGAGCGCCTCGCCGAGGACCCGCGCCACGCCGACGTCCCGGAGGGCATGGAGTTCCGCTTCCTGCGCTCGCAGATGGTCTATTTCGACACCGGCGTGCGCGCCACCACCGTGAAGGAGCTGCGCGAGATGCTGCCCAGGACGACCACCGGCAGCGTCTTCTACCACTTCGTCGAGGCGCGCTTCCGCTCGCCGCAGAAGCGGGACGACTACTCCCTCTGGCTGATGGGATTCGGCGACGAGGGGCGCACCCTCGCGGACCGCCTGGCGCAGGTGGATTTCCAGCTGTGGTCGCTCGGCGAAACCCGCTCGCGCATCGTCGACTGCCTCGACGCATCGCCGCAGGGAGCGACGTGAGCGTCGCGCTGCGCGACTACGCCGACGCGGCCGGGCCCGAGGTGATCGACGCGCTCGAGCGGCTGGCGCGGCCGCTGCGCGGCCGCCGGGTGGTGCACGTCAACTCCACGCGCGTCGGCGGCGGCGTGGCCGAGATCCTCGCGCGGCTGGTGCCGCTCATGAACGACCTGGGGATGGACGCGGGCTGGGAGGTGATCGAGGGGACGCAGGAGTTCTACGGCGTGACCAAGACCTTCCACAACGCGCTGCAGGGCGTGCCGGTGACGCCGACGCCGCGCGGGCTCGAGGTGTACGACGAGATGAACCGCCAGGCGGCCCGGACCATCGGTCCCGCGCTCGCCGACGCCGACTTCGTCTTCATCCACGATCCGCAGCCGGCGGCGATCCTGCGGCACCTTCCGTCGCGCCGCGGCCGCTGGGTGTGGCGCTGCCACATCGACGTCAGCCGCCCGCACCGGCCGGTCTGGAAGTTCCTGCGTCCGATCGTCGCCCCCTACGACGCGAGCGTCTACTCGATGGCCGCCTTCGCCCAGCCCCTGCCGCACCCGCAGTACATCATCGCGCCGAGCATCGATCCCCTGAGCGACAAGAACCGGCCGCTGGAGGAATCCGAGGTGAGCTCGGTGGCGGCGCGTCACGGGCTCGACCCGTCGCGGCCGGTGGTCGTGCAGGTCTCCCGCTTCGACCGCTTCAAGGACCCGATCGGCGTCATCCAGGCCTACCGCATCGCCAAGCGCCACCTGCCGATCCAGCTCGTGCTCGTGGGCGGGACCGCCACCGACGACCCGGAAGGGGACGCGGTGCTCGCGGCGGTGCGCGAGGCGCGCGCGGACGACCCCGACGTGCACGTCCTGCTCCTGCCGCCCGACGCGCACCGCGAGATCAACGCCCTGCAGCGGCGCGCCTCGCTCGTGATGCAGAAATCCCTCAAGGAGGGCTTCGGGCTGACGGTGACCGAGGCGCTGTGGAAGGGGAAGCCGGTCATCGGCGGCCGCGCCGGCGGGATCGTCCTGCAGGTCGTCGACCACCACACCGGCTTCCTCGTGGACACGCCGGAAGGCGCCGCGTTCCGCATGCGCTACCTCCTCAACCGGCCCAACGCGGTGGCGCTGATGGCGGAGAAGGCGCGCCGCTTCGTGCGCGAGAATTTCCTCCTCACCCGCCACCTGCGCGAGTACCTGACCGTGATGCTGGCGATCGACTCCGGCGGCGGCGACCAGGTGGAGGTCGCGTGACGGGCGGCGAAGAGCAGCCGGTCGCGGCCCCGGACGAGCTCGACCTGCCGGGGCCGCTGAGGACCCGGCTGGCGCAGGCCCGGCACCGGCTGCTGGCCCTCGACTTCGACGGCACCCTCGCCCCTTACGCCAAAGACCCGCGCGAGGCCCGCGCGGTGCCCCAGGCGCTCGCAGCGCTGACGCGTCTGGCGGCGCGCCCCGGCACGACGGTGGCCATCGTCTCCGGCCGGCCGATCCCGAACCTGACCCGCGTCGTGCCGATCGACACCGTGCACCTCGTCGGCGAGCACGGCTGGGAGGAGCGGCGGCCCGGCGGCGAGCCCTGCCTCCATCCTCTGGCCGACGAGGCGGGCCGGGGACTCGAACGCCTCTTCGACGCCCTGACCCGCGAGGGAACGAAGGCGAAGGTGGAGCGCAAGCGGACCGGCGTCGCGATCCACACCCGCGCCCTCGACGAGAGCGGCCGCGCCGAAGCGATCGCGGGCTTCCGATCGATCTACGAACGGGTGGCGGACGGAGCCGGGCTGCGGCTCGACGTCCTGGACGGCGGCGCGGAAGCGCACGCGCTCGGGCACGACAAGGGGACCGCGGTGCGACGGCTCATCGCCGTGCTGCCGGCGGAGACCCTGGCCATCTACGTCGGCGACGACGTCACCGACGAGCCCGCCTTGGAGGCGGTGCGCGAGACCGGCTGGGGCTTCAAGGTCGGCCCCGTCGCGAAAACGACCGCGGCGCGGCAGCACCTCGCCGACCCTCTCGCCGTGGCGCGGCTCCTGGCGCGGGTTCTCGACCTGTGAGCCGCCTCATCGTCGTCTCCAACCGCCTTCCGGGGCCGCCGGCCACGGGTCCTCATCTCGTGGCGCGCGAGACCACGGTCGGCGGGCTGGCGGCGGCCATCCTCGGCGCGCTCCGGGGACGCGGCGACTCGCTCTGGGTCGGCTGGAACGGCCGCGCCTCGGCGTCGGCCCGCAGCGCTCCGCTCGCGCATCACCGGCGCGAGGGGGTGGACCTCGCTTCGTTCCCGCTGACGACGGCCGAGCTCGACGGCTACTACCACGGCTTCTGCAACCAGACGCTCTGGCCCATCCTGCACTGCTTCCAGGGACGGGTGCGCACACGCCTGCGGGACGAGGCGACCTACGACAGCGTGCAGGCGCGCTTCGCGGATCATCTGATGCCCCTGCTCCGCCGGGACGATCGGCTCTGGGTGCACGACTACCACCTCATTCCGCTCGGGCAGAGGCTGCGCGAGCGCGGCTGGCGCGGGCGCATGGGGTTCTTCCTGCACACGCCCTTCCCGCCGCTCGAGATGTGGGAGGTGCTGCCGCGGCCGCGCGCCATGCTGGAGGCGCTGTTCGAGTACGACGTCGTCGGGTTCCACGTCCCGGGCTTCCTCGACAACTACGTCTACTGCGCACGGCGGCTGCTCGGCGCCGACTGGGACGGCCGGCGCCTGGCGCAGGCCGGCCGCTCGCAGCGTGCCGCGGTCTACCCGGTCGGGATCGATCCCGCCGCGTGGCGGCCGAAGCCGGGTCTCGTCGCAAGCGATGAAGTCGACGACGGCGGCGAGGGCCACGCGGGGCGGGTGGGGGAGGCGAGCCTCGCCAACATCCGCCTGCTGCGCGGGCTGCAGGACCGCCGCATGATCCTCGGCGTCGATCGGCTCGACTACACCAAGGGGATCCCGCAGCGGCTGCAGGCGATCGAGCGGTTCTTCCGGCGGCGCCCGGAGTGGCGGCGGCGCGCCCTCTACGTGCAGGTCGCTTCTCCCAGCCGGGCGCAGGTTCCCGAGTACGCCGAGCAACGCCGCCGCATCGAGGCGACCCTCGGGCGTGTCAACGGCGAGCTGGGAGAGCCCGACTGGACGCCGATCCGCTACCTGTACCGCGCCTACGATCGGCCGCTCCTGGCGCGTCTTTACCGCGAGGCGGACGTCGGGCTGGTCACGCCACTGCGCGACGGGATGAACCTGGTGGCGAAGGAGTACGTCGCGGCGCAGGATCCCGCCGACCCCGGCGTGCTCATCCTGAGCCACACCGCCGGCGCGGCGCAGCAGCTCAAGGACGCCGTGCTGGTCAATCCCTTCGTGCCGGCCGACGTGGCGGAGGGCATCGCCGCCGCGCTCGAGATGCCGCTGGCCGAGCGCCAGCGCCGCCACGCGCGCCTGCTGCAGACGGTGCTCGAGTCCACCGCCGAGGCGTGGGCCGACGGCTTCGTGAAGGATCTCGAAGGCGAGGGCGGAGGGGCGGGCGACCGTCCCCGCCGGCCGCTCCACCTGGCGGGACCGAAGCTCGGGCCCGCGGCTCCCTCGCTATAATCCCCCCTCTTTCGAGAGGGGGTTCGATGCCGCGCATGTGGATCGGCGGACGCTTCACCGACAGCGTCTCGCACCGCACCTTCCCGGTGACCAACCCGGCCAACGAGCGCGTGCTGGCCCGGGTGCCGCGCGCCGACGATCGCGACGCCGACCGCGCCGTGGACGCCGCCGCCGAGGCGTTCCGTCGCTGGCGCGCCGTCTCCGGGCTGGAGCGCGCCAACCTCATGCACCAGTTCGCCACGCGCCTGCGCGCCAAGCACGTCGCCATCGCCCGCCAGCTCACGCTCGAAGGCGGCAAGCCCTACATCGAGAACCTGGATGAAGTGGAGTGGTGCGCCGGGGTCTTCGACTACTACGGCGAGATCGCCCGCGACCAGATGGGGAAGGTCATCGCCCCGGTCTTCCCGCACCAGGTGAACTTCGTCCGCAAGGAGCCATACGGCGTGGTGCTGTGCATCGTGCCGTGGAACTACCCGCTGCTGCTGCTGTCGTGGAAGGCGGCCGGGGCGCTCGCCGCCGGCAACACGCTGGTGGTCAAGCCGTCCGAGGAGACGCCGCTCTCGACGCTGATGCTGGCGGAGGACTTCGGTCTCTTCGGCAAGGGGGTCGTCAACATCGTCACCGGCTACGGGCCGGAGGTCGGCGAGCCCCTCGTCACCCACCGCGACGTCTCTCTCGTCGCCTTCACCGGCAGCATCGCGACGGGGAAAAGGATCGCCATGGCCGCCGCGCCGCACCTCAAGAAGCTCAACCTCGAGCTCGGGGGGAACGACCCGTTCATCGTCTGCGACGACGTGGACGTCGCCATCGCCGCGAAGGCCGCCGCCTGGGCGGCGTTTCTCAACATGGGGCAGGTCTGCACCTCGGGAGAGCGTTTCTACGTCTTCGAGCGGGTCTACGAGGAGTTCGTCGAGCGCTTCATCGCCATCGCGAAGGCGCTGCGGCTCGGCGACCCGATGGGGCCCGACATCGACTGCGGGCCGCTCATCCGCGAAAACCACCGGCTGCAGATCGAGCGGAAGATCGAGGAGGCGGTGGCGCAGGGGGCGACGATCCGCTGCGGCGGCCGCCGCCCGCCGAAGCTGAAGAAGGGGTTCTTCTTCGAGCCGACGGTTCTGACCGACGTGACGCCGACGATGACGCTGATGAAGAGCGAGACCTTCGGTCCCATCGCCCCGATCGTGCCGGTGAAGGGGATCGAAGAGGCGGTGGCGCTGGCCGACGACTCCGAGTACGGCCTGGGGGCGAACATCTACACCAACAACCTGGAGTGGGCGATGTTCGCGATGGAGCACATCCACGCCGGCACCTTCTGGATCAACGACCCGCTCACCGACAACGACGCCGGCCCCTTCGGCGGCATGCGGATGTCGGGGATGGGGCGCGAGCTCGGCATCGAAGGCCTCGACGCCTTCCGCGAGCCCAAGCACGTCCACATGGATTACCGCATCGAGGCGAAGCCGTACTGGTATCCTTACCGCTGGAAAGGCGTGCCGGGCGCGCCGGCGCCCCGGCGCAAGGCGCGTCGGCACCCGCGCCGCTGAAGGAGGCGAAGTCGCCATGAAGAAGCACATCGTCCTCAAGACGCCGATCCCGGGGCCGAAGTCGCTGGCCGCCTTCGAGACCCGCCGCGCCGCCGTGCCGCGCGGCGCCTACAACATCGCGCCGATCGCCATCGCGAAGGGCGAGGGGGCGATCCTCGAGGACCTGGACGGCAACCGCTACATCGACTTCGCCGGCGGCATCGGCGTGCTGAACGCCGGCCACGCGCCGGCGACGGTGGTCAAGGCGGTGCAGCAGCAGGCCGAGAAGTTCCTGCACTCCTGCTTCCACGTCACGGTGAACGAGCCTTACCTCAAGCTGGCCGAGGCGATGAACCGCATCACCCCCGGCGCGTTCCCGAAGAAGACGCTCCTGGTGAACACCGGGGCCGAAGCGGTGGAGAACGCCGTCAAGATCGCCCGCAACGCCACCAAGCGCCCCGGCATCATCGCCTTCGAGGACGCCTTCCACGGCCGCACCAACATGGCGCTGGCGCTCACGAGCAAGGTGCACCCGTACAAGGAGCACTTCGGCCCGTTCACGCCCGAGGTGCACCGCATGCCCTACGCCTACTGCTACCGCTGCCCGTGGGGCAAGAAATACCCCGGCTGCAACATGGAGTGCGCGCACTTCCTGACCGACTTCTTCAAGCGCTATGTCGAGCCGGACACCGTGGCGGCGATCCTGGTCGAGCCGGTCCAGGGCGAGGGCGGGTTCGTCACGCCCCCGCCGGAGTACTACCCGATCCTGACCCGGCTGGCGCGCGAGCGGGGCATCCTCATCATCGCCGACGAGATCCAGACCGGGTTCGGACGCACGGGGAAGATGTGGGCCTGCGAGCACTACGGGCTCGAGCCGGACATCCTGGTCTCGTCGAAGTCGATCGCCTCGGGTCTGCCGATCGCGGCCGTGACCGGGCGCGCCGAGATCATGGACGTGCCGATGGAGGGAAGCCTCGGCGGCACCTTCGGCGGCAACCCGGTGTCGGCCGCGGCGGCGCTGGCGACCCTCGAGCTGTTCGAGAAGCACGACCTGCCGGGGCGGGCGCGCCGCATCGGCGATCGCATGCGGGCCCGCTTCGAGGATCTCTGGAAGCGGTGTCCGGCGGTCGGCAACGTCCGGGGCCTGGGCGCGATGATGGCGATCGAGTTCGTGAAGGATCGCGCCACCAAGGAGCCGGCGAAGGAGATGGTGCAGGCGCTGGTGCGTCTCTGCTACGAGCGCGGCCTCATCACCATCCCGGCGGGAACCTACGGCAACTGCTTCCGGGCCCTGATGCCGCTCGTCATCACCGACGAGCAGCTCGACGAGGGGCTCGACGTGCTCGAGGCGGCGATCCTCGAAGCGAGCGCCTCCATCACCGCGACGGCCCAGCCGGTCGCGGCGATCCCCGCCGGCGCCCCGACGCCGCGAAACTGAAGCGCGGGTTCCAGGCCACCTCCCACCGGTGGCCGTCCGGGTCGGCGAAGACACCCGTCTCGCCGCCCCAGTCGGCCGCTGCGGCGGGGCGGAGGATCCTGCCTCCGCGCGCCCGGACACGCGCGAGAAGCGCCGCCACGTCGCCGCGCCGTCGGACATTGCGGGAGAGGAGGACGCCGCTCCCGCCGCGACGCGGGTCCGAAAGCCCGGCCACGGCGGCCAGGACCGGGCGCCGCACGAGCGCCAGCCGCGTCGCCCCCAGGGCGAACGTCGCCAGGGCGCGGGTGCGGTCGAGCGGGCGCAGGCCGAGGGCCTGGCGGTAGAAGCGCGTCGCCCGGCCCAGGTCGTCGACCGCGAGGCTGACGAACGACAGCAGCGGCTCGGCCCGCGGCGGCCGCGGGCGACGCGACCGCGGCGCGGCAGAGGTCCCTCGCCTCACAGCCAGCGGCGCACCCGTCCCTTGAAGGCGGCGAAGTCGGCGCCGAAGAGGCGCTCCAGCATCGCCTCCTCGGGAACGATGAAGCGGGCCTGGATGAACAGGGCGAAGACCAAAGGCACGACGAGCGGCGTGAGCGAACCGAGCAGGATGCCGAGGCCGAGGAGGCCGAGCACCATCCCCAGGTACATCGGGTTGCGCGTGAAGCGGTACGGACCGTCGAGGACGAGACGGGTCGAGCGCTCGAACGGACGCACCGGCGTTTTCTCCCGGTCGAAGAGCCGCGCCGCCCGCACCGTCAGCACCCCGCCGAACAGGAACGGCACGAACCCGAGAAACGTCCAGGGACGATCCAGCAGGATCCGCCCCGGCAGCGCCAGGTGCAGCGCCACCATGGCGAGGATCGCCATCAGGAGGAAGTGCGGCGGGAAGAGTCGCCGTTTCGGGACGTCGCTCATTGCGTCACCCCTTGAAGACGAAGTAGACGGCGCCGCACAGGCACAGGGCCGCCCAGAGATAGTTGAGGCGCACCGGCTCCTTCAGGTAGAGAACCGCGATCGGCACGAAGACCGACAGGGTGATCACCTCCTGGAGGATCTTCAGCTGACCGACGCTGAACTCGCGATGGCCGATGCGGTTCGCGGGCACCTGCGCCATGTATTCGAACAGGGCGATCCCCCAGGAGATCGCCGCGGCGATGTACCACGGCCGCGCCTGCAGCTCCTTGAGGTGCGCGTACCAGGCGAAGGTCATGAAGACGTTCGAAAGCACCAGCAGCAGAACCGTCTGCACGATCACCGGCATTCCGTTCCTCCGCTTCGGACCGCAAGACCGATCACGGCTCGACCTTCACCCGCATCACGCCGAACAGGCACCCCGACACGAGACGCCCCGCCGGATCGAGGATCGGCGTCGCGCCGCGCGGGTCGAAGCGGATGCCGCCGAGCGCGCGGCGCACGCCGAGGCCGGGCCGGGTGCCTTTCGTGTCGATGCTGCGCAGCTCCGTGCGGCCCTCCTCGGTCAGCAGGAAATACGCGCTCCTGCCATCCGCCGACAGGACCACGCCGCCGCCCGGACGCGCCTCCGAGCTGAAGATCGGCACGAACCGCCGCTGGGCCGAATCCCACAGGAGGCCCGCGAGCCCGCCCGAAGCGCCGTCGTACGCCAGCAGGCCATCCGGGCTGGAGAACAGGCGCGCGGTCTTGACCCCGCCCTCCGACCGGGCCCGAACCTGGGTGCCCCGAGGGGGCGCGATGAAGGGAATCTCCTGCTGCACCGCCAGACGTGACGGTGCCGCGCCCGGCTTCGCGGCCGGCAGAGCCTCGCGCCAGTAGGCGGCGATCGCCGCATGACGGCCGTCGGTCGCGACGGCCACCAGACGATCGCCGGCGGGCCCGCCGCCCGGGAGGACCGGGGGCGCCCCCGGGGCGCAGCCGTCATCGACCTTCGCGCTCCAGGCGCCCGCCTGGGTGTCCGTGGAGAGATTGGCGCCGTCCCAGGCGACGCGATGCAGATGATGGGCCGTGGCGACGAAGACGCCGCCGCGATCGTCGACGAGCGGACCACCGCGGAACCAGTCCTTGTCGTCGCCCGAGGGAGCGTGCTCGAGGCGCACGGTCGTCAGGCGGGAGAAGCCCGGCGCCACGGCGACGACGAGGCCGGCGCTCGTCGTGCCGATGAGATGCCCGTCGGCAGCCCTGGTGAGGCCGGTGAAGCGGCCGGGAAGCGACGCCGCCAGCTCGAAGCGCTGCACCGCGCGGATTCCCGAAAGCCGCGCTCCCGGGTCGGCGTCACCGTAGGCGACAAGAGCCCGCTCCTCGGACACGATCAGGCGATTGTCGGCGTCGAGCAGCGGGGCCGGCCCGGCCGCCGGCGCCGGCGCCGCGGCGGCGGCCTTTTCGGCAGCGTCCCAGGGCGGGCCCGCGTCGATGGCGGCGATCACCCCTTCGCGCCGGCCGCTGTCGTCGCTCCCGCCTTCGGGGCGGCGCAGCGTGGCGATGACGTCGAAGGTCGAAGCGTCGAGCTTCGCCACGACGTTCGTCCCGCACGCCCAGAGCACCCGCCCGCCGTCGGGGTACGGATCGGAGAGCACGACCGTCGTGATGCCGGCGCCGAGATCCTGGTACAGCGTTTCGCCGGCCGGCGCCACCCAGGTCGCGGGCGACGGAGCCGCGGCGCCGCAAAGGGCCGCCCCCCCTGCGAGGAGGGGGAGGACGAGGAGTGTTCCAGGGAAGAGCCGGGTCAAGCCTCGCCGACGGTCGCCCGGCGGACGCGGTCGCGCCCGGCGATCGGGATGAACCGGGCGGCGAGGGCGCCGCCGCCGAAGGCGACCAGGATGAGGATGGCCTCCGAGATCATCGAGACACGCGGCGATGCGGCGAGGCCGAGAGCCTCGAACGCGGCGTTGAGGGCCGGCGCCGCGGCGAAGGGCAGCACGATCGCGACCGCCATGCGCGCCAGGCGAAAGAGCGGCTCGACGTCTTCGTCGAACGCCGGCGCCGGCAGCAGGAAGAACAGCATCACCAGCGCCACCAGGCGGCCGACGGCCACGATGTCGGTTCCCGGCACGAACACCGCGAGCAGCAGTACCGTGCCCGCCAGGACCAGCAGCGCCGCGCGCCTCCACGGCGCCGCGGCGCCGCGCTCGAGCCCCAGCACCTGTTCGCCGAAGAGCAGCCAGCCGAAGAGGGCCACCGCCGCGCCGAGCGCGGCGCCACCGAACACGTCCGCGACGTAGTGCCGCCCGAGGAAGAGCCGCGACAGCCCGGTGAGCGGGATCCACACCGCCGCCAGCAGCCACAGGCCGCGCCGGGAGCGAGCCTGGCGCCGCACCCGCAGCAGCAGCGCCATCGACAAGGTCAAAGCCGCCGCCGAAGACACGTGCCCCGAAGGAAAGGCGTACGACAGGTCGGCGCTGTCGCGCGCCGCTGCGAGCGTCGAGTCGGGAAGGGGAGACCAGAAGCCGGTCGCGCCTCCCTGCGCCGCGAGGGGATGAACGCCGTCGCCGCCGAGCTGCCGGACGCGCTGGTCCACGTCACCGGGACGCGGGATGGCGTAGTGGTCCTTGAGCAGATCGGTTGCGAGGCTGTTGACGAGCAGGAGGACGAGGACCGCCATCCCGACCCGGAAGCGCACCGCGAAGGCCAGGAAGAAGACGACGGCGGCCAGGCACTTCACCGTCCCGAGCCAGGTGATCGAACCCCAGAACCAGACGGTGAAAGGGGAAGCGAACGACTGCAGCCACAGCAAAGGCTCGACCTGGAACAACGCCGCGACCCCCCTGAAGATCCCGGAAACCCGGGCATTGTAGCGCGATTGACAAGCCGCCCGGACGAGGCATTATTCTGGGGGTCGCCGTCTTCGCCGCTCGAGGGTCCACATCGTGAAGGTCGCCAGGATTGCGCCGGTGGCGTGTGTCCTCGTGGCGTTGCTGCGACCGCTTTTCGCCCAGGAGTACGGCGCCATCCAGGGACGCATCGTCGATGCGGACGGCGATCCCGTCGCCGGAGCGTTGGTGCGCGTCGAAGCGGTGAGTCCCGGCGTGCCGATCGAGCCGACCCGCAGCGACCAGGCGGGCGCCTTCCGCCTCCCGGGCCTGGCGCCCGGATCCCGGTACACGTTGTTCGTCTCGGCCGAAGGTTATGCGGCGGTCGAGATGCGCGGCGTGGCGGTCGAGCGCGGCCGCGCCACCTCCGTCACGCTGGTGCTGGACCCGGCCGCGAGCGTCCACGAGGAGATCCGGGTGCAGGCCTCCGCCGGGACCGTCCGGCTCGACGACGCCGGGGCGGGGAGCTCCTTCTCGGCCGAGGTGATCGACGCCCTGCCGATCCTCGGACGCAACTACCAGGACCTGCTCGTCCTGGCCCCCGGGGTGACCGACGTGGACGGCGACGGCGCGCCGAATATCCATGGTGCGCGCGACACCGACGTCAGCACCGTCATCGACGGGATGTCGATGACCGACCCGCTCACCGGCAAGGGCGGGATCGAGCTGAACATCGAGTCGATCCAGGAGGTCGAGATCAAGACCGCCGCCGCCTCCGCCGAGCACGGCCGGGCGCAGGGCGGGTTCGTGGACATCCAGACCAAGTCGGGAGGCAACCAGTTCGAGGGGACGTTCAAGTACTACTACCGCTCCTCGCGCCTGGACGGCGACGGCGCCGGGTTCGACGACCCGCGGCTGCACGGCGGGCTCGCCCCCGAAGGGCAGACATCGCTGCAGTTCCACGACTCGCTGCCGTTCCTGTCGCTGAGCGGGCCGATCGTGCGCGATCACGCCTGGTACTATGCCTCCTTCGAGCGCATCCGCCAGGACATCCCGGTCAACGCGGTCACCCAGGCCTTCGTCACCGGCGTGCGGCAGTCGCGCGATTTCCTGAAGCTGTCCTGGCAGGCGACGACCAACGGCCGGCTCAACCTCACGGTCACCCGCGCCCCCCAGGAGTTCCTCAACCAGGGGCTCAACTCGTTCACCGCGGTGGAGACCGGCTACACCCTGCGGGCGGGCGGCACGCTGGTCAGCGGCAAGCACACGGCCATCCTGAGCCCGGCGGTGGCGCTCGAGACGACGCTCGGCTACCTCGACACGCACCCGGGACAGATTCCGACCCTCGGCCAGGATACCAACGGCGACGAGAGGCTCTACATCGACCGCAACCACAACGGCTTCAACGAGGCGAACGAAAGAGATCCGGGGGAGGACTACGACCGCGATGGTGTGTTCGATGTCTTCGAGGACACGAAGATCCGCGATCGCAAGCTCGAGTTCGGCGAGGATCTCGACCGCGACGGCCGGCTCACCATCGTCGGCGCCTGCGAGGGAGACAACCGCGAGGACCGGGACTGCGATGGCCGTCTCGACGTGGTGAACGAGGACGACAACGGCAACGGCTTTCTCGACAAGGGGGAGGATCGCGACGGCGACGGCCGCCTCGACCCGGGGACGGAGGATCGCAACGGCAACCACCTCCTCGACGACACCCCCTTCCCCGACAGCGACTACCCGTACGGACGCCGCGTCCCGCTCGCCGCCGACCGGGACCAGACGATCGATCTCCTGACCGGGATCGTCAGCGGCCCGTCGTACCTCGAGTTCAACGACAAGCGGGCCCGCTTCACCCTGCGCCAGGACCTGAGCGCCATGCAGCCCGATTTCCACGGCAGCCACGACCTGCGCTTCGGCTACCAGGTCGAGCGCGAGGAGTTCTCGCGCACCACCGACGCGGCGGCGGTGCGGGCGGTGAAGGAGTTCCCGATCGTCTGCAAGCACGGCATCTGCATGCCGCTCGTCCCGGAAGGGGCGCCGACCAACGAGTCCACCCTTCTGCCGACCCAGCCGACCATGAACGTGATCCTCCCGACCAGGCCGGTGACGGAGGGGGACGCGATCGGCACGAGCACCGGGGTCTACGTCACCGACAGCTGGAAGCCCCGCCCGAACCTGAGCCTGAGCCTCGGCGTGCGCTTCGATCGCGAGCGCACCCAGAGCGCCGGTTATGCGCCATTCGATCCGGTGGCCCAGAGCGCCACGGTCGGCCGGCTCCTGGGGCTCATGGGCGCCGAGACCACCCTGAGGGACTACCAGGCCGACAACAACGGCGCCATGTCACTGGGGATCCTGGGCGATCCCTTCTATGCCGGCGGGGCGCAGGTGGCGGCCCCGATCCTGGAACCGCTGCGCACCGCGGCGGTCGATCGGTTCACGCGCCACCACGACTCGCTCGCGTTCGATCCGAGCCTCCTGCCGCAGCTCCTGCCCGGCGTCTCCAACGGGGACCAGCTCACCGACGAGTTCCTGCGGCAGGCGGGGGTGCCGGTGCAGACGGCGGAAACCTTTACCCTCACGAACAACAACCTGGCGCCCCGGCTCGCGGTGTCGTGGGATCCCGTTTCGACCGGTCGGACCAAGCTCTTCGCCACCTGGGGCCGCTTCTACGATCGCCTCTTCCTGAGCACCATCGTCGGAGAGCAGGGCCCCGACTGGCTGCAGCGCTACTACGAGTTCGACGCGGACGGACTGACCGGCGTCGACGCGACCTCGCTCGAGGGCCGACGAGGGTCCCCCAACGATCACGCCGGCTTGACCCTCGCCGCCTCGGCGCCGACCATCGCGCAGGTGGACCGGGCGCTCCAGACCCCGTTCAGCGACGAGTTCACCCTGGGCGTCGACCGGGAGGTCGCCCCGGAGGTGCGGCTCGGGGTGCGCTACATCCAGCGCAGCTACCGCGACCAGCTCCAGGACGTGGACCTGAATCATCACACCCTGCCCGATCCGGTGCGCGGAGGTCTGCTGGACCAGCTCGGGCTGATCCTGCACGACGTGCTGGGCACCGCTTCCGACCTGCCGATCCCGGACGGCAAGCCCGACCTGTACCTCGAGGATCCCTTCTTCAACCAGGTGCTGCGGGTCGGGAACTTCAACGAGGCGCGCTACCGCGCCATCGAGGTGCAGGCGTCGAAGCGCCTGTCACGCCGCTGGGGCATGGACGCCTCCTACGTCTACTCGCGCGCCACCGGGGACGCCGAGGACTTCCAGTCGCGGCAGGGGAACGACCCCTCGACCATCGAGCCGGCGACGGGCTACCTCGATTACGACCAGCGGCACGTCGTCAAGCTCAACGGCGTCGTGTACCTGCCGCACGACTGGCAGGCGGGGATCAGCACCACCTGGTCCTCCGGGCTGCCGTACTCGATCGTTTCGCGCTTCTTCGCCTACGACAGCGGGGAGTACCTCCAGCTGCGCACGCGCTACGGCTTTCTCGAGCGGCAGGGGGAGGGCTGGACGTTCCACAGCGAGCCGCGCAACTCGCGCCGCAACGATGCGGTCACCAACATCGACCTGCGCCTGAAGAAGTCGTTCGTGCTGGGGCGGACCACCGGGGCGGTTTTCCTGGAGGCCTTCAACGTGCTCAACAGCGACGACCTGACCATCCATTCCTACGAGCCGGGCCGCGGCGCGCAGCCGCAGGGCACCGCCATCGATCCGAGCGCGGGAACGAGCGACGCGCTGACCAGCGCGGCCACGGGCGTGGTGCAGCTCGACGCCGAGCGCCGCTTCGGCCGGCGCCTGCAGGTCGGCTTTCAGTTCGCTTTCTGAGGGGTTTTCGCCGCCACCGGATCCTCCGCCGTGGCGGAGGTGCGGGCCCGGCCGGCTTCGAACAGCGCCCGGAACGCGCCGGCATCGGGCGCACCCGCCGCCGCGACGATGCGGTCGATCGCCTCCCGCAGGCGCGTCAGCGCCGCCGCCGAGTGCGGATTGCTCGCCTGGATCTCGTAGTAGACCTCGGGGCTCTCGCGCACCACCGTCGCCGCGAGGCGCTCGAGCGCCTGGAAGGTGGTGCTGCGCACCGGGTGCGCCGACTCCGGCAGGGCGAGGGCGAAGGCGATGGCGGTCGCGTGGGCGAGGCTCAGGAGATCGGCCATCACCCGGTCGTGATCGGCGAGGGGAACGCGGACCAGCCGCGCGGTGGTCGGCGCGAACAGCCGCTCCACCGCGGCGGTCGCCTCCGCGTCGCCGGTGTCGCAGACGACGACGTCGGCGTCGCGCAGCAGCAGCGCCGCCGGCCCGAACATCGGATGGATCGAGGCAACCTTCCCCCCGGCCGCGCGCAGGGCGGCGATCGGCTCGAGGAGCGGCGTCTTGATGCTGGCGATGTCCACCACGACGCCTTGCGGCGGCGACGCGGCGAAGCCGCGGTACAGGGAGGCGATGGCGGCGGGCGGCGCGGCGCAGACGACGAGATCGGCCGTCGACAGGGCGGTGCGCGCCGCGTTCAGCTCGGAAGCGATGGCTGCAGGATCGAGCGGCAGCGCGGCGTAGCCCTGCGCCGTCAGGAAGCGCCGCACCCAGCGCCCCATCCGCCCGGCGCCGCCGGCGACCACCGCGGTCCGCCCTTCGCCGAGGCCGGTCAGCTTCAGCCGGTCCTCCTCCTGGGCGGTCAGCGAGGCGCGGATGAGGCGCGCGAGGATCTCCTCGGCCAGGGCAGGATCGACGGCGCTGGCCGCCGCGGCGTCGCGCGCCCGCTCGAGGACGATCGCCTCCTGCACGTAGTCGGCGGCCCCCAGCCCCTGCCGGTGCTTGAGGGCGCCGATCTGCCGGCCGAGGGCGATGCGCTCGGCGATGCGGGCGACGAGATCCGCGTCGAGAGCCCGGACGCGCTCGCGCAGGGCGCGGAGCGTCGCGGCGTCATCCGCGGCGTCATCCCCCGGAGGGGCCGGGCGCACCGATCAGGTCTCCTGCCGTTTTCCCGGGGGGACGCCGGAGAGCAGGTTCGCCAGGACGTCGGGATCGACCGGCTTGACGAGATGGTGGTCGAAGCCGGCGGCCAGCGTGCGGTCGCGGTCTTCCTTCTGCCCCCAGCCGGTGACGGCGAGCAGCACCACGTCCTTGCCCCAGTCCTGGCGGCGGATGTGGCGCGCGACGTCGTAGCCGTTGGTCTTCGGCATGCCGATGTCGAGCAGCGCCACGGCGGGGCGGAACTCCTCCGCCGCCGCGACGGCGGCCGCGCCGTCGCTGGCGGTGCGGGTCTCGTAGCCGAGCAGGCCGAGCAGGGCACTGAGGCTCGCGGCGGCGTCCTGGTTGTCGTCGGCGACGAGCACGCGACCGCGCGCCGGCGCCTTGCGCTCCACCGTGGAACGGGGCGCCGGGGCCTCGACCGCGTCGGCCGGCGCCACCGGCAGCCGGGCGATGAACTCGCTCCCCTTGCCCCGCCCGTCGCTCTTCACCTCGATGGCCCCGCCGTGCAGCTCGAGCAGGCGCTTGACGAGCGTCAGACCGATCCCCAGCCCTCCCTGCGAGCGTTCGAGCGAGCGGTCCACCTGCACGAAGATGTCGAAGATGCGCGGCTGCATCTCCGGCGGGATGCCGATGCCGTCGTCCTTCACCCGCACCACCACCTGGTCCCCCTGGCGCGCGGCGTGCAGCGTGATGCGGCTGCCGGGATCGGAGAACTTCGAGGCGTTGCTCAGCAGGTTGGAGAAGACCTGCGCCAGGCGGGTGACGTCGGCGTGCAGGAAGATCGGGTGGCCGGGGAGGGTGACTTCGAGCGAGTGTCCGGAGGTCTCGATGAGCCCCTGGCTCGTCTCGATGGCGGCGTTGAGCACGGTCGCCAGATCGACCCGCTCCCGCCGCAGCTCGAGGACGTCGCGGGTGATGCGCGACACGTCGAGCAGGTCGTCGATGAGGCGCGCCATCTGGCGCATCTGCCGATCGATGACTTCGCGCGCCCACTGCACCTCGGGGGTGGGGGAACCCTTGAGGCGCAGCACCTCGATGGCGTTGCGCACCGGCGCGAGCGGGTTGCGCAGCTCGTGGGCGAGCGTCGCGAGGAACTCGTCCTTGCGTCGATCCCCCTCGCGCAGCGAGTCCTCCGAGGCCTTGCGGTCGGTGATGTCGATGCAGGAGCCGATGTAGCCGGCGAACGATCCGTCCGGATCGTGCAGCGGCACGCCGTGGTCCAGGGTCCAGCGGAACTCGCCGTCGTGCCGCCGCAGGCGGTACTCCATCGAGAAGGGGCGGCGGGCGTCGAACGCCTCGACGTAGGTCGCAAGGCAGCGCTCGAGGTCGTCGGGGTGGACGTTCTGCGACCAGCCGTTGCCGACCTCCTGCTCCATCGTCCGGCCGGTGAACTCGAGCCAGGCACGATTGAACCAGGTGCACTGCTTGTCGGGCCCCGACAGCCAGACGAGGACCGGGGCGGCGTCGGCGAGCAGGCGGAAGCGCCCTTCGCTGTCGCGCCGCGCCTGCTCGGCCTCGCGCTGCTCGGTGATGTCGGTGAGAGTCCCGCCGATGGCGTTGACGACGCCGTCGGGCCCCTGCATCGGCACGCCCCGCACCTGGAGCCAGCGCCAGGCGCCGTCGCTGGCGCGGCGCACGCGGAACACGGCGGCGGTCGGTCCTTTCACCGCGCGGATCTCCGTCCAGTGGCGCCACGCCACGTCGCGATCGTCCGGGTGCACGGCGTCGAGCCAGCCGGTGCCGTCGCGGGCCAGGCGCTGCTCTTCCGTCTGGCCGGTGAAGGCACGCCACCACGCGGCGGCCTCTTCGCTGATCTGCCGGACCGGCTCGCCGTCGGGGCGGTACTGCCAGGTGGACTGGCTGGTGGAGGCGACGAGCGTCCGGAAGTGCCGCTCCCGCTCCTGGAGCGCCGTCTCGGCCTCCTTGCGCCCGGAGACGTCCTGCACCGAGGCGAACCAGCCGGCCACCTCACCCACCTCGTCGAGGTCGGGGGTGTAGGCGACCTGCACGAAGCGCCGGCCTCCGGCGTAGGGAATCTCGGTCTCGAACTCGACCGGCTCCCCGGCAAGGACGCGCTCGACGTGGGGCGCGATGGCGGTGTAGCCCTCCGGTCCGAGGACCTCCTCGACCGGCCGGCCGACGACGTCGGCTTGGGAACGGCCCAGCAGATCGGCGGCGGCCCGGTTGACGAAGAGAAAGCGCCGGTCGCGGCTGCAGCGGGTCAGGGCGACCGGGGTCCGGTCGGCGACCATCTCGAGGTCGGCTTCGCTGCGGCGCAGGGCGCTCTCGGTGCGCCGGTGCTCGGCCACCTCGTACTCGAGGCGCACCTTCTGGTTGCCGACTTCCTGCGCCGCCGCCTCGGCGCGGCGCCGGGCGCGACGCATCCCCGAGCCCAGGGCGACGATGAGCAGGCAGGTGAAGGCGTAGGCGAGAAGCGCCACCCTCCCGGCGGGGCTCGCCGGGGAGAGCGACGCCGTCGGATCGAGCCGCATGACGAACCGCTCGATGAAGGCGTACCCGGCGATCGCCGCCAGGACGGCCGGGAAAGCGCCGCCGATCCAGACGGCCAGCGCCACCGCGCCGAACAGCGTGATGAACGGCAGGCGTTCGCCGAGCAGGGGATTGAGCAGCAGCCGGCCGACGATCGCCGCCGCGGTGGCGAGCCCGATCACGAGGTAGGCCGCGACGCGTTTCATGCGGGCCGGCGCGCGGTGCGGTTCCCGTCCGCGGCGGCCGCGGCCCCCAGCTCGCGCACCGCCTGCACCAGGTCCTCCGTCGGCCCCCCCTTGGTGAAGTAGCGCTTGGCGCCGGCCGCCAGCATGGCGGAAGCCATCTCCTCCTGCTGGTGCATCGACAGGGCGATGATCTTGGCGTGCGGGTTCTCGCCGGTGATGATGCGGGTCGCCTCGATGCCGTTCAGCTCCGGCATCGAGATGTCCATGATCACCACGTCGGGATCGAGCTCGCGGGTCATCAGCACCGCCTGCCGGCCGTCCGCTGCCTGGCCGACGATCTCCAGCCAGTCCTCCCGGTTCAAAAGGCTCTGCAGCCCCTCGCGCACCACGCGGTGGTCGTCCGCGATGAGGACGCGCACCCGCTCCGAGGCGCCGGCCGCCGCCAACTGGCGCACCGGCGTGGGCAGTTCCTTCTTCTTCTTCTTCTTCTTCTTCTCGCCGGATGCATCGGCCTCGTCGAGCGGCAGGTTCAGCCGGATGCGGGAACCCTCCCCGGGGTGCGTGTCCACGACGAGTGTGCCGCCGAGGAGCCGCACCCGCTCCCAGAGGGTGCGCAGCCCCATCTCCTGGCCGTCGCCTTTGACCACGTCCGGATCGAAGCCGATCCCCTGGTCGATGACCTCCAGAACCGCCCGCCGATGACGCGCGGAGGCCCGGACGCGGGCCGACCGGACGTTGGCGTGCTTGACGATGTTGAGCAGGAGCTCGCGGGCCGCCTGGAAGAGGAAATCCCGGTCGCTGAGGTCCATCGGCTCGGACCCCAGGTTCACCTCCAGGTCCACCGCGAGCTTGTGATGGTCCTGCATGAAGCGGACGAGCCAGCGCAGCCCCGCCTCGAGCCCGGCGTCCTCCAGGAGCGGCGGACTGATCTGCGAGGTCAGCAGCCGCGACGAGTTGATCGCCGCGTCGATGAGGTCGGTGACCTCGTCCAGGCCGCGGCCGTTGCCGCTTCCGGTCTGCAACAGGCGCATGCGCATCTTCGCCGACACCAGGAGCTGCTGCAGGTCGTCGTGCAGCAGGCGGGCAATGCGCTGCCGCTCGCGCTGCTCCGCCCGGTTGACCTCGCGCGCCATGCCGCGCAGGCGCGCCGAGGCCTCCTCCGCCTCGTGGGAGCGCGCCTCCAGCTCCTTGGTCAGCAGGTGCAGCCGGCGCCCGTTCTCCTCGAGCTCGGCGATGGCGCGCTCGTGCTTGCTCTGGTCGACGGCGGCCATCAGCAGCCGGGTGTTGCCGCCGGGGGTCTTGATGCGCCGGGTGATGAGCCGCACCGGGATGGTGCCGACGGCGGCGCTGCCGAGCAGGTGCAGCTCGCACCACTTCCCTTCGCTCCCGGCTTCCCGGCACTCCTGCAGGTACTGCAGGAAGCGCGCGCGGTGCTCGTTCGCCACCGACAGGAGGAACGGCAGACCGACCATGTAGGCGCGCAGCTGCCCCAGCATGCCGGCGAGCATCAGGTTGATCGACTCCAGCCGGCCGTTCTCGTCCATCACCGCGTAGCCGATGGGGGAGAGATCGAACACCGTCAGGTAGGAGGCGCGGCTGGATTCCAGCGCGTCAAGCAGGCGCGCCCCGTGCTCCCGGGTGGAGTGGCGCAGGGCCGCCACGTCCTGCTCCGGCGGCGCGGGCCGGCGCGGGGGTCGCCGCGGCTTCTCAGCGCGCCGGGACACGACGCCCCTCCGCCGCGCGCTTCCGGCCGTTCCCGCCGCCGCCGTCGTCGCCGTCGGTGAGCACGACGACGATGGCGCCGCGCCCGTCTTCGCCCGCGATGCGGCGCGCCGTCACCCGGGTGGTGCGGCCCACTCCGCCGTCGGCCGGGATCGGGAGCTCGGCCGAACCCTCCGCCTGCTCCAGGAGATCGCGCAGCGCGGCCGTGACCTCCTCGGTGTTCCACGGGCCTCCCGGCAGCTCGGCGATCGGCAGCCCCGCCGCCTCGTCGTCGCTCAGCTGGAACCGCCGGGCGTAGGCGCGATTGATCCCCTTGACCCGGAGATCGGCGTCGACGATCAGCACCGGCTCCGGCGCCAGGTTCAGGGCGCTTTTCGCCAGCTCGCGGTGGAAGCGGGTCCGGGACTCTTCCCGCCGCACGGCGTCGATGTCGTACAGCACCATCACCGCCCCGTCGATCTGGTTGGCGGCGTTCTTGTAGGGGCGGACCGTGAGAGTGAACCAGTGCCCGTCGCGGTCGCGCACGTCCACCGACCGGCTGTTCACGGTGTCGACCACCTCGGTGATCAGGTCGTGCAGGCTGGGGCCCTCGAACGCCGGGGAGATGTTGCCGATCGGCCGGCCGAGATCGCCCGGGATGAGGTTGAACATCCTCTCGGCCATCGGCGTGTAGCGGCGCACCCGCAGCTCCGAGTTGATCATCACGATGGCGATCTGCACGTTGCCGAGCAGGTTGATCAGGTCGCTGTTCACCCGGCTCAGCTCGTCGTTGCGCGCGTGCAGCTCCTCGTTGACGGTGTTGAGCTCCTCGTTGATCGACTGCAGCTCTTCCTTGGCGGTGTCGAGCTCCTCGTTCGTGCTCTGCAGCTCCTCGTTGCTCGACAGCACCTCCTCGTTGGCCGACTGCAGCTCTTCGTTGGCGGCCTCGAGGTCCTGGATCATGCTCTGGAGATAGTCGCGGCTGGCCGCCAGCTCCTGCTGCAGCCGGGCGACGCGGCCGTCCTCGCGCTCCTCCCGCGCGGTGCGCCGCTGCGGCGCCGCGGCGCTCCTGGCCTGGACCTTGCGGTCGCTTGCGTCCTTGTCGTGGAAGACGATCAGGAAATGCGTGTCCCGGCCGCCTCCGCCGATCGGCGTGACCTCGAGGTCCACGGTCCGGTAGGCGCCGTCGGAGCGGACGCGCAGCCCTTCCTTGGAGACGGGCTGGCCGCGCTTGCGCGCCGTGTGCAGGGCGGTCCGCAGGCCGTAGATGAGCCCCTCGCGCGCCATCTTCAGGAGGTTGAGGCTGGCGCTGCCGGGGGCGGGCTCGAGATACGCGCCGGTCTGGCCGCGGAACTGCAGGATGTGCAGGTTGCCGTCCACCAGCACGCCGGGGGGCGTGTAGTGCTCCAGGAGGTACTGGTTCGCCTGGCCGATGACGCTCTGCTCGTGGCGCTCCGGCACCGTGGGCTTGCGCCCGCCCGGGGCGATCCGGTGCCGCTCCAGGTCGGAGCTGAACAGGCTGGTCGGGGACATCTCCTGGGCGCGGCGCACGTAGATGCGCTGCTTTTTGTCGAGGGCGGTGAAGATGTCGCTCGCGAGGCCCACCGTCTCGGCCTTCCCCAGCACCAGGAAGCCGGTCGGCTTGATGGCGTAATGGAAGACGTTCATCAGGCGTTTCTGCAAAGGCGCCCCGAGATAGATCAGGACGTTGCGGCAAACCACCAGGTCGAGGCGCGAAAACGGGGGATCGCGCGACAGGTCCTGGCGCGCGAAGACGCACAGCTCGCGCACCCTCTTGGTGATGCGGTAGGTCCCGTCCGCGTGGGTGAAGAACTTGCGCAGCCGCTCGGGGGAGACGTGCTCGCGGATCGCCTCGGGGTAGACGCCGTTGCGGGCGTAGTCGACCGCCGCTTCGCTGACGTCGGTGCCGAAGATCTGGATCGGCAGGGCCGGCGTGTCGGTTTCGAGCGTCTCGAGCAGCAGGATCGCCACCGAGTAGACCTCCTCCCCGGTGGCGCACCCGGGGATCCAGATGCGCAGCGCCGTGTCGGCGGGGCGCCCCCGCAGAAGCCGCGGGAAGACCTCCTTGACGACCGAGTTGAGGGCCTCCGGCTCGCGGAAGAAGTGGGTCACCTGGATGAGGATGTCGTGGTACAGCGCGTCCACCTCGGCCGGCGTGTCCCTGAGGTAGCCGATGTAGCGGTCGATCTCCTGGAGCTTGTGGAGCGCCATGCGGCGCTGGATGCGCCGCTGGATGGTCGGCGGCTTGTAGAGCGAGAAATCGACCCCCTTGGCGTTGCGCAGCAAGGTGAAGATCTTCTGCAGCTGGGCGTCGTTCGCCGCCATCCCGGCGGCGCGACGCTCCTCCTCCTCCTCCTCCTCCTTTGATGAAGGAGGTGGAGCGGCATAGGGATGATCCGGGAACTCCACCAGGTAGCGGGCGATCTCCTTCACCGGCAGCACGAGATCGACCACCCCGGTGGCGACCGCGGCATGCGGCATTCCGCCGTAGGCGGCGGTGGACGGATCCTGGGCGATGGCGATCCCCCCGGCCGCCTTGATCTCCCGCAGCCCGACGGCCCCGTCGGAGGCCGTGCCCGACAAAACGACGCCGATGGCCCGGTTGCCGAGGGCCTCGGCCAGGGAGCGGAAGAAGTGGTCGATCGGATTGTGCTGCGCCGGGCCGGCCGGACGCGGCTTCAGGTGCAGCCTGCCGCCGTCCACCTCCATCTGCGAGTTGGGGGGGATGACATAGACGTGGTTCGCCTGCATCCGCGTCCCCTCGTGCACCTCCTCCACCTTCATTCCGGTGGCCGGTCCGAGCAGGGAGACGAGCGCGCTGTCGTGCCTGGGGGCGAGATGCTGCACCAGGACGAAGGCCATGCCGGTGTCGTCCGGCAGTCCCTCGAGGAGCTGGGTGAAGGCCTCGAGCCCGCCCGCCGAGGCGCCGACGCCGACGACGACCAGGCCGTTTCCGGCCGGACGCCGCTCGCCCCGCGGCAACGCGGGCTTCGCCGTGGCGGTGCGCCCCTTCTTCTTCGTGGACCTCTTCGGCATCGTCTCGCCTCAGCTCGCGCGCCGGCCCGCGGCACGCCGGGTGTGGTGCGGCCGCGGCTTCGCGGCATGACGCGGGCCCGGGGAAGCCTCGACCAGGATGCGCCGCAGGACCAGCGCCCGGCGCTCCAGCGCTTCGGCGTGCCGCCGGAAATCCTGCCGCCGCGCCGCCGGGGCGCCGGCCGGCACGAAGCGGCGGTGCATCTCCGCCTGCTCCTCGAGCGAGCGGACCGCCCCCCACAGGCGCTGGTCGCCGACCTCCCGCTGCCCGGCGAGCAGGGAAGACGGGGTGAAGGCGTGGCCGACGTGGCAGCGGAGCATCGCGGGAGCCTCGCTCGTCATCCACAGCGCCCCATCGCACTCCGGGCACGTGAAGGGGGAAGGAGAGGACCTGGGGATGCGCGTCGGACCCGGCCCCAGCAGGCGGGTCTCCCGCTCCGCCGTCCGATGCTTGCGGCCCGCGGCGGCCTTCCTCGAAGGGGTGCGGCTGAGCTCCTGCAGGAGCTGTCCCATTCGGACCGCCGGCACGACGTGATCGATGCGCATCGCCCGCAGGGCGTTCTCGGGCAGGATCGGAATCGGGGCGTCCTCGGGATGCTGCACCACCGTGACGCCGCCATTTTTCTGGATGTCCGCCAACCCGTGCACCCCGTCGTCGAGCAGTCCGGACAGCAGGACCCCGACCACCCGCGGGCCGTAGGCGGCGGCCGCCGAGACGAACAGCGGATCGATCGCCGGACGGAACCGGTTCTGCTTCGGCCCGCGGTTGACGATCGTCCGCCCCGGTCGCAGCAGCAGGTGGTGATCGGGAGGGGGAAGGAACACCGTGCCCCGGCGCACCGGATCGCCGTCCGCGGCGATGCGGATCTTCATCCGGGTGCGGCGCTGCAGCAGGCTGGGAAGGAAGGCGAGACCCGACTCCGACGCGTGCAGCACGGCGCAGACCGAAGCACGGAGGGTCTGCGGCATATCCTCCAGAAGGACGGTCAGTCCTTCCAGCGCCCCGGCCGAGCCCCCCACGACGATGATGTCGTGCATGTCCATTCTCCGCGGCGGAAAGCGGGGTCCGGAGCGCCTCAATCGAACTGTTCGATGAACAAAGGCATCCTATCACCCTTCCCATGGGTGGTTTCTGAGTGCAGATTAGCGGATGCAAACGGCGACCGCCTACCGGTAGAAATGCGGAGTCGCCGGAACGGCCGGGCTTCAGGCCGAGGTGTGGAACAGGCTCCCGACCGCGGCGGTCGCCGCCATCGCCAGCACCCCCCACAGCAGCACGCGTCCGGCGCCCGCCAGGATCGGCGCGCCGCCGGCCCGCGCCGCGAGCGCGCCGAGAAGCCCGAGGCAGAGAAGCGTCGACACCGAGGTGACGATCCCCAATCGCTGGTCCGGCGCCATCCCGGCCGCGATGAGCGGCAGCGCGGCGCCGACCGCAAACGATGCCGCGGATGCGAGCGCCGCCTGCAGCGGCCGCGCCGTGAGCGCCTCGGTGATCCCCAGCTCGTCGCGGGCGTGCGCGCCCAGGGCGTCGTGCGCCATCAGCCCGCGCGCCACCTGGCGCGCCAGGCCCGCCTCGAGCCCGCGCTCGGCGTAGATGCCGGCGAGCTCGGTCTCCTCGGCTTCCGGGCTGGCTAAAAGCTCGGCTTTCTCGCGCTCGATCTCGGCCTGCTCGACGTCTCTCTGCGAGCCGACCGAGACGTACTCGCCGGCCGCCATCGACATCGCCCCGGCGACGAGCCCGGCGGCGCCCGCGACGAGGACGTCGTGCCGCGCGGCGCCCGAGGCCGCCACGCCGACCACCAGGCTCGTCGTCGAGACGATGCCGTCGTTGGCGCCGAGGACGGCGGCGCGCAGCCAGCCGACGCGTCCGGTGCGATGCCTTTCGACGTGGCGCGGGCGCATGGAGCGGGAACATTAGCACCGTTCAACGTGCCTCCGAGAATGTGGATTCCCGGCAGACCGGAAGAAGCGGCTCGAACTGACGCCTGAGTCGGCCTAAAAGGCCAGCTTCAATTGGTGTCGGGTGTTGTTCTTGTAGAGAGGAGTGGTCCAGAGCCGCCGGTAGAGGTGCGCCCAGAGGGGCGGGGTCGCAGTGCGGGCGGGAAACAGGCGCCGCGAGAAGACCCTGGACCAGGGCCAGCGCTCGCTTGTGAGGCCGAGGTGCATGGCGGGGGTGCCGCTTTTTGAGACCCGCTCGCTTCTCTTCTTGACGAAGTTGCGCCACACGGCGGTCAGGAACATCTGTTCCATGAGCGCGTTGAGCCGGCGGCCGAAGGCGATCGTCTCGCGCCGCTGGTGCGCCAGCGAATGTCGCAGGATCTTGTGCAGCAGGTCCACCGGGAAGAGCTTCTCGTCGCGCAGCCGGGCCGCTTCGCTTCGCGGTGATCCCTTCGGACCGCGCTCCGGGTTCGGATGGCGCTCGAGGACGATGGCGCGTCCGAGCGAAGGGTCACGCACGGCACGGTCATAGGCCTTGTGGCCGTCTCCGATGACGG
>Ga0134121_10001066_pt1 | contig 27087 bp, 14 predicted proteins | sample KB301_FD_96463 | JGI IMG/M metagenome (GOLD analysis project Ga0134121, IMG submission 96463) | Terrestrial soil microbial communities without Nitrogen fertilizer from Kellogg Biological Station, Michigan, USA - KB3-0-1 | ecosystem: Environmental > Terrestrial > Soil > Unclassified ... | reverse complement strand
TCTGGTGGACTCGCACGAGGCGAGCGCGGCGGGCCTCGTCCCGCTGGTGGGCCGCGAGCAGGAGCTGGAGCTGCTGCTGAGCCGCTGGCGTCTGGCGCGCGAAGGGAACGGACAGGCGATCCTGATCGGCGGCGACGCCGGGATCGGCAAATCGCGCCTGGTGCTCGCCTTGCGAGAGCGCCTGGAACAGAGCGAGGCCCAATGGTGGTCCTGCTTCGGCTCTCCCTTCACCCAGGGCTCTCCCCTTCAGCCGGTCGTCGCTTTATTGCGGCAGATCTTCCTGCAGCCTTCAGGCCTCTCGCCGCTGGACCAGCTCGAAAGCGCGCTGCGGGAGGTTGGGCTCGCCGACGCCCTGCCGCTTTTTGCCTCGCTGCTCGATCTGCCGCTCGACGACCGTTGCCCCCCTCTCCATCTGACTCCTGAACGGCAGCGGGAGAAGACGCTGGAGATGCTGGTGGCGTTTCTTTTGGGGAGGGCGGAGCGGCAGCCTCTCGTCCTGGTGATGGAAGACCTCCACTGGCTGGATCCCACGAGCCTCGACTGTCTCAACCGTGTGATCGATCAGTTGGCGAGCTCTCCTCTGCTGCTTTTGATGACGGTCCGGCTGCAGACGATGGAGTCCCCGTGGAGGTCGCTCGCTCACCTATCGCAGATCACCCTGGCGCCGCTGAGCGGCGCCGAGACGGAGCGGCTGATCGAGCGGGTGGTGGGAGCGCAGTCCCTGCCGGCCGCAGTCCGGCAGCAGATCGTCACCCGAACGGATGGCGTTCCCTTGTTCGTCGAGGAGCTGACCAAGACGGTTTTGGAGTCGCACGAATCGGGCGAGCTGCCGGCGACGCTGCGCGATTCGCTGGCGGCGCGGCTGGATCGTCTGGGAGCGGCCAAGGAGATCGCCCAGATCGCTTCGGTGATCGGCCGCGTCTTTTCCTTTGAGCTGTTGGCGGCCGTCTGTTCCGCCGACGAAGCCCTGCTGCAACTGGAGTTGCGGCGCCTGGTGCAGGCGGAGCTCGTCTATCGCAAGGGTTTCGGCGGGCAGGTGAGGTATCTGTTCAAGCACGCCCTGGTTCAAGATGCGGCGTATCAATCATTGCTCAAGCGCCGGCGGCAACAGATCCACCGCCAGATCGCCGAGGCGCTGCTGATCCGTTTCGCTGAGATCGCGGCGACCACGCCCGAGATCCTCGCCCATCACTTTACGGAAGCCGGCCTGACCGAGCCGGCCATCGACTTCTGGCTCCGCGCCGGCGCCCTTGCCAGCCGCCGGTCGGCGAGCTTGGAGGCTATCGGCCACCTGGACCGAGCTCTCCAACTGCTCGAACCTCTGCCGGCAGGCCCCGAGCGCGACCGTACAGAGCTGAAAATCCAGAATGCCCGGGCGGCTGCGATCATTACCGGCAGAGGGTATCTGGATCCGGAGGTCGAGCAGAGCTTCGCCCGGGCGGAGGTGCTGGCCGAACGTCTCGAGGAGTCCGAAGAGCGGTTCTGGGCCGTGCTCGGGCTGCATATCTATCATGTCATCTTTGGCAACCTGTCGCCGGCCTTGGACCTCGCCCAGCGCCTCCTGCGGATCGCCGAGAGCGAGCAACGCCCCGGCCTGCTCGCCATCGCCTGGCTCTCTCTCGGCGTCTACCATTTCCATCAGTCCGATTACACCACCGCCGTCTCCGAGTTGGAGAGAGCGTACGAGCTCGCCCCGCCCGGCGACGACTCCTACCAGATGCGCACCGGCGCGGACCTGCGGGTGGTGGCCCTCTCGCATCTCGCACTGTGTTTCGGGAACCTCGGCCATCTCGACCGCGCGCGGCACTCGATCGAGCAGGCCGTCGCTCTCGCCCGCCAGCTCGGCTCCCCGTTCACCCTGGCGTTCGCCTGCGCCCTCTACACGTCGATGGCTCAGGTTCTAGGTGACGCAGAGACCGTCCGGCGGCTGGCCCGGGAGATGTACGACCTCGCGGTGAAGCTGGGCTTTTCCGAATGGCTTTGGAGGCCCCCCTTCCTTCTTCTCTGGTCGGAGCTGTACGCGCCGGTGGGCGACCTGCCCGAGATCGAGCTGGGCGATTTCGACAGCTCGCAGCAGATCATTGCGCAGAATGCTGGGACCAGCATTCCCTACTACTCCAGCCTGTACGCCGAGATCCTGATCTTGCAAGGGCGTCCCTGGGATGCTTGGCAAGCGTTGGAGGAGGGTCTGCGCCTCGCTCAGGAGCGCGGAGTGCGGGCCTGGACTGAGGAGATCTACCGCTTGCAGGGAGAGATCCTGCTGAACGCCAAAAGCCATGAAGGGCTTGGCGAGAAAGGCGGACCGGCCGAAGCGGAACAACTTTTCCAGACCGCCCTGATGCAGGCCCGGAGCAGTGGAAACAGATATCTGGCCCTGCGAGCCGCTCTGAGTCTGGGGAGACTCTGGAAGAGCCAGGGCCGGACCCAGGACGCCCGCGAGCTCGTGTCTGAGGCCAGTCATGGCTTCACCGGAGAGCTTGAGAGCCGTGACCTGGCAGCGGCCCGGGCGTTTTTGGATTCCTGAATCTCGTCGCGATGAATCGAGGAACCGTTTCAATGCCGCTGACAACTGCGGATTCTCCGGGCCGTCCTACGGTCTTCATCAGCTACAGCCATCAGGATGAGGTGTGGAAGAACCGCGTCGTCGGCCACCTTCAGGTCCTGGAGGCCGAGGGAGACCTGGCAGTCTGGGACGACAAGCGTATCGCCGCCGGGGAGGCCTGGCTGCCAGAGATCGAGGGGGCCATGAAGCGTGCGGCGGTGGCGGTGCTTCTGGTCTCCAAGGATTTCCTCACCTCGGAGTTCATTCGCGGCACCGAGGTTCCGCTGCTGCTCGCAAGACGGCAGACCGAGGGCCTGCGCGTCATCCCCGTGTTCGTAAATCCTTGCGCCTGGCAGGCGGTCGATTGGCTCGCCGGCCTCCAAGGCCGGCCCGGAAACGGCCGATCGCTCTCGGAAGGCCGAAAGCCTCAGATCGAAAAACACCTTTCCGCACTGGCGCTGGAGATCCGCGATCTTCTCAGCCAGAAAGTGGATTTGGTCGGCGCCGATTCGGTGCCGGGAAGCACCGTCAAGCCGTCCTCCAGCCCGGCTAGCGAGCGCCGGCAGGTGACGGTGGTGTGCTGCGAAATGGTAGGTAAGGATGGGCCCTCGGGTCCTGCGCAGGCGTTCGATCCCGAGGTTCTCCAGGAGCTGATGCTCCGGCTCCGCGCTCTGGCTGAGGTGGTGGCGACGCACTACGACGGCCACCTGGGAAGCATCCTTAGCGGCCGGCGGATGCTGATCTACTTCGGCTATCCCCAGGCGCATGAGGACAACGCCCGGCGCGCCGTCCGCGCCGCTCTCGAGCTGGCGGAGCAGGTGGCCCAGATGAGCGCCGACTCTGATCTTGGGAGGCCGATCTCCCTGGCGCTGCAGATCGGCGTCCATACCGGCTCGGCCGTGGTGGCGGTGCCGCCGCAAGGTCAGGAGCCGACTTTGGGGTCGACCCTCGACTTGGCGATGCAGCTCCAGTCGCTGGCGGAGCCGGGCCAGGTGATCGTGAGCCCCGCCACCAGCTCGCTCATCGACAAGAGCTTCGCTCTCGCAGCGTTTCCTCCCGTTCAGCTGCCGGGGCACGCCGCGCCCCTGATTCCCCACCGGGTGCTGGAGCTCGTGGACTCGCCGGAGGTCAGCTCTGCGGGCCTCCCCCCGCTGGTGGGCCGCGAGCAGGAGCTGGAGCTGCTGATGAGCCGCTGGGACCTGACCCGTGAGGGGAACGGACAGGCGATCGTGATCCGCGGCGATGCCGGCATGGGCAAATCGCGCCTAGTCCTCGCGTTACGGGAGCGTCTGGAGCAGGGCGCGGCGCAATGGTGGTCCTGTTTCGGCTCGCCCTACACTCAGGGCTCTCCCCTGCAGCCGGTCGTCGCTCTTTTGCGGCAGATCCTCCTGCGGCCAGAAGGGGCCTCGCCGCTGAACCAGCTCGACAAAGCGCTGGGGGAGCTTGCGCTCGGGAACGCCGTGCCGCTCTTCGCCTCGCTGCTCGATGTGCCGCTCGACGAATGCCACCCCGCGCCCCAGCTCTCCCCTGAACGACAAAGGGAGAAGACACTGGAGGCGCTGGTGGCGCTGGCCCTGGAGACTGCGGAGCGGCGGCCTCTCGTCGTCCTGATCGAAGATCTCCACTGGTTGGATCCCACGACACTGGACTTGCTCAACCGCCTGATCGACCAGATTGCGAGCTCCCCTCTCCTGCTTCTGCTCACCGGCCGGCTCCAGGCTCTGGAGTCCCTCTGGGGGCTGCGCGCCCACCTGTCCCAGATCACCCTGGCCCCGCTGAACGGCGAGGAGGCGGAGCGGCTCATCGACCGGGTGACGGGAGAGCAATCTCTGCCGGCCGAGGTCCGGCGGCAGATCGTCGCCCGGACGGACGGCGTCCCCTTGTTTGTCGAGGAGCTGACCAAGGCGGTTCTGGAGTCGCACGAATCCGGCGACCCGCAGGAGCTGCCGGCGACGCTGCGCGATTCGCTGGCGGCACGGCTCGCTCGGCTGGGGACGGCGAAGAAGATCGCCCAGATCGCTTCCGTAATCGGCCGCGTCTTCCCCTTCGAGCTGTTGGCGGCTGTTTGCTCCTCCGGCGAGGCGGTGCTGGAACAGGAGCTCGCGCGTCTGGTGCAGGCGGAGCTCGTCTACCGCAAGGGTTTCGGCAGTCAGGCCAGGTACCTGTTCAAGCACGCCCTGGTGCAGGACGCGGCGTACGAATCGCTGCTCAAGCGCGAGCGGCAGCAGATCCACCGGCAGATCGCCGAGGCGCTGGCGACCCGCTTCGCCGAGACGGCGGAAACCACGCCCGAGATTCTCGCCCATCACTATACCAAGGCCGGCCTGACCGAGCCGGCCATCGACTTCTGGGTCCGCGCCGGCGACCTTGCCAGGCGCCGGACGGCCAGCTCGGAGGCGATCGCCCATCTGGACCGGGCTCTCCGGCTGCTCCAGAGCCTCGCCGAGGGTCCCGACCGCGACCGCCGGGAGCTGAGAATCCAGAATTCCCGGGCGGCTGCGGTCATCATCGGGAAAGGGTACAAAGACCCGGAGGTTGAGCAGACCTACGCCCGGGCGGAGGTCCTGGCGGAGCGTCTCGAGGAGGGCGAAGAGCGCTTCTGGGCCGTGCGCGGACTGCGCGCCCATCATGTCGCCTTCGGCAACCTGCCGCAGGCCTTGGATCTGGCCGAGCGCCTGCTGCGGATTGCCGAAAACGAGCGGCGCCCCAACCTCCTCTCCATCGCCTGGTTCTCTCTCGGCGGCTGCCATTTCTTCCAGTCCGATTTCACTCAGGCCCTCTCCGAGTTGGAAAGAGCCTACGAGCTCGCCCCCGTGGACGACGACTCCTATCGGATCCGCACCGGCGCAGACCTGCGGGCGATGGTCCTCGCGCATTCCGCGTTGTGCCGCTGGCACCTGGGCCAGATCGACCGCGCGCGGCAGCAGGGAGAGGAAGCTATCGCTCTCGCCCGCCAGCTCGGCTCCCCGTTCACCCTGGCGTTCGTCGCCTTTTTCGGCACGGCACTCGCTCACCTTCTGGGCGATGCGGTGACCGTCCAGCGACTGGCCCGGGAGGTCTACGACCTCGCCGTGGAGCTGGGCTTCTCCCAGTGGGTCTGGCAGGCCTCGCTCCTCCTCGCCTGGTCGCAGCAGGTCGCGCGAGTCGACGGCCTGCCCGCGATCGAGCTCGGAGATTTCGATAGCACGCAGCGGGTCATCGCGCAAAATGGGGGGAGCAGCATCGCCTTTTATTTCAGCGTGTACGCCGAGATCCTGATCTTGCGCGAGCGTCCGAAGGAGGCCTTACGGGCATTGGACGAGGCCGTGCAGCTTTCCCAGGTTCGCGGACTGTCGCTCTGGACCGAGGATATCTTCCGTTTGCAAGGAGAGATCCTGCTAAATGCGAAAACCCATGAAGGATTGCGGGAGGGAAGCGGACCGGCCGAAGCCGAGCGGCTGTTCCAGAAGGCCTTGGAGCTCGCGCGATGCAAGGGCTCCAGATCGATGGAGCTGCGTGCCGCTCTGAGCCTGGGGAAACTCTGGCAGAGTCAAGGCCGGACGCAGGCCGCTCGCGAGCTCGTGGCCCAGGCTCGTCAGGGCTTCACCGGAGAGTTTGAAAGCCGTGACCTGGCAGAGGCGCGGGTGTTTTTGGGAGCTTGCTCGCCCAATGGATAATGAGATCTATCGAGGTGGAATCGAAAATTGAAGGCTCGGCGTGTCTGGAGGGCGGCCGAGCTGGAGAGGCGTTTAGATTTAAGGAGCTGTGAGACTTATGCGAACGTGGAAAGCTTGCGCAGCAGGCGGCCGAGAGTCGACCGGCAAAGATTTCCTCCGGCGATGAAGGGATCCTCGGTGACGTCGTGCCCAGGGACAGAAGAATCCTGCCGATCTTGGTCTCCATGCCAGAACGGTACAACAACACTTGTCTGCTAATACATGAATGGTAGGCCGAGGTTAGTGCCAAAGCCCCTGGATCGTGAACGCTGCCCAACGAGAGTACGAGGTTTGTTTCTCCCATTGTTCGATCTGGGCAGCTCGGAGCGCTTGGGCAGGCATCATGTCATCATTAAATAGATGCTGATAAAATGACTGAAAGAGAAGAAATGTGGCGTGATCGTCGACGTCCCATAAACTTGCAACGACTCGGGTGGCCCCCGCGTACAAGAAAGCCTGAGGTAGCCCGATGACACCTTCTCCCCGAATCTCTTCGCCGAGACCGGATTTGCAGGCGCTCAGAACCACGAGTTCGACCGGTAACCGCAGACCGAGAATCTCGTGTGCGTAGAGAAAACCATCCTGAGGCCGGCCCTCTGAATCGACAAGTGACAACACGAGGCGTGAGAGCTCCGGATGTTGAAAGTCAATCTCACCATGGGTGGCGAAGTGCACGATTTGGAAGCCTGCCAAGACGCCGCTTAGTACCAACTTGCGGTTTGCTGCAAAGTCCAGAGCGGTCAACCTATCTTGCGGAGCCACGAGGGATGAGATCGCTTCGGCCTCCAGCCGTGAGTAACGAAGCCTGCGGTACGTCGGCATCATGCGGGTGGGAATGGTACCAATGAACGCGCCCGGGATCAGCCCGAGAGGCAGGCGGACGGCGACTCTGGGGTCGTCGAGGGAGAACACTGGATCCGCGATAATGGCGAGCCGTCCGGGCGCCTTTTGGCGGGTCGCTTGCTGTGTCTGGAGCATGGCGAGAACCGATACTGAAGGCATGGTGATGATCTCATGATCGACGACAAGGGGGCGGGATCGGCCCAGGGTGGAAGTTAGGGGGAGGGCGGCGAAGGGAATAAACTGGAGGGTCCCCTCTCCGACGACGAGTAACCTTTTCGAGCCGAGCCTTTTTCGGATCGGAACCAAGAGAATCTCGCTGAGCCGGCGTAGGGATAGATCAGTTTGCTCCTGCGAAGCTTGGCTCGCAAGGAGCCTGTACACGCGCTGAGCATGGAGTTCGATGACATTGCGCGATGGAAGGGTTACGCACTCAAAGGAGCTGGAGGTGACCGTCCAGAGATAGCTCTTTTTCTTTCCGAGCTTATAGTAAAGAAGAATGGTTTCGGGGTCGAGAATCTGACGCTGGATTTGCTGGAGCGTGAGCGGCTGGGCTTGAGCCAATGCCTGATAACCAGGGCGGGTCGCGGTTATCTCAGCGTTGAGACGATCATAGTCGGAAAGAAGGCCGCGGATTTCGGATTCGAGCCTCATCGTCCGAGATGAGTTTGAGAGCCGTTCCCGAATCAGGAGCCTGCTCTTGGAACGAAGGGCGATCTCGATTCGGCGCTTGGCGCTGGCAAGGCCCAGAGGAATGGTCTCTTCATGTTTTTCGGGATGATCCTGGAGGCGTTCGAGAAGGGCGCGTGCGCGAGAGCGTTCGCTCAAGTTGATGGCCTCAACGCTGTAGTGGCTTCCAGGGAACTTCGCATCGAGCTCCATGAGGAGATCGATGGTGAAATCATAGGAATTCTGCTTAGTAGCGAAGAACGCGGCGCGGAGATTCGGGCTCCACGGCCTGCCTCGGGCGTTCTCGATGCTCTCGATAGCTTTATTGGAAAGCTTCAGCGCGGTGATTAGATCTCCTTGGGTACGCCGGATTTGAGCCAGCCCCAGGAGCGCAGCTTCGACGAGCTCGTCGTCGCCGAATTGGACGCCGCCTTCGATGGCCGCCGCGAGGAGGGGAGCCGCTTCTGAAAGCTGCCCTAGATCCTTCAGGGCGAGCCCGTAGTCGTAAAGAGCACGGACTCGATCCGCAGGGCTGCCGAATCTCTGGAACAATCGGAGCGCATATTCTAAATGCGACGCAGCCTCCCGCAGGCGCCCGAGTCGATGGTAGGCGAATCCAAGGCCGGTCTCCGTAATGGCTTCTCCTCGCTGGTCCGCGATTGCCTTCCTCAAGACGAGTGCCTGCACGAGCAAATCCAGCGCCTCGCTCGGCTGGCCGAGCCGGATGTAAGTGTTGGCCATGGAGGTCAAAATCGCGGCCTGATCCGACGGTTTTCCAAGGCTGAGGGCTCGTGCTCTCTCCCAATCGTCGAGGGCTTCTCGGTACTTTCCGAGAGTGTCATAGATCTGGGCACGGCGGCGTAAGGTCGTGGAGCTCTCCCTCAAGTCTGCGAGGTGGGACCAGATCTCCAGAGCCTGAGAATAGGATGTCATGGCCTTTAGAGACTCTCCGGCGAGATCCTCCAAGTTTCCAATCTCGTTAAGTGCGACCGATTGCGCCTCGAAGTCGTTCAACTCGCGAGCGATCCTGAGCACTTCTTGCTGGAATCCGAGAGCTTCTTCGTCGCGACCCAGCTCCAATGTGATCTCCGCCAGAGCGATGAGAGTCCTGAGATCGCGGCGCTTCTCTCCTAACGGTGCGAGGAGAGCATGAGCGCGGCGATAAGTGGCATAGGCCCTATGCATGTCGGCAAGACGCTCCTTCTGGAGTCTGCCTAGGCGGGCGAGGAGGTCTCCCTCTCGGCGCTGATCGCCAAGGCGCCTCCAGATTTCGAGCGCATTTATGTATTCGTTTTGGGCCTCGTGCCACCCCTTCGGACTCTTGCTTCGTCGAAGGGCTTCCGCCGTCGCTCCTGCAATGATCGCAATGAGGTGGTCCCGATCCGGATCCGACGCTAGGCGCAAAACTTGAACCGTGACACGGTAGGTTCGCGCCTGCTTTTCGAGGGAAGAAACTTGGAGTTGGAAGGTGCCGGGAGACTTCGCCAGCCAGAGGATCTCCTCGGGTTCTTCCCTGCCGTTCGGGCTGTCGACGGCGAGTTGCAGGATTCCTGAAGGATCGTAGAAACAGAGAACCAGATCGGCCTGCGACTGGTCGGCTGACAGCTTGAGGAACTCCCCCGAGTGCAGTGGGATCTGGAAGTCGTGAATCTCACCGGGATGAATGAGCTGGCCTTCGCCAGGATTCTGATCGGGGTGAATCCTGAGTCGAGGAGAGAGGGGCCTGCGGGAGCAGGAAACGGAGAAAAGAGCTTCGGGAGTCAGGCGAGCTGACTGCTGGACGGCCCTTTCCTTCGAGCGGCATCCGGCAAAGTTGAGGACGAGTGCGCAGACCAGTAGAGGCCATCCGAAGCCCAGGCTGTTGGGCTCGGACGCGAGTTTATCGCGACTATTCAGGATGGACGACCTCCAGAGTGTAGTCGTCGAGGGTGCGGTCCCCCTTGCTCATCGTTCTGAGCTCTAGATGGTAGTTGCCTGAGGGCAGGAGATGGGATGGAAGACCGATCCTGAAGGTCCCGTCGGCTGCAGGGCGGAGACCGGTAACCGAGCGGATGCTGCGACCCAATGCATCCGAGATAGCGAGCTGATAAATGGCATTGCTCGGCGGATCTTGAGTCGTGAGGACGAGGGCGAAGTGCTTGGCCGTAGCGGGGATCTCCAATCGGTTCGTGTCTTGGCCACGCAGAGAGGATCGGGGAAGGAGCGAGACGATCGGCAGATTGACCTCGGCGAAGTCTCCTCCTCCGGCCCCCTGCGGGTAAAGCGTCTTGAAGTGGACTGCCACTGGAAGAATGACTGCAACCAGTAGAGACGCTGCAACCAGGGCTGTATTTCTCCACTGCCGGGCACGGGTTTGCGAAAAGATCGCCTGAGTCAAGAGTCGAGGCATGAAGTTATCTTCGAGAGGCGCTGGGGTGGTGTATTCAGCTTCCGAAAGATCTTGGAGCCCGAGGACCAGGGTCGTGCATCTTCGGCATCGGGTCAGGTGCTCCTGGAGCCGCTCGACATGTTCGGCTGCAAGCCTCCGGTGATGGTAGTCGACCCACTCGTCCAGATCGGGGTGGGTCCGACCGGCGCTTGAAGTCTCGTTTCGGGTTTCCATCGTCGCCTCCTTAGAGGTCACCACGTCTGACCAAGCCGCTGAGGTGATCCCGCAACTTCTCGCGTGCATGGAAGAGGTGGGCCTTGACGGTCCCCACCGAGAGCTGGAGCACGGCGGCGATCTGCTCGTAGGAAAGGTCCTGGCAGATTCGAAGCTCTACACAGCGACGCATCTGGGTCGGCAATCTCTCGGTGGCGTCTCGCAGCAGTGCCGAGCGCTCTTTGGCGATCAGGTCATCGAGTTGGCTCCCGAGGAAAGCCGCCGCCCTGAAGGCTACCTCTTCCTCACTGGGATCGTCGTCGTCACCGAGCCTGCTGGCGGCCTTGCGCGTGGCTAGGTCTCGGTCGAGCCGGCGCATGCAAGTGTTGTGGGCGATCTTGAACAACCAAGTGCTGAACTGGGCGTCTCCTCGATACTCCTTCAAACTCTTAAAGGCTCGAAGAAAGACCTCCTGGGTAATGTCGTCGCGGTCCTCGGTGGACTTTGTCCAGCGACCCAGAAAATGCTGAACCGGCCTATAGAAGCGGCGGACTAGGATCTCGAAGTTCTGCTCGCGGGCGATTCCTTGTTGGAATGCGATAACGGCTCCTCGAATGTCCTTGGCTACCCCGCCGTCTCTGTTCTCAAGCATTGGCGCGTTGCGGAAGGTTGATTTAGCCTCGAAGGGAACTAGAGAAGCATAACCCGGCGCGGCCTGCCTCCGCTACGCCCGGGAGAGGAGCCTTCTGGCGGCGACTAAACCTTCTTCGGTGGTGGCGGGTCCAACGGCTGACCTCGACGGAGATAAGCGTTTCACTCCGCCGAACGGAGGGCTGAATGAGGGAGAGGACAAAGATGGGGGTCGAGGGCCAAACCGGCGAGGCCGATTGGGACGAGGTCAAGCAAGCCTTCTACGGCTCTCGAGCGCCCGGCACTCCCAGCCCGACCTTGTCGGGGCGCGTCGTCAGGCTCTTGGCCGAGCCCCGGCATGACTGTTTGATCTTGGGACCCCCAAACTCGGGAAAAACGGCGCTCCTGAGCTCCTTCAGCCAAGCTTCCGAGCTGGTGGACCACCGCGACTTCCAAGCGTTCGCTCAGGGTGCTTTGGCCGATCTAAAGGAGTGGGCCCATAGGCATAGGCACGATTCGGCCAGTTGGGCACCAACCTCGCACCCCGCGACCTACTCCTTGCAGGTCACGATCAAGACCAACGCCGTCCTGATGCAAGTACGCGATGTTCCGGGGAAATGCTTCTTTCCCTTTGTGGACACTTGGTGGAATGACTTGACGCCGGACGAGCGATACGCTTTTTCGGCGCCCAACCTGGTGCTGTGCATAGACTCCCTGGAGCCGCAACCGCTCTGGGGGGAATCTCTACCAAAGATTCTGGATCGTCTTGCCACGAACCCAGGCCCCCCGATCCCTCGCCTAGGCTCTCCTCTGCCGCCGCAGGATACAGAGTACCCTTGTCTCCTTCCCCCCAAGCGGCAACTCCCCTTCAAGCGGGTGCTGGTCGCGCTGACTCGGATCGATCCTCTGATCCACGAGGCGATTCAAGCACTGCAGAACGCCAGCGAAATTCTCTCCCCCCTTATACCCCGTAGCCTCAAACCGGAAGAGCTTGCGCGGCGGATCGATCCGGTTTGCCTCGTTCTGGAGCAAGTCGGGCCGGTGCTGGGGCAAATCCGGTCGGCCTTAGCGCCCGAGGCTGAGTTGGCTGTGGGGATCACCAGCGCCTGGGGCTTCGAGCTGGAGCCATGGGTACCCTTCGGAGTCCGCGAAGCGCTCCTGTTCCTCGCGGATGGCTGTTGCGAAGGGCCAGTGACGCGGGTCGAGCCCGATAGCTCCCTGCAAGCGGTCTCCGGACGGTGGACCGACATTACAGACGATTTCCCGACAAATACTTCAGGAGGCCAGAGATGAGTCAATTCGAATCCCTTCCCTCCAGCGGAGGTGCCGCTCCTGGAACCGGAAGACCCAAGGTCCGCCTCGTCATGCGCATGCCGGAAGCCGAAACGGCTCCACGGCTGCCGAGCCGCTTGGCAAGGCTCTTCTATCTGAACGTCTACTCCTCGCCTCTGCTCACAAACAGCGTGAGGCGCGAGATGAACCTCGCGGCTGTTCTTCTCCTCGTGGTGACTCTCTTCGAGTGGGCGATGTGGACGTCGCTGTTCAATTTCATTCTTACTTCAGATGTCTTGACACCGAGCTCCAAGACCCCGCTTGCAGCGCTCGCAGCCTCTCTCTTCGCTTTGATTATCTTCTATTTCGAGCGCCAGATGATTGTGCATGACGACATCGAGCAGGGAAAGGCGAAAAAGGCCATGGCGGTACGAGCGGTCTACATCCTGATCGCTGCCTTCATTACTTCCCAGCCGTTTGATCTTATGATTTTTGACAGACCGATTCAGACGAGGATTCACGATGAAGAAGTCCGGAAGGAATCTATGGCTAGATTGAGCGACCTCGAGCAAAGGGAAGCCGATCTCAGAGCCCTAGCTGCAGGGACCCTCGCCGATGATACACACGGCTCAACTGCTAGAGTGCCCCCTGAGATTGTCGCGTTGGTCGGGACTGAGGCTGTGCGAGGACGTCACGCTTCGGCTCTAAAGCTCTCGACTACCGCCATGCAAAAGATTGGAAAAAAGAAGGCAGCGATTGAAAGCTCTAAAGACAGTCTAGCCACCGCTCAGAGTGAGCTGAGGAAGCTATCTACGATCCTGCCGACGAGAGAGATTTCGCAACGGAAGTCGCAGCTTGATTCCTCCATTCGCCGCGTTCGAGCGGAAATAGAGAAAAACAGGGCAGATCTTGGTCTCTTGGAAGGAGATTGGACTGAGGCTGACCACGAAAGAGCCCAAGCAGAGGATGAGTTGAAAGCTATAAAACAGCAACGCAAGACGCGTTTGGATGGTCTCAGAGGAGAAATAATTCAATACAAGAAAGATTTGATTGACTGGGTGACAATTCTGAGGAAAAGCAATCTGGGCGACGTTGTCGCAGGGCCAGCAGGATGGTCATTTCAGTCGAAGCCCAGTCGCGATTTTTTGGATAAATCCAGAGTGTTCGCGGATCTATTCTGGGGCAGGAGTCCCAGATGGGCCGATGGAACTCCAGCCAAGGTTAGAAGGCTCAGGAACGACTTCAATCTTTATGATCTGAAGCCCTGTAAGAAGGGGTCCGCTTCAGGCGCGTGCGATCCTGAGGAATGGGAGCGTAGCCGTTCCGAGATGTGGCTTTTTCGTACAATTTTTGTAGTCGGCGTTCTCGCGGCCCTCTATATTCCCTTCTTGATTCTAACCATCAAGTTGTTTCTTTTCCCGCGCGACCTGAAAATCTACTACTCGCGCCTCCATCAGGCCCTGGCGGGCCAACCTGAAGCTTCCCTCGTGACGCGAGTAGAAGAGCAGGTGATGCGCGGTCGCGGCAAGGTCGAGGTCTGATAAGGGCCGTTGACAATTCAACTCAGGAGGTCTCAGATGCCTGGCCGCTACGAAGATGCACTTGTATTGAATGGTGTCTCGGGTTCAGATGGTTCTTATCCCTTTCCGCGGCTGACCGTCCAGGAGATGGCGGCACGCGCACGGGGCGAAAAATTCGACTGGACCTTTCTCGCGCGCCTTAGAAGGTGGTTGCGAGATCGGGTTAAACCTTCCCTTGATGTACGAGCGGGTGGAGCAGCCCCTCGCCTCGATGAGGGGGGTTGGGGCGTGATCTTCTCTGAGGGCTGCGATCCGGGCATTCGAGAGGCTTTACGACCGTTGCTCGATTGGAGACGCGATCAGGCCTCGGCGGTTCAGGAAGGAAGGTTCAGGGAGCTTTGGGGGGAGCAAGGCTACCAGCCGGGTGACACCAAACGCTCTTTTCTCGAACGGCACGAAGCGGACCTTGGGGCCGTCGATCCGGACGACATACCCTACTACCTCCTGCTGGTCGGCAATCCGGAACAGATTCCGTTTGAGTTCCAGTATGAGCTCGACCTTCGGCATGCTGTTGGCCGTCTGGATTTCGACACGGTCGAAGAATACGCACGGTATGCAGGCAATGTGGTGGCTGTCGAGAAGGAGCGGCGAGATTCGCCAGCGGATCGGCAAGGAAGTGGAGCGATCTTTACTCCAGGGAACGACGACGGCGTGAGTCTCAGGATGAGATCCAATTTGGTCGGCGGGCTTCTCAGTCGATTCGACGCTCAACCTCAGGCGGGTTGGTCCTTGGACCGGGTGTTGGATGGAGAGGCCACACGTGAGGAGTTGGTGAACCTCATGGGAGGTTGCCGAACTCCGGATTTCCTGTTTACCGCCTGTCACGGCTTGGTGTTCGGAGCGCAGGACCCCTGCCAGCGAGAGAAGCAGGGCGCTTTGCTTTGTTTGAGAGGAGCCGGAGAGCCCCTGAGCAGCGCCGTCTCAGCCTCTGAGATCCCTTCTGAGGCAAGCCTGCGCGGGCTCATCACCTTTCACTTTGCGTGTTACGGAGCCGGAACTCCAAAGCATGACGACTTCGGGCTGCGCAGCCAGATCGCGCCTAGGCCCTTCACAGCCAGGTTACCGCAGAGGCTCCTGGGAGGAGGAGCCTTGGCCGTCATCGGCCATGTCGAGCGCGCTTGGACTTACTCCTTTCAAGGACAACGAGCGCTGCAGATCGACGTATTCGAAGACGTGATTCGTCGTTTGCTCCAGGGTGAGCCCGTAGGCTGGGCGCTCGAACTTCTCAACTTTCGGTACGCCGAGTTGGCCGCCGAGCTTCTCACTTTGATGGAGAGAGAAAAAATCGAGACGCTACGGGGAGACCGAGATTGGGACCTCTGTGACGTGTACTCCGCGGCTAAGGACGCACGCAACTATATTGTCGTCGGGGATCCGGCAGCGCGGGTTGCTCCGACAGCGAGGAGTAACGGGGAGAAGGGAGAGGGCGATGACCGCACTTGAGAATGCAAGAGATTTCGTCATCGATTTCGTGGAGGCCGGTGATAGATTCACGGCGGTCTTGAATGGCCAATATCGTGAAGCTGCGGCGGTAATGGAGTGGAGCAAGCTCGATGGAATGATCCAAAAGTTAAAAAGGGCCATGGATGGTGGGGGGGGCGAGGCCGAGTTGATAGAGGCAGGGAAGGGTCTCTTCAATTGGCTCTTTGATGGGACTAGCCGTGATGTCCTCGTCGGAACAACAGGTAACACGAGACAGCAGGCGTTGCGGATTCTGATCAAGCTCTCCCTTGGGTCGCGTCTAGAGACGGTGCCGTGGGAAATCCTCCACGATGGTTTTCGCTTTCTTGCCCGAGAGCCGCGTTGTGCAGTTGTTCGATATTTCCGTAGCGGGTTGGATGTTCCGGAGTTCCAAGTGGATCCTCCTCTTCGAATCCTGATTACGACCGCCTGCCCTCAGGGTGTAGAGGCTGTCAATCTTGAGAGCGGGGTCAAGGCTGTGAAGGACGCGTACAAGGGCTTCGAGAGCGTGGTGAAGGTCGAGGTCGTTCCCGACGTGTCGCTAAAACACCTGGCGCGACTCTGGTCAGATGCCGAGAAGCAAGGCCGTCCACCTCATATCTGGCACCATTGGGGACACGGGCATGTAAGCAACATAGGCGAGTCGCCGCGATTCGTTCTCCTTCTAGAGGGTGAGGGTGAGGCTGGCTTAGCCACAGTGGACCAGATTTCAGAAGTTGTCGGGACGTGCCCCGATCTGCGGATGGTCATTCTCACTGTATGCCATGGCAGTTCCTCGCTCGGCTTGGCTCCGGAGTTGGCGCGCCTGAATGTCCCGGTCGTCGTCGGGTTTCCAGAGAAAGTCGCGGTCGATCTGGCGGAGAGCTTTTCCGTTGAGGTCCATCGCTCTCTCTTGAAGATCCCCGTCGAGTTCGCCGTCAGCCACGCCCGCCGAGCTCTTCGGATTCGAGATCTCGACTGGTCGCAACCTGTCCTCATCTCGCGGCGGAGAGACAAAGGGCTCATCCTGCGAGTACCGCCCAATCTGAGGACGCGGGAATTCTATGACACGGAAGCGAGGGAGAGGTTACTTGAAGCTCTGGCTACCAGGCTCGACATGGAGGAGTCATGACTCCGGACGACGATCCTGAGGTGAATGCCAACTTGGATGCTGAACCCGTGCCTTCCAGTGAAGATAGTGGAGATAGGGACGGGGCCGGCGACTTGGAACCCTTGTCCGATGGGGAAGAAATCGCACCGGAGTCCGAAGGCTCAACGGGAGACACACCGAATCTGGAAAGCGACGAGTTCCCCAGTGCTTCCCGGACGGTGGGCGCAGACCCAGAAGACGGATTCGACGGTGAGGGGAGCCATGGAGAGGAGCGAAGTCTCCTCGATCCGATATCCAACAAAACCTTGGAAAAGCTGGGCCGGGTCTATGTCAGACCCGAGGGCCTCGGCGACATCGACAGGCTCGTTGAAGAGGTAAATGGCAGGAGAGTGCTCTTGATCCACGGCCCAAGTCACGCGGGCAAATTCGCGACTGCTGCCGCCATCGCGGCCCGGCTGTTGTCGGGATCACGGGGGTTGGTTCTGACTTATGGCCGAAAGCCTTTGGAGCCCAGTTCTCTCCTGGAGGTGGCTCAGAGTAAGGATTGGCACCGTAACAGCGTCGTGATTCTCGAGAATGCGTTTGCCAAGAACGTCGAACCGGACGACCTCGCATTTGGCAGTCTAGACCTGCTCAGCGATGTCCTGGAACGGAAGGTGTCCTTTCTTATTGTGACAACCGATCTGAGCTCGGCTGGCGTGGAGCCTGTGGCTGCTCCCAAGAGAGAAATCAAGCCGAGTTCGACGCAGAAAATGTTAATGGATCATCTCGACTACTATAGCCTCGGGGACGGTTCTTGGGACCAACTGAAAGTGACCATCAAAGATCATTGGAAGGATCTGAGCGTGTTGCTCAGAAACCCGTTCCACATCGATCGCTTCTGCAGCCGCCTTCGCGAGCTTAAGAATCACAACATCAAAGACCTCCGTACGTTGGCTGGGGCGATCGGTTTGATCGATCAGAAGTCAATGCGCAAGTGGTTCGAGGCGCTCTCTGGAAGCGAGAAAGTCGTCGCCCTCATGGCGTATCTTTTCGAGGGACTGGACCTTCAATCGCTGGAGGAACTCGCGAGCCAAGCAATTGTAACATTGAGAGGGGAGGGCCTTCTGGGTGTGCAAGATCCCCGGGAGCTAGGGTTCAGATCGCTTCTCGAGACGATCCGGCTACAAGAGGATCGAGGATTTGGCGAGTTCGAGGATAGCCTGGTCCGGCAGGAAGTTGCATGGCAGTGCTCTAACCGGAAGGCGCTGATCTGGTCAGTCCTGGAACCGATCGTCCGTGAGACCGGCAGTAGCCCTCTGTGGCTTGAAGATTCCGCCAAGAGAGCAGCCCTGGGACTCGCCGTTGGCCGAATGGGCCGTAGTGATGCGGTGCGGTTCCGAAGCTCGCTCGATGAGTGGGCAAACAGCCGTGCGAAGCTAGAGCATGGCAAGGGCGATGGCGTGGCAGTCTTGGCTGGCTACGCGATGTCGGAGGTTGTGCAGAGGGACCCCGACACACAGCGGCGCGTCGTAGTAGACATTTTGAAAACCTGGATCAAGTCTCGGCAACGCGATTGCGCGTGGACAGCTGGGGCCGCAATCTGGCGCATCTACTACGTTTCGCTGGGTCCAGGAAGGGAGAGCTTGGGAAGAGAGTTCAAGAGTGAACTGCTGAGACTTCTCCGAGAGCTCACAGAGTCTTCAGGGCGGATGCCGAACGCGACCGGCGAGGAAATTCTGAGGTGCGTTGCCTATGCCCTGGAGAGGATTGGATGGAACGATCCGGCCGAAGTCGCCAGCCTCTTGGGCACTTGGCTGAGTGTCAGCAGAGATGGACCTCTCCGTCGTGTCGCGCTCAGAGCCTGTGTAAGGTTGGCTCGTAAGTTGGCCGGTTTGGGTTCTGAACAAGCTCTCGATAAGTACCTGCCATTACTGGACTTGATTCCGGCCTTCCTTGCCAACACCACGGCCTCGAGCAAGGTGAGTCAGGAGTTATTTTCTTCTCTCGCGATGCTTCTAGGCTGGAAGAGCTGGCGGGCGAAGATCGGGGCTACATTGCTTGAAGCTGCCAATCGGGGGCCAGGTCGCGTCCGAAAGACTTTACGGGAGGCGCTATCGCGATATTGGCTGACGAACCGATCACCCAAGGCTCAAGAAATAGCACGCTCTATCATTGCCAGGTCGCTGGCGATGGATGGCATACTCACCGATCGACCGGTGCTGGGTCGCTGCATACTGGTAGTCGATCCTGAGATCTATACAAAACAAGTTGCGGGGCCGCCAAGGTCGCGTGATGAGAAGGAGAAGGCGAAGAAGGCCGAGGAGACTGCGGTCCGGCGGCAAGGGGGAATCCTTTACCTACAGGGTGTGATCGAAGCCCATATGCAAGTTTCGACGGTGCTGGTCGACGAGGATGGGATCTCCCACAGTGGAGAGGGCGGCAAGCTAAGTTTGGATGCGGCTATCCCACGGCATGGATTGATCATGCCCGGTTTCGAGCAGATGCTGGGTGAGGGGGTGCGGTTGGTATTGGTAGTGACACGGGGCCCCATCGTCGACCTGGCAGATGCCTTCGAGTTGACGAGCACGAGCCACAAGATCCTCGTAGCGGTGAGTTGCGAGCTTGATATTCCTCTAGGTGTCGAGCTTGTGAAGACGAGCCGAGAGCTGTCGCGAGAGGATTTGGAGCGCATCGAGGAGAGTCTGCAGCGCGTATGGTCGACAACGTTGCTCAAGCTGGAAGCCAGGGAATGGCTCCCGCTGCTTGCGCAGATGGGAGTTGGCCCCGAAGCGCTGAAGACGCCGGAAGTATGGCTGGATGCCAACGCCAAGAGACTGAGTGATGACGCGGATGCAAGCGAGGAAGCCGACCTTGCCAAGAAGATCCTCTGCGTTCTCTTCTGGCTGGCATGGAGGGACTTGAGAGAGGGCTTGGCGGTGGCGGGCCGCTGGCTCGACCGGCGGGATGAAGGGAACTTCCACGCCATGGGTGCAGCTTTCGGACGTGCACTCTTTCGGGTCGCGACGGATGTGCCTCGGGCTTGGCCCGTGGAGAAGGCGATGCTTCTCTTCGATCGGCTCGCGTTGCCCCTGGCCAATTCAGGGAAAGACGGGATCGACGCAGTCTTGAGCGCAGTGGAGCGATGGCTCACCGAGCCGGAATTCGTGGCGAGTCTTGCAGGCGACGTTCAAAGAGGACGTGGAAGGCTGCTCCGTTGGGCTGAGCAGGTCGTCCCCGAAAGAGCCGAGGTTTTCGCAGCGGACCTCGACCGCCTTGGCCACTCCATCGAAAAAGAGGATCTGGGCTCTCTTGGAGAGGCGATGGAATCGACCTTCGAGCGCTTCCACATCCGCTTCAAGGTGGGGCAGCCGGGCAGGTTGCCAGAGCTGAAGGAAGGGCAACGCTATGCGATTATTGTCCACGATAACGCGCAAGAGCAACAATCGCGTTGGGCGTCCATTGCATGTGACCTGTTCAAGCGGCTCAATAGGGATGGGGAAGATCTCAGGCCGCTCCTCTTCCGGTTGGGCGAGCGGTGGCCTGCCTGGGTTGCGGGTGATCGTAATCCTTTGCCGGCCGAGCTGGGCTTCCGGGAGGCTGGACTCTCTCGCTTGCTGGGTCCCCTTCTCGACAGCGGGCTTTCTCCTGAACCGACCGCTTTTCTCTTGGTCCTCTCCGAGAAACCTTGGATCGACGGTGAAGACTGGGTAGAGACATCCTGGCGTGGGCGAATTTTTTCATATCGCCGATTCGCGCAGGAACCTTGGAGTTGCGAGTTCTCCGCGATCCCGGACTTGCCACGGCGGGAAACCGAAGAAGTCGACACAATTCTGGAATATCTGAGGCAACGCCTTGCAGCAGGAGATTCGAAACCATGAGAGATGAGACGATTCACCCGGACCCTGTCGGTTTCCCGATGATCTGGGTTCAAGAGCTTGGACTTTATGTGCATTGCCTTCCTGTGACGAAGGTCCAGTTCGAGTACTTCCTCAGCGATGCGCGGGACGGCCACTTCGATCCAGCCTGGTACGAAAGCATCCGGCAGCTCAACCCCCGAATTTCCCCCCGGAGGATTTGGAGCCGCAACTATTGGAACGCTTTTCTCACGGGGATCTTGCCTGGCGAGGCGGAACGTTATGCAGCTTGGAACGGGGATGGTTACCATCTCTTGGATTCAAGCGAGTGGCAGAGCTTTTTCCGCGCTGTGCGAGGAAAGAGTCCTTCACTCCTCGACGATCTAGGCATTTCCGAGCGGCTTGGCCCGAGGCCGCGTGAGTTGTTCCAGACCATCGGCCGTGCCGTCGACGATGTGTGGGAGGAGACCCGCGAGGTCGGTCGAGATTCCCCTGAAAAGATCGGGTTGGCGGAGCGGTTACTGCTCAGGCTCGGCGTCATGGAGTGGGTCTCGCTGCGAAATGGGCAGGGACTGAGGTGGGGAGGGTTGGGCGAGCCTCATCCAAATTTTTGCGGCAACCTCTTCGCTCCTGAGTGCGGTGAGGTGGTGCTGCCTGGTGACCCTGAGCGTCAGCGGCTGGCTCCCTTTGGATTCCGGCTGGCCTTCGATCCACGATAGATTTCATTCAGGATTCGAGAGGAGATGCCATGTTTGAGTTCCTGCGACGCATACTGAGCGGGAGGCCAGTGCCTGAGCCCGAAAATAAGATAAACACGCTTTCTTCTTCCATGTTGCCAACCGCGAATGTTCTGGAGATCCTGGCTGAGCCGGGTCACGGCAAGACAAGTTTCCTCTGGGGTCTGACTTTCATGCTGAGGAAGCTGGGTCTCGTTTGGCCGGACTACCTGTGTTGGTCACCGCAGTCGGATACCAATCAGGTCATCAAAGCTTATCACGACGCTATGAACCGGCGTGAAGTGCCGGCTCCCACACTGCAGGAGAACATCTGTCGGCTCGAGTTGCGCCTGAAAGGCATGGAGCGTTGGGGGGATCGACGCCTGATTCTCGAGGATGGTTGGGACTCGGTTTTCCCCTCAGAGAGAAACGCGAATGTAAAGAAAAGAGAGATTGACTGGGGATCTCCTGCGTGCTGGCTGTTGAGTCTTCCGGATCTCGAAGGTTTTGATGCCCAGGATTTAGACAATAGATTGGATACTCTTCTGCGTGCTCGCCAAGCCAGCGCGAGATTCCTCCTGGCGCGGCCGCTCAGGCTGATCATTACCCTAACGAAGGCCGATCGCATGAATCTGCCACGCAATCTACGGCAGTACTTGAAGCTCGATCCTCTCGCTGCCATGGTGACTGCAGAGAAGGAGTTGTTCGATCCAGAGCTCGGCCCCGACAGTCGAGGATTGGCTCCCGGCCATCCCTCGATCCAGTTCGATGAGAGGGCTGTTCGTGAGTACTTGGGGAAGCTCCTACAAGTCCACGAAGAGATCAGCGATTGGCTGGGCTCGACCCTCACAGGACGGCTGCTGGCTCGAAGGGCAGCTCAACAGCATGTGACGTTACGGTTCTGTCTGGTATCCGCCACGGGCGCCGATCTTCGCAGCGACAGTCATCTCCAGATTCCCTGGAGCCCACGCCGTGTTCTGGATCCATTCTTCTGGAGCCTGGAGCCAGAGATGCTGTAGTCGACAAAAGGGGATAGCGAGAGGCAAACAGCGCCTCTCGCTCTCTAATGGCTAACGCCGAGGTCACTTCTGGTCGGTGGGTGGAATCACAGCAGGCCTTTCAACTGGAGGTGTCGCAGTCGAATTCGGCGGGGTTTCGATGGGACCGTGAGGGTTTGAGGTCTGATCTTTGCCGTCGGTGGACTTAGGCTTCGTGTACATTCTTCCTCCCTTGTTTCGGAGGCGGATCAAGTACCGCTCCCAAAGAGTCTGAGTCAGGATCAATGGGAAGGGTTTAGCGGCTTACGGTGAAGTGTCGCTACTGTCGGGAATGGCCATCGGCAATCAAAGGAGCAAAACCCGGGCAAGGTCAGTCGGCGGTAGCGTCCCCACGGCTTCTCTCTCGAGAAACCCCCGCACCGCCGTCAAATCCCACCCGCCCCCCTCCCGCCGCGCTATCTGGTGCTCCACCTTCAACTCCCTCAGAAATCCGAGGAAGCTGTTCTCCTCTCCCTCCCGCCCTTTGTCTGTGACGGCCAGCACCGGCCTTCCATACCGCAACGCAAGCCAAATCTCCGCCCGAGTTCCCGCGCTGCCTGGGAGGGCGATGATTCTCCAGGCGGTCAGGACGTTGATCGGATTGCGGCTGTCTTCGCCGTCGGGGCCGAGGCGGCCGGCGAGGTGGGTGAGGATGGGGATTTCGACCCAGGGGTTCGGGTAGCCTTCCTTGGCTTCGACGCCGGTGACGGATCGTGGGATGATGCCGAGGGTGAGGCCGGCGCGGTTCGGCACGGAGGTGAAGCCGCGGCAGGCGTCCGCCATCACGCCGCGGCCGCCGCCGGTTAGGAGATGGAATCCCATCTCCGCGATCAAGCGGCCGATGGCCGCGGACAGGTCGGGATTGCCGTGGTCCGGATCGCCGGAGCCGATCACGGCGACGATGGGGAGGCGGCGGACGTGGCGACTCATGCGACGATCTTAGCGGGTAGTTGGATGGCAGAGCTGAGGGATTTCACACTCGAATCAGGTCTTTCGCCCCGAGTTGCGAGTCAACGGACCCGAGTTGCGAGTCATCTGCCCCGCGGGTCAAGTCACCCGCCCCGCGGGTCAAGTCATCCGACCCACGGGTCAACTCACCTGACCCACGGGTCAACTCACCTGACCCACGGGTCAACTCATCTGACCCACGGGTCAACTCATCTGACCCACGGGTCAACTCATTCGCCCCGCGGGTCAACTCATTTGACCCACGGGTCAAGTCACCTGACCCACGGGTCAAGTCATCCGCCCCGCGGGTCAACTCATCTGACCCGCGGGTCAAGTCACCTGACCCGCGGGTCCGCTCACTCCCAACTCGGGTCAAGTCACCCGCGATTCGAGTCCGGTCATCGGCGACTCGGGTCAAATGATTCGCGACTCGGGTCTGCTCGCTCGCGATTCGGGTCAGGCGATCTCCCAGCCGGGTCCGGTCGTCTCCCACTCGGGTCAGGTCGTCCGCCGCTCGGGTCCAGTGACCGGCGAGCTGGGTCGGTTGAGGGAGGAACGCTTGAGCGTCCTTGACCGCGTCTACAAGGATTCGCTGGCGCTCGTCAACGACCTCTATCAGCTCACGATGGCCTTCGCCCACTGGAAGGCGGGCACGGCGGAGAAGGAGGCGGCGTTCCATCTCTCCTTCCGCAGGAATCCCTTCGGCGGCGGCTTCGCCGTGGCGTGCGGTCTGGAGCTGGTCGTGGAATACGTGGAGAATCTCCACTACCGCGACGACGACCTCGATTATCTGGCGACTCTGAAGGGCAACGACGGCGCGCCTCTCTTCGAGCGCGGCTTCCTCGAGTACTTGCGGGGATTGTCCTTCCGCTGCGATCTCGACGCCATGCCCGAGGGGACGGTGGTCTTCGCCCAGGAGCCGCTGCTGCGGGTGACCGGCCCCATTCTGGCGGCCCAGCTTCTGGAGACGCCGCTGCTCAACCTGGTGAACTTCCAGACGCTGGTCGCCACCAAGGCGGCGCGGATGCGGCTGTCCGCCGGCGACGATCCGGTCGTCGAGTTCGGGCTGCGCCGCGCCCAGGGAATCGACGGCGGCCTCGCCGCCTCGCGGGCGGCGTTCATCGGCGGGTGCGACGGCACGTCGAACCTGCTGGCGGGGAAGGTGCTCGGCATCCCGGTGATGGGCACTCACGCCCATTCGTGGGTGCTCGCCTTCGACTCCGAGCTGGAGGCGTTCGAGACGTACGCCCGGGCGCTGCCCAACAACTGTGTGTTCCTCGTCGACACGTTCGACTCGCTGGAGGGAGTGCGGCACGCCGTGGAGGTAGGCCGCAAGCTCCGTGCCCAGGGACACGAGATGATCGGCATTCGGCTCGACTCGGGCGACTTGGCGTATCTGAGCCGCGAGGCGCGGAAGATCCTCGACGAGGCTGGGTTCCCCAAGGCGTCGATCCTGGCCAGCAACGAGCTGGACGAGACCATCATCGCCAGTCTGAAGCAGGAGCAAGGTGCCAAGGTCGGCGCCTGGGGCGTGGGGACACGTCTGGTGGTGGCCTTCGGCGATCCCGCTCTCGGCGGCGTCTACAAGCTATCGGCGGTGCGCGATCCGGGTGGACCTTGGGAGTACAAGGTGAAGCTCTCGGAGCAGGCGGTGAAGACGACGAATCCTGGCCTGCAGCAGGTGCGGCGCTACGAACACCATGGCGAGCTCATCGGCGATCTGATCTGGGACGAGCCGAGCGGGCTGCCACCCTCGCCCGGCTTGCCGGTCATGGTCGATCCCCTGGACATGACCCGGCGCAAGGTGATTCCGCCGGACGCCGTGGGAGAGGATTTGCTGGTGCCGGTCTTTCGCCAGGGGCGGCGGGTCTACGATCCGCCCGGGCTCGACGTCATCCGCCGGCGGGTGACGGAGCAGCTTGCCCGCTTCCACGGCGGCGTCAATCGCTTCGTCAATCCCCACCGCTATCCGGTGGGCCTGGAGCAGGGGTATTTCGATTTGAAGACGCGGCTTATTTTGGCGGCGCGGGGTTTGGCGGCGCCGCCGGACGAGGGCGCGGTTTCTCGGTAGCAGGTGCAGGCTGCGGCCAGCGGACGAAGAAGCCGTCGGCCCAGACGAGATCCTGATCGAAGTCCGTGGAATCGAAACCTTCGATTTTGTAAACCTCCCCTGAGTAGTAACCTTTACGTCCCGGGCTGCGGATGCTCATGACGGACCTGGCCATCAGATTGTCGATGTTGAGACGCACTTCGTAGGGATTTCCCCACGCGTCGGTCTCCGGGATGGCCTCGATGTATTGGGGGACGAGGTAATCCTCGAGATCCTCGCGGGAGATCAGGGGATAGTCCTGAATGTCGATGGTCGTCTGCCGGGTGTCGTCGACGTTGCCGCGGGGCGGTGAGTCGCTGGCGGTACCGTTCTCGGCCTGCTGCTCGGCTTCGGTGGCCTCGACCTGATCGGTAAGCCAACTGAAGAGCGCCGTGCCGAGGTTGCGGATGTCGGCCATCGTTCGCTTCTGCTTCTCGGTTTCGATCTTCTTCTGCTTCTCGGTCTCAGCCTGCTTTTTCTTCTCAGCGTCCGCCAGTTGCTGTTTTTCAGCCTCGGCCTTATCCGGCGGCTGGACCGTCGCTTGTACGGCGTCCGCCGGAGCCGCCGGGGGGGCGGTCGCGCCGGCGATAGCACTGGACGCTGGCACCACGAAGATAAGAGAGAGCAGCGACAGGCGGAGCAGGTGAATAAACCGGCCCCCGGAATCGCCGCGGGCGCGGCGACCGGTCCAGGCAACCAGGAGCAGGCCCGGACCGGCCCGGGGACCGGTACGGCCGCGCGAGTGGAGTGCGCGGCGATAAAAGGAGCATGCGGCGGATCCTGCGGGAGTGCTCTCCGCGAGATCCGCACGCCGGGTGGGATGACCGCTCTCAGGCTCAGGGCCAGAGCCAGCCGCGCAGGCGGACGCCTCTTCCTCCCGGAACGGAAGGTGGAGGGCGTCAGATCTACGAGATCTTCGGGCCGCGGTGGAGGCGCGAGGGCCTGGAGAAACGGCCATACCGCGATGGTACTACTCCGGGAGAAGAGGTGCAAATGGGGTAAACAGGACCGCGAAGCTATGCTAAAATCGCAATAGAAATATCCTCGTCTGGTCGTGCCGCCCGAAGGTGGTCGTACTTCGGGGATGAAGGAGGAGTTGTTCATGCGCAGGCTGTCTCTCGCGCTGGCCTTGGCCGTCTCTTGCAGCGTCTCGCCCCTGCTGGCCGCCAACAATCTGGTTCGCGTTCCCCTGGACGCGGCGACCCTCGACGCGGCCATTCAGAAGGTGAGCGCCGGGGGCGCGATCGAAATGGCCGCCGGAACGTATTCGACGCCGGCCAGCGGTTTCTCCATCAAGAACGCGAATGCTCGCAAGAGCTTTGTCATTCGGGCCGCTATCGGGGCCACCGTGGTGCTCGACGGCGGCGGCAGCCGAAGCTTGGTGCGCATCGTCCAGAACACCGGCCAGGCGGTCAGCTTCCAGAACATCATTTTCCAGAACGGCTTCACTGCGGACATCAGCGCCGCCGGCGGGGTGACTCTCACCAAGGCGCACGCCGAGTTTCGCAACTGCACCTTCCTCGGCAACCGGTCCGCGTTGCCGGCCACCGGAGGCGGAGCCTTGGGCGTCTTGGATGGTTCGAGCGCCACTCTGGTCAACACGTCCTTCCAGGACAATTCGGCTCCCAACTGGGGTGGCGGCATGGTCGTGCGGTCTGCCGTGGCCGTCGTGCAGGGGGGAGTGTTCCTGCGCAACCGTACCAATCTTCCCGGGCACCAGAGGAACTCCGCCGGCGGGGCGATCTATGTGCTCGACGCCACCCTGCGGATCTCCGGCACCCGCTTCGAGAGCAACGAGGCGGGCTTCGTGGGCGGCGCGATCTATGCCATCGGAACGTGGAGCAAGGGCTCGGACGTACAGGTCGGCGACTCCACTTTCCAGGCCAATCAGGCGGTGGCCGACCCCTGCTGCACCATCTCGGACTTCACCACCGGCGGTGCCATCCACGCCGAGGATCTGACCAACCTGGTGATCCAGCAGTCGCTGCTGGCGCTCAACCGGGCGGACCTCGGCGGCGCGGTGGACACCTACCGGGCGGTGGTGGAGATCGACGGCTCGGTGCTGCGGGGCAACCAGTCCACGCGGGCCAAGGCCGCGGGC
>Ga0134121_10001065_pt1 | contig 27092 bp, 21 predicted proteins | sample KB301_FD_96463 | JGI IMG/M metagenome (GOLD analysis project Ga0134121, IMG submission 96463) | Terrestrial soil microbial communities without Nitrogen fertilizer from Kellogg Biological Station, Michigan, USA - KB3-0-1 | ecosystem: Environmental > Terrestrial > Soil > Unclassified ... | reverse complement strand
CGGACGCTGCCGCTGCCGGACAGGATGATGCCAACGTTCGCCGCCGGCACGTCCACGCCTTCATTCAACACCTGGCTGGTCACCACCACCGGATACGCGCCGCTGTGGAAGCGCTCCAGGATTTGATGGCGTTCCTTGGCCTTGGTCTGATGCGTGATCGCCGGCACCAAATGCTTGCGGGCGATCTGATAAACCGTCGCATTGTCGTAGGTGAATATCAATACCCGGTCATGCCTGTGCTTGTCGAGTAGGCGATCCAGCACTTCCAGTTTCGCCGGGGCGGCCAGTGCCAGGCGCTTTTGTTCCCGATAAGCTTGAAACGCAGCTCGCCCCTCGGCGGAGCGCGATGTGGCCTGAATGAAACGCCGCCAACCCAGCGGCGTGCCGAAACGAATGCCGTGCTGATCGACAAAACCGCGGAAATGCTCGCGCGCTTTTTGGTAACGCTCTTGCTCCTGGGGCGACAGATTCACCAGCAGCCGTTCCACGCGGTATTCCGCCAGGAAGTCACCGGCAAGTTCCTTGATTTCGCGGCGGTACACAATGGGGCCAATCAACTCCGGCAACAACCCTTCTTGGCCGTCCGCCCGCTCCGGCGTCGCGGTAAGACCGAGCCGAAACGGCGCCAGGCTGCCAATTGCCGACATCATGTAACTCGGGCCAGGCAAATGGTGGCATTCGTCGAAAACCAACAGGCCGTAACGATTGCCCCAGCGCTCCAGGTGGATGAAGGCCGAGTCATAGGTCGTTACCGTTAGCGGCTGAAAATCGAAGTAACCGCCACCCAGCAAACCCACCGGTTCGCCAAAGGCGGTGACCAGCTCCGTGTACCATTGGTTCAACAGGTCGATGGTCGGTGTCACCACCAGGGCCGGGCGGCCCGTGTGGTGGATGGCGAGAATTGCCAGAAAAGTTTTGCCGGTGCCGGTTGGCAATACCACGACGCCGCGGCTGCCTTGTTTGCGCCACACTTCCAGAGCCTCGGTCTGATGCGGAAACGGCACGCGGGTGGTACGCAACGGCCAGGACGTGGGCTGAAACGTGCGGGCTTCGTCGCTGTAGGGCGTGGACGTTTGCCGGAGCCGTTCGACGATGGCTCGGTAATGCCGCGCTTCCGCGCGGTAGGTTTTGGTCCGCGCATCGAATTGGCTGCCGGGCAATGCGGCCAGTTGCTCCGCAGCGCCGCCGGTTAAAAGCAGCGTGCCGGCGTCGAAGCGCAACAAAATTGATTCGCTGTCCATGTTGGGAGATTATATGGCACACGGTTGAACATGAAGTTTCCCGTAGCACAGGCGGCTCGCCTGTTTGACTTGTCCATAACAGGCGTGCCGCCTGTGCTACGTGGGCGTGGAAACCTTGGCAACCTGCGAAAACCCTGCCAATCGTTCCTTTACCCCTGCCCCGTCAATTGCCCTTGCTTCCCGTTTTCACTGCATTACCGGCTCCAGCCACACCGATGGAATCTGCAGAACATGCGCAAAAGGAGTTGCGCATCAGATCGTCAAGGAAGACGAAGGAGAGCAGGCTTCATGTCCCACTCGCTCAGTGCCATCGCCGTTGTGGCCTGCCTGATGTGCGGCCAGGTTCCCAACCAGCAATTAGGCTCATACATCTTCAGATACGAACCTGGCCCTGATGGTCAGATGCTGCCGCGCGCTTACCGTTACGTTCCCCAGCCAGGAGATCTCGTCTTTTTTGACGATCACAACAAAAACTGGGAAGTGGGCTACAAGTTCGTCGGTTCCGGCCCGCCGTTTCATTCGGGGTTAGTGATCGCCTTGCCCGACGGCACGCCGGCGATCATCGAATCGGGTCCGGACGACACCATGTGGGTGCGCATCCTGGCGTTGCCTTCACGGTTGCAGGGGTTTGAGGGCGATGTCTGGATTCGTCAGGTCCGGGAGCCGTTGTCGCCGGAGAAATGCGCGGCGTTGACCGATTGGGCCTTGAAGCAGGACCACAAGCACTACGCCTTCTGGCGGCTGTTGTTGCAAGCGACGCCGGTCCGCTGCCGCAATCCGATTCAGTGCGCCTTGTTCGGCGCCACCAAGGTGGACCGCAATCGCTGGCTCTGTTCGGAGCTGGTGGTGGCCGGGGACACCGTGGCGGGACTTTTCGATCCCAAGATTCATTTCGCCAACGCCATCTATCCGCGCGACATGATTTTCGACAACAAATATGACCTTAGCGCCAAGTTTTGTGAGGCCCGGTTCTTTTCCGCAACGCTCGATCGTTTGCCGCCGGGGATGATTCCACGCTAAGCCGCAAACGGCATTGTTCCTATGCTAATCTAGGCGGCGCAATCAACAAACGAGCGGCGGGGTTCATCCCCGCCGGGACAAGCCCGGCGGCTCGTCATCACGCCAACGCCACTCTTGGAGGCGGCCCCATAATGGCGCTAGTGTTGCTAGCCGCCGAATCTGACATGCCCTGGCAGCTCAGCGCGCTGGGGTTGCTTAGCTTTCCTGTCCTCGTGTTATTGAACGGCTTTTTCGTCGCCGCCGAGTTCGCCATGGTGGCGGTGCGGCGGACGCGCATCGAAGAACTGGTGGCACAGGGCGTGGCGGGCGCGTCCCATGTGGCCGCGGTGACACGGCGGCTCGACCGGACCATCGCCGCCACGCAACTCGGCATCACCTTGGCGAGCATTGGCCTGGGAGTATTCAGTGAGCCCGCCCTGGCCCATCTCCTGGAGCCGTTGTTCAACGGCTTGCCTGGTGTTTGGAGCGAGGCCGCCAAACATTCCGTCGCCAGCGTCCTGGCGTTCTGCCTGTTGACTTTTCTGCATGTCGTGTTCGGCGAGTTGATTCCCAAGTCGCTGGCCTTGCAAGCGCCCGACCATACCGCACTCTGGGTCGCCAGGCCGTTTCAGGTTTTCATCAGTCTTACCAGGCCATTCGTCGTGCTGATCTATGGCACCGCCAACTTCTTTTTGCGCCTCATTGGCCGCGAACCGGCCTCGGGGAAGCAGATGGTCCATTCCGTCGAAGAGCTGACTTTGCTCATCGAAGACACCGAGGAAGCGGGCATTCTCGATGCCGAGCAGGCGGACATCGTCCAAAACGTGTTTCGTTTGTCGAACAAGACCGTCCGCGATTGCATGGTGCCGCGCGAAAAGATGGCCGCCCTCGAGCTGACATGTCCTGAGGACAAAATGCTCGAAGAAGTCCGCCGCGACGCTCACACACGGCTGCCCGTCTACGAAGGCCAAATCGACAACATCGTCGGCGTCGTCAACACCAAGGAGCTTTATTACCTGTTCTCGCTCCGCGGCGTGGCTGTGCTGGAGGACGCCTTGTACCCGGCGCTGTTCCTCAAGCCCGACGAAAGTGTGGCTAACGCGCTGCGACTATTCCGCAGGGCGCACCGGCCGATGGCGCTCGTACGCGATGACGAAGGCAAAATCCTGGGACTGGTGACCTTGGAAGATGTGTTGGAGGAAATCGTCGGCGACATTCAAGACGAGCACGATTTGCCTGTGCGGCGCGTAGTGCGGCGGAAAAAATAATGGGCAGATGATGACGAGCCGCCGGGCTTGTCCCGGCGGGGATAAACCCTGCCGCTCGTTCCACTGCGCGTTTAGTTTTTCAATAGCTTCCTGTAAAGCGGCACGGCCACCACCGCCATGATGGTGTTGGCGCACCACACGCAAAGAACCCCAGGGAACTTGCCCCCCTTGGCGAGGTTGGATCCGCATAGCAGCAAGGGGTAATAGAGAAACACAATCGGCAAAAAGCACGTAATGAACGCGCTCAGGTAGTCGCTTTTGCTGAACCAGATGCCGATGGGGCAACCCACGAGCACGAAACACAGGCAACCGCATGCCAGGGCCGGCCGCATCAGCATTTCCGTTTCCACGCCGAGCATTTCGCCAAGCTTGGACCGGCTGGAATAACGGAGATTGGTAATGTGCGGAGCCAAATTCGGGTCCGGCGCGCCCCGGCTTTTATCCAGCGACACCATTAAGGCTAGTTCCGCGTCGACCTTCTCTTTTTGAACCTTCAAGTCTTCGCGGTATTCCAGCAATTCATCCCAGGTCATGTCACTGGCCCGGAACTTGCGCGTCGTTTTGTTGAAATCCGGCGGCAGATCGACAGGCCAGACCTTGTCTTTCAAATAGCCGTTGCCGTCCGGACCCGAGGTGACCCAGCACTGCTTCATGTGAATCAAGAGTTGAGGCGGTTCGTGCTGCATATCGACTGTCAGTTCGGCCTCGGCGGCGCGAGCCGTTACATCATCGCTTCCCGATTTGAGGTCCTTCCGCACAAAGAGCGCGTCAATCAGCGTGTGCCCGCGCACTTCCTTGACCTTCATCGAGTAGCCCATTTTGGGATAATCGATGTGTTTTTCGCGTTTGAGCACGCTGTACAGGAACTCCTCGATGTCCTTGAGGACCATGGAACGCATGATGTAATGCGTCGTGGGAATCAGGTCGTAGTACAGCGTGATCGTCACCAGCGTCATGCCGATGCCCAACAAGGTGCCGGGCCAAACGATGCGCATGATGTTGACGCCGCTCGCCTTGATGGCCAGAATTTCGTTGTCATGGGCCAGGCGGCCGTAAACCACGCAGGTGGCGAAAAGCGTCGTGGCGGGAATTGTATACGGGAGCGTGCTGGGTATAAGCAAAGGAATCGCGGCGAGAATCTGCGCCGGCGACAGGCCGTGCTGCGAAGCTTCGGCGACGATGCCGGCCATGAGCAACATGCCAGTGATGCCCAGGAGCGACAGCCCAAAGACGCGGACTAATTCCCAAAGGATGGTGCGGTGGACAATGCTCCAGAACACTCCAACCTCCTTGCGGGATCTGACACTTCCTGGCCGGCACAACGTGTGTCTTGATTATCGGCTGGCGGACGTTGACAACTTTAACGGTTATCAGGTTTCTCGTTCCCAGGCTCCGCCTGGGAACGCACTGCCCGCGAGGCTCTGCCTCACATCAATGACCAGGCAGAGCCTGGTTTGCGTTGCGTTCCCAGGCGGAGCCTGGGAACGAGAGGTTAACGTTTGCCTTCTCCCCACCAGGCCGGTTCCGGCGGTTTGTTGCCCATGATGCGATTGCCCATTTCCATGAACGGATCGACCAACCCAGGCATCGGCCGCTTGGTGTATTTCAAATCGCCCGGGCCGCCGCCGACTTTGCCGCGAACCTCGATCTTGAACAGCTGCTTGCTGATGGTCGACGGAATGTAACGCACCGCCGTGGGCAATAATTGCTCGGCCCGGCCCCAGCCTGTGTAAATGTCGAGCATGAGATCGGTCCCGTCGAGATTCACCTCGCCCTTGCCATAAAGGCTCACCGCGCTGCCCAGCAGGTCGAGCTTGTTGATGGTTGCCCGGTTGCCATGAATGGCAAAAGCCCCGTGGGCTTCCTCGAACGCGGTGCGGTCTGGCAAACGCAAGCCTAGCAGCTTGAGCATGTCGAGAAGCGGCGGCGAGTTGTAAAGCTTGGTAGTCGGTCCGGCTGGCACGTCGATGCTGCCATTGCCTTCCAGGCCGTTGAGCCCCGCCCCTTGGCCCTGAAGGTGTAACCGTGCCGACGCGATGCCGGCCAGTTGATGGTCAGGCCCCATGTTGTGCATGCCAAACTGGTCGAGCTGGATTTGCGAAGCGGTCAGATCCATTTCATAGCGCAGCAAGGAATGAAACTCCACGCGGCCTTGTCCTGTAATGTCGCCGCCGTGGATCGGCGCCATGAGGCTGAACCACATCACATCGGGGGCGTTCTCATGCACCACGAAATGGCTGCGGACGCCGGTGAGCGGTTGCTTGAAGAGCGTCGCATCTTTGAGATAAAGGTTGCCGGACATGCCGACCATTTGCTTGCCGTTGTGCAGTCCGCGGCAAGCCAGGGTGCCGGTGACGTGGCTGATATCGATGCCCGCTTTGAGTTCCGCGTCCTGCACCCACATTTGACCGTCCCAAAAAATCGTGGGCGGCTCCAGCGGCTTGGCAGGCCCGGCGGTCTGCGAAATCACCAATTTGGTTTGAACCGCAAAGGGCTGGTCCAGGAGGTTGACAGCCCGCAGTGTTGTCTGCATTCCAAGAGGCAAAGCTTGGATGAACTCCTCACTGGCCACCACCGGGTTGCCCCGCAAATCGTTCAACTCCGCATGGAATCCGCCGTTGGACAAAAGGTCAATGGTGCCGTTGGCGATGCTCAGTTGCGAGCTGTCGTGGCGGGCCGTGAAGTTGGTCAGCTCCACCTTGTCTTTGTGGTAACGGAACTGGCCGGCAACATCATGGAGCGCGTACTTGAAGAAGCTCGGCTCGATGGCGCAGCCTCGGACATCAACGCGGATGTCCATGTCCTTGGGCTGGCCGGCCACCTGCTCGACCTGGGTTTGAAAGCTCAGTTTGCCGGCCGGGGAAAAGGTGTCCCAGGTTTTGCTCAGGCCTGGATATTTTTTGAGGGCGTCCTTGAGCTCGCTATCCAGGCCAAGGTTCTGGCCGACGATGTTGAGCACCAATTTGCCGCCATCGGGTCCGTCGCCGCGCGCCGTTCTGTAACCGTTGACAAACACCTCGCCGCCATTATGGCTGGCGTGAAAGTCCTTGAATTCGAAACGGCCCAAGGGGTTGTAAATCAGCAAATCGCCGGTCACGTGTTCCAGGGGATAAGGGAACTCATCCCACTTCACCTGGCAATCGATGAAATGCAAACGATACGTCTGCAAGAAATCCATGTTGCCTGGCACGCGGCGAATGACGGCGTCGAAATGCCCGCTGCCGGCCGGATGGAATGACCTGGCCTGCTCGCGAATGTCCGGCAACAGCGCATTCATCAGCCTGTCATCCAGTGGCATGTCGTGGCCGCTGATTTCAATCTGGCCGTCGGCATTGATTCCCGAGTTCTTCCAGGTGCCGCGCACCGTGATGGGATGATCGCCGTTGTAACCCACGGCCTCAAATGTCGAGGCGTTGGTGACATAATCGAAATCGAGCACGCCGCTGAAGCGCTCCAGGGGATACTTGAAGTTCTTGAAGCACACGCCGATGTCTTCGGGTTGAAACTTGCAAAGGCAGCGCACCCATTCGCCCTTGGCCCGCTCGGCGACCACCCCGATCTTGGCAGTGCCTACAGGCTGAAATCTGTCGTACAAGAAATAGACTTTCTCCGGCAACCGATTGGCCATTTCCCTGGTTAACGGCAGATGGTAAGCCGTCATCTCGCCGCCGAAATTGTTTTCCGGGTCGGTCAGATCGGCCCAACCCTTGCATTCAACCTTGCCGGATCCCACCGCGGCCTTGAGATTCTCAAGTATTAGTTTGTTGCCGTCGCAATGCAGGACGGCACTGAGATTGTGCAGCCGCTCCGGCAGCTTGGGATGCTCGACGCTGGCTTGCCGCAGCACGCAGCGGATGTCGTGCTTGAGCGGCGGCACGGCATCGGGCTGGTAGGACAGCTCGGCCGCAATGTCCACCTTGGCATCGATCTGCAAATCCTTGAGCCTGTCCTCCTTGCACTGACTGGCGGCGTATTGCACCAGTTCTTTGTTGATACACAAGCCAGTGGTTCGACACGACAATGTCCACGCGTTGGTGCCGCGGTTCCAGCTGCCGCGAATCTCCACCGCGCCGGCGCTGTCCGACTCGGCGCTGCCGCTAATGCTCAAGCAATTGGGTGCATCGTTGAGCAGCGTCATGTTGACGTCGTGCAACTCGACGGTGAGAGGACCGGCGAAATTGTCCTTAATCACAAGCGTGCCGTGTTGAATTACAATGGTGGGCAGGGGGCCGGTCGCAGTGGACTTGTTCGTCAGGCCCCCGATGTTCCAGTGGCCGTCTTTGCCGCGCGTGATGTGGACAATGGGCTTAAGCAACTCGATGCGGCGAAAGGCGACCTTGCCGTCGAGCAAGCGTTCCTTGTCGGGGAAAACAGTGGCCTCAGGAATGTAGATGAGATCTTGTTTGTCGTCGTCGCGGCGGAGCAGATGCAACTCGGTAAGCACGACGCCGCCAAACAGGCGTAGGTGTGCGCTTCCCACCGTGGGCAAAATGCCGGGAAACTGCCGACCGAGCATGTCCTCGACCTGTTCGCGCACCGCAGCCGGGTTGGTCCATTGCTGATAGACCACGCCGGCGCCAAGGCAGCCGGCCAAGACCAGGGCCACCAGGCCTCTCACTACCCATTTCCGCGGCGACATGTGTTAGCTCGGCATCTCACATTGGAAACACCAGAAATCATGGCCTGGGCCATTGCCCAGTCCCCCGCTACCCAGCGGCGGGCGGGGGATAGTACGAGAAAGCGCTGATGGGGTCAACGACACTTGGCGATTGTCCTTTCCCGTGACAGCGTCTTGGCTTATATTGACAGGACGTTGCCAGTGCAGCTTGCCAAACTCTCTTGTCCATGAAGCGATGTTCATCATGAAGCGTCTCGCGGTGTTTGTTCCTTTTGTTGCCATGCTGGCCCTGGCCGGCAGCAGTCTCGCCAGTCCCGTGACGGTGGCATCTCCGCAAGCTCCGGAAATTGGCGGACTACGGAATTATGTGACTCAGTACGAGTTCAAAGGCGGCGACCGCGCTTGCGTGATCGCCGTCGGCAAACACAAATCTAACGTGGGCCTCTATGTCTACGACAGCAAGGGCAACTGCGTGGCCTGGGACGACGTCGGAAAAATGGCCACTTTCGACGATATGGCGGTGGAATGGTATCCGCCGCAAAATGGGATCTATGTCGTCGAAGTGCACAACAACGGCATGCGCAGCAATCAGTGCAGGATCTTTGTGCGCTAAAGCACGGGAAGGAAACGATCATGGCAAGACGTGTCATTTTGGCGGTTCTGGGCGCCCTGTGTATTTTCTTGGGAATTGCGCAAGGCAGTTCGCGTGACAAGGGCCATTACCGCGAGCAGCACATGGAAAAACTGGAAGCCCGGACTTTGGAAGCCAATGGGACCTACGAGTTTGATGATATTTTCCGCGACAATCAGCGCGCCTGCGTGATCGTCGAGGGTGACCACAAGGTTAAAGGCGCGAGCTTGACGCTCAGGGTTCTGGACGCCGCAGGCAATCTGGTGGCTATAGACAGCGGCGGCGGAGACTGCGTGGCGGTCTTCTGGTATCCTCCCAAAGTGCAACGCTATCGCATTGTCATTAAAAACAATAATGCCGCCGACAACGACCTGGACATTGTGGTGAAATAGCTGAGCCACAATACTCGTTCCCAGGCTTAGTTCTCGTTCCCAGGCTCCGCCTGGGAACGCACTGCCCGCGAGGCTCTGCCTCGCTTCTCAGTCTGTTTGCCATAGGGGGCCGTCATCATGTTTCGTTACTTGACCGCGACGTTGACCCTGTTGGTTTGGACCGGTCTGGCGCTTGGCCAAACCGATCCGATTTTTTCCGGCCCGCAGCCGGGCGAGAAGCTGACGGCATTCAAGGTCCTGGCCTTCAGCGGCCGCATGCCAGGCAAACAAATGGAGCTGATCGCTGATGCCAAGGAGACGCCGCGTGTGCTGGTCTTCGTTCACGAGATCACCCGGCCTGCTTTGCAGCTTCTCAGACCGATCGACCAAATTGCAACGGAATACGCCCCGGATGGTTTGGAAACGCATTTCGTTTGGCTGACGGCCGACAAAACCAAGACCGAGCAGTTTCTGCAAGGCGCCAACAAGTCGTTGAATTTGACCTCGCCAATCGTCATTTCTCTGGACGGCATCGAAGGCCCTGGCAACTACGGGCTTAATCGCAAGGTGGCCCTGACGATCTTGGTAGCCAAGGGCACCAAGGTGGTGGCCAATTTTGCCATTGTGCAGCCAAATGAAACTGACGCTCCCAAGGTGACCGAAGCCATCACCAAGATGATGGGAAAACCAGCGACCAAAGCGGCGCCGGCCGCCGGCGGGGAGGCGATGACGCTGCTGCAAAAGCAGGTGACCGAGTTGCAATTCAAAGTGCAGCTCATGACCAAGCACAACGCGGATCTGGAACTGCTGCTTGAGCAGATGACCGACGCCCTCAACCAGGCGCGGGCGCAAATCGCCAAGCTAGAAGGCAAACCGGCGCCCGAGCCGTTGCCGAAGCTGCCGAAGCTCGATCCGAAACCGGCGGGCAAGGCGGCAAAGAGTCCTGAACTGCAGGGGTTAATGCGGCAAATGATTCAGCAAACCAACGACGATGCGACCGTGACCAAGCTTGCGGGCGCCATGCTATTGTGGGCCGGCAAGGACGAGGCCAAGCAAACGGAGTTGCGTGAGTATTGCCGCCTGATCCTCCAGCTGGGTTATGGCACGCCCTATTGTCAGAAAATGCTGGCCAAAATCGCGGGGAAATGATTCTTCATGCATGTGCCAACGGCTAGTTTTTGGAACTTAGCCACCCACGCCTGTGGGCTTGCCGTGCTCTTGTTGTTTGCCCCTGTCGCATCGGCGCAAGCTCCCGATTTCGAAACACAAGTCTTACCAGTGTTAACGCGTGTCGGCTGCAATGCCGGCGCCTGTCATGGCGCCGCCATCGGCCGCGGCGGTTTCAAGTTATCCTTGCTCGGCTACGATCCGGATGCCGATTTCGAATCTCTTGTCCTGGAACTCAAAGGCCGCCGCGTCAACCTCGCTCAACCCGAAAAGAGTCTGGTGTTGCGAAAGCCCACTGGGCAAGTACCGCACGAAGGCGGCATCAAGTTCGGCATCGCTAGTGAGGGCTTTGACCTCTTGCACAAATGGATCGAGGCCGGCGCTCCACGCCAGTCTCATCGCACTTTGACGAAACTGGAAATCTCGCCCACCAAGAAACTGCTGGCCGACGTCGGCGACAAGCTCACGCTCAAGGTGACCGCGACCTTCAGTGACGGTGCCAAGGAAGATGTCACGCGCTGGACGCTGCTGACGCCGGCCGACGCCGACGCGGTCCGGGTCAGCGCCAAGGGCGAACTCACGGTGCTGCGTCGCGGTCAGCACACGGTCATGGCCCGTTTTCTGGGCGAGGTGGGCTGTGTGACCGTCACGGTGCCCTGGCACGCCAACGCACCGGCCGGCGGCGCCTGGCCGAGTGCTAATCTCATCGATCAACATGTCAACACGACGCTGAAGGAACTTAATCTCCTGCCATCGAGCCGCGCCCCCGACCATGTGTTTATCCGCCGCGTCTTTCTCGATCTCATCGGCACTTTGCCCGAACCGAAGGAGATCGATGCCTTTATGCAAGATAAGCGTGGCGACAAGCGTGAGCGGCTGGTCGATGAATTGATGAAGCGGCCGGAGTTTGTCGATTACTGGGCCTATCAATGGGGCGATTTGCTGCGCATTCAGTCGGATCGGTTGCAACCGCAAGGGGCGGCGGCGTTTCATGAGTGGGTGCGCGAGCAGGTCGCCAAGAATACCCCGCTGGACAAGATGGCCGCCGAGATGCTGCTGGCCGTGGGCGATGCCTATTCCAAAGGCCCGGCCAATTTCAGCCGTGTGCCCAACGATCCGCTAACGCAAGCCGAGTATGTTAGCCAGGTGTTTCTGGGCGTGCGGCTACAGTGTGCCAATTGCCATAACCATCCGCTGGACCGCTGGACACAGGACGATTACCACGGCATGGCCGCGATCTTCGCCAAGCTGGGGCGGGGCCGCAATATTGCGCTCAAGGCCAACGGCGAGGTGATTCACCCGCGCACGGGCAAAGCCGCAGTACCACGTTTGCCGGGCGGCCCGTTTTTGGCCAAGGACGGCGATCCGCGCAAAGATTTGACGGCGTGGCTCACCGACCCCGACAATCCGTTTTTCGCCAAGGCCGCCGTCAATCGCTTGTGGAAAGCGCTGATGGGCCGCGGTCTGGTCGAACCGGTGGACGATCTGCGGGCCACCAATCCTGCCACGCATCCGGAACTGCTCGCGGAGCTGGCCAGGGACTTTGTGAAAAACGGTTTCGACATTCGTCATACGATGAAGCTGATCATCGCTTCCGAGGCTTATCAGCGCAGTTCGCTGACCACCGCGAACAACAAGGCCGACGACCGCTTTTATGCTCACGCCCTGGTGCGGTCGTTGCCGCCGGTGGTGCTGGTGGACGCCGTGGCCCAGGTGACGGGCGTGCCGGAAAAGCTGGGCAATTATCTCAAGGGCAAGCGGGCCATTGAACTGGGCGATTCCAAGGTGGCCTCGGTGCCGCTCGATTTGCTAGGCCGTTGCATGCGGACGCCAGACACCGGTTCGGCGGCTGGAGGCGGGACGCTCACCCTGGCGCTGCACAAGATCAATGGCGATTGGCTCAACAAAAAAGTGGCCGATGCCAGCGGCACGCTCCACTTGTTGATCCAGGGCAAAAAGAACGATGCCGAGATCGTGGCCTACTTTTACCAGGCTGGCCTGAGCCGTCCGCCGACGGCCAAGGAAGCGGCCCACTGGCAACAAAGGCTGGCGGCGGTGCCGGCGGCGGAGCGGGTGGCGGCGCTGGAAGATTTTCTGTGGGCGTTTTTGAACTCGGCGGAGTTTGGGTGTAATCATTAATAGTTTAGCCGAGACGAGATCGAGAAGGTTTTACCATGAGTCTCGCAAAGGCAAAGTCCATAGGGCGCAAGCGTTGCCGGCTCGGCTTCCATTGGCCCATGCCCATTCGGGAGACAGACTTGGGACATATCTACGCCGAACTCACCATCCGGCCCCTGGCCGGTTCCAGCAAAGCTTGGACCGGAAAACCGTTGGTGGACACCGGCGCCACGGACACGTTTGTGCCGGCAAGTGTTCTGCGCAAATTGGGAATCGTTCCTTCCGCGCGGCGTTCCTACGAATTAGCGGACGGCACCGAGCAGGAATTGCCGATCGGTTTCGGAGTGATCGAAGTGGAAGGGCTTGCCGCCGGCGGCACGCTCGTCTTCGCCGGCGAAACCGAAGAGCCGCTCCTGGGGGTCACTGTTCTTGAATCCACAGGCTTGTGGATCGACCCACAGCGTGAACGACTCATTCGGCGCGTGCCGAAACGCAAGGGTGGCGGCGGGCGGAAAAAGAAACGTTGATGGGATTTTCTGTGAGCGTTTTTGAACTCGGCAGAGTTTGGGTGTAATCATTAGGTTGGCATTTTGCCACTGATAATCAACAATGAAAAAGAACCTCAAAATCTGGCTACCTGACAATTGGGCGGATATTTCTGACGAAAATCTTGATGGCCCTCTAACGCTGGCATGGAAACATCATGCTGCGGTGGGCGCGTTCCAAGTGTCCACCGCAGAGTACAATGGCGGACCTGAACCCCATCCTAGCGAAGCTGACCTCGTTGAACTTGCATTAGGCTTTGGGGAGAGTAATCAATTTGGTAAAATCATCGGCTCGTCCAGTGGCAAATGCGTGATGGGTACATATGGCACGGCTGTCTTCAATAGATCAGATTCCGAGTCGTCCGATGAGCCGGAATACTCCCAGGTTTGGTTCCTCTCGAATGGATTAGACTTTGTATTTGCGACTTTTATCGCAGTGGAGGAGCCAAAGGCCAGGGAAGTAGCGGATGCACATCGGATTGCCGAAGGCATCGATTTCAAGTGAGCAAAATCAATACGTGAGCAGTGACAGATGTGCCAGCCGACCGAAATAAGGCGGAGTTTCGGGTGACTTTATTTCATCTCACCGGTGACGCGTTATGGCAACGCATGGAGCGGGCGGTGGAGAAGGTCCAGGATTTCCGAGCGCAGTTTGCGTTTAGTTCACGGCGAGGGTGTGAGAAACCTCGGATCAAAGCGACTCGGGAATTAGAAAGGAAGACCAATGAGTGCGGATAATTTTCAGAAAGTGCTGGCGATGATTCGTCGCAGACCGTTCAAGCCGTTCACGGTCGAACTCAAGACCGGCACCCGAATCGAGATCGACCATCCAGAGGCAACGGTAATCAGGGAAGGCGTGGCCGTTTTTATCGGTCCGGGCTTCGTGCCCACCTATTTCGACCATGACAGCGTAACCGAGATTATTGACTCTCCCGCGCACGCTGCAAAATGATTTGAAGATGCAAGAAAAATCAGTTGGGTGGTATGCCTTGATGCCTTGAAAGCCGCCGTAATCCAAAGAGGAGTTTCGTCATGAAGCGTTGCGATGGCGTCAATCGCCGAGAATTCCTTCGCGTCGGCGGCCTGTCGGTCCTCGGCCTTGGCCTCGCCGACGTTCTGCGTGCCCGCGCCTTGATCCCGCAGCCGCGGCGGCTGCCCAATTGCATTCTCGTTTGGCTCGACGGCGGTCCCAGCCATCTTGACACCTTTGACCTCAAGCCCAACGCCCCCGCCGAAGTGCGCGGCGAGTTTGACCCTATCCAGACCAATGTGGTCGGCGTGCAAATCTGTCAGCATTTCTCGCGGCTGGCGGGGATGATGGACAAGGTTTGCCTGATTCGCTCGATGACATCCGATCTGGGCGAACACAATTTCGGGCGGCATTATTTGCTGACCGGCTACAAACCCTCGCCGGTGCTGGAGTATCCCAGTTACGGCTCTGTGGTGGCTCATTGCCGCGCGGCGGCGGCCGATGCGGTGTTGCCCTCTTATATCGCCGTGCCCAAGGCTTCGCGTGAGGCCGGCTGCGGTTACCTGCCCGGTTCGCGGCGGCCTTTTGAACTTTTGAGCGATCCAACTCGCCCCGATTTGAGCGTTCGCGATCTGAATCCACCGGCGGGTTTGACTCAGCCACGCCAGGAGCGTCGCCGCGATTTCCTCAATGAGCTGGACAATTTGAGCGCGGAGGTGGAAGACAATGCCCTGCGCCAGGAACGCGATGCTCACTTCGCCCAGGCCTACAACATGATCTTCTCACCCCAGGCCCGGCAAGCGTTTGACTTGACGCGCGAGCCGCCGGCCACTCGGCAGCGGTATGGCGGCAATCGCGTCGGCCAAAGTTGTCTCATGGCTCGACGGTTGATCGAAGCGGGTTGCCCGTTTGTCACCGTCACCGACGAGGGCTGGGACACCCATCAGACAATTGCCCGCGTTTTGCGTGAAGGTTACGTCGGCGGCCGTGTCGGCAAAATCCCGGTGCTGGATCAGGCCCTGGCGGCGTTGCTTGGCGATCTGGCGGACCGGCGTATGCTCGAGGAAACCTTGGTTATTGTCATGGGCGAATTTGGCCGCACGCCGAAACTGAACACCGCCGGCGGCCGCGACCACTGGCCACGTGCCTTCAGCGTCTTGCTGGCCGGAGGAGGCGTTCGCGGCGGTCAGGTCATCGGCCAATCCGACGCCCGCGGCGAAAGCCCGAGCCAGCGGCCGGTCACGCCGCCTGATCTGGCGCGGACGATTTACACGCTGCTTGGCATCGATCCGGGTTCCGAATTGCGGACCTCCGACGGCAGGCCGGTGGCAGTCAACGCCGGCGGCGAACTGGTGCGGGAGTGCCTGGCGTAATTATTAACCACGGATAGCACTGATACCACGGATCAAAAAATGCGTGCTGCGCTTCTTATCCGTGTCATCCGTGCTATCCGCGGTTTAACCGTTTTGGCCTGCTTGACGACGATTGTGCCTGCGACTTATCAACAAAAACTTCAACCTGCTATCACCGCCTTGGCGGTGGCGCCGGACGACAAGCTAATCCTGGTTGGCTCGCAAGCCGGCGTTGCCATTCGCGGCATCAAGTCCAAAGACTCCCAATCCCTGGCCGTTAAACTCGATCACGTCTTGTGCCTGGCATTTTCGCCCGACGGCAAGACGCTCGCCATCGGCGGCGGCCGGCCCGCGGAGGCAGGCATCATCGAATTGTGGTCCTGGCCCGAGAAAAAGCTGTTGGGGCAACTCGAAGGCCATGGCGATCTGGTTCACGACGTGGCCTGGCTCGCGGACGGAAAAATGCTCGCCAGCGCCAGTGCCGACCGCACGGTGCGCGTGTGGGATGTGGCCTCCAAGAAATCCACGCTGACGCTGAGCGGCCATTCGGGGCCTGTGCTGTGCCTGGCCGCTTTTGCTGACGGCAAAACGCTGTGCTCGGGGAGCGCGGACCAAACGATCCGCGTCTGGAATGCCGCCGACGGCAAACTGGTTCGTTCGCTGGACAATCATCTGGGCGCGGTGCATGCCCTGGCAATCCGCCCAGGCCGAGCCAAGGAAGAACCGGTGACGTTGGCCTCCGCGAGCGCTGATGCCACGGTGCGCATCTGGCAACCGGCACTGGGAAGGTTAGTGAGAATCGTACGCCAGCCGTCAGCGTTTTACGGCGTGGTCTGGAACCAGGATGGGTCGCTCTTGGCTTGCGGCGGCAAGGACGGCGTGTTGCGCATTGTGGACGGCGACAGCGACAAGGTTCTGAGCGAGCGAATGCTGAGCAAAGGGTGGATCGTCAGTCTGGCGCGGGCGAGCCAAATAGATGCGTTGATAGTGGGGACTACACTTGGCGAAGTGCAGAGCGCGGCGTTGGCGATTGACAAGAAATGATCTCGACATATGTCACAACTCTCAGCGCAAATCGTTCGGCGGCTGGGAGTCTGCTGTCAAAGGCTGCTCCTGGCAATAAAAAGACGGAAGTCAGCTCGATTGCACAACGGACACTTTGGCCATGGCGAAAAAAAAGGCTGCCCCCACCAATGAGGCGCAGGAGGGCTACACCGTCCTCGCCCGCCGCTATCGCCCCCAAGGCTTCAGCGATCTCGTCGGCCAGGAGCCAGTCGCCCAGGGCTTAATTAACGCGCTCCAATCCGGCCGCGTCGCTCACGCCTATCTCTTCACCGGCGCCCGAGGCGTCGGCAAGACCAGCACCGCGCGTATCCTCGCCAAGGCCCTCAATTGCGAGAAAGGGCCGACCGCCACCCCCTGCAATGTGTGCGAGAATTGCAAGGCGATCACCAGCGGCGACGATGTCGATGTCCTGGAAATCGACGGCGCCAGCAACACCGGTGTGGACGACGTCCGCGAGCTGCGCGGCAACGTGCAGTATCGACCCAGCAGGTCGCGCTACAAGATCTACATCATCGACGAAGTCCACATGCTCTCCAAGTCGGCCTTCAACGCCTTGTTGAAAACGCTGGAGGAGCCGCCGCCGCATGTCAAATTCATCTTTGCCACCACCGAAGTCGAGAAAATCCCGATCACGATCCTATCGCGCTGTCAGCGTTTCGATTTCGCCGGCATCGGCACGCCGCGGATTGTCGAGCGGCTCAGGGACATTGTCGCCAGTGAAAAGATGCAAGCCGACGACGAGGCGCTGGAGATCCTGGCTCGGCGGGCCGGCGGTTCCATGCGCGACGCTCAATCCTTGCTCGATCAACTGCTGGCATTCGGCGGCGAACGGCTGACGGTCGAGCATGTCCATCGCCTGTTGGGAACCGCCAGCGACGACCGCGTGGCGGAATTGGCCGGGGCGGCACTCCAAGGCGATGCCAAGCTCACGCTTGAGCTTTTGGGCAAAGCCGCCGATGACGGCATGCAACTTGGCGAGTTGCTCGATCAACTCATTGGTTATTGGCGCGATTTGATGGTGGTCAACGCCGCCGGGCCGGAAGCGCCGAGCCTCAGCGTCGGCAGCAAACATCGGCCGGCCCTGGCGGAGCAGGCCAAACGCCGCTCGCTCGACGCCCTCATGGCGGGTCTTGATGTGTTAGCCAGCACGCGGGCCAGGTTGCGAAACAGCAATCACGGCCGCATCTTGCTGGAGATGGCATTGGTGAGGTTAGGCAGGCTGGAGGATCTGGTGTCGCTTAGTCAATTGGCGCAAGCAGTGGCCAAGGGACAGGTGACGGTGACACCTGCTGCTCCCATCCCATTGGGTGACGCCTCAAAAAAAAAGTTAGTAATGGACGCTGAAAGGCCGGCCCGGTCCTCCAACGGTTCCGCGGTGGCGCCCACTGTAAGCACTGCAACGCCAAGCGCTACCACCGATTTGACCGAACAATCTTTGCACACGATCTGGAGCCAAGTTTTGGCCCAGCAAGGCGGCTTTTCGCGCATCGATCTCGAAAAAGCCGGTTTTCCAGCAATTTCCGCGCCAAACACTCTGGTATTGCGCTTCCCTGCGGGGTATAATGCTCAGCGTGATCGCTGTCAGGATCCTGAAAAAGTCGGACGGATTGAACAGCTGCTTCAGGAACTTACGGGCCAGAAATGTCGTCTGCGAATTGAATCAGAAGGCGGCTCGGCCAATGCCGTTCCATCAGCGGGGATCGCTGAGGAGCCGGAAAACTCGCGATCCCGTTTGTCTTCATCACAAGGCGAGGCGGTCGAACCGCCCTTGGTGAAGTGGGCTAAGGACCTATTGGGGGCCAAGCCGATCAAGGCCGACCCCGATTTTGGCGCTGTGGCCTCCGCGTCCGCTGAGCGCGCCGCACCGGCTGAAGCCGAGGAGCAATAACCTATGTTCGGTCAACTGGGTCAACTCGCGGGCATGTTGAAAAACCTGCCCAAAATCCGCGAGGAGATGGACAAGCTGCAAGGCTCCATCGCCCGCATCACCGCCGAGGGCGACGCCGGCGGCGGCATGGTCAAAGTCAAAGTCAACGGCCACATGGAAGTGCTACGCTGCGAGATCAGCGACGAACTGATGAAGATGAACGACCGCGAAATGCTCGAAGAGCTTATCGCCGGAGCCGTCAATCAAGCGATCAAGAAAGCCAAGCAAACCGTGGCGGAAGAAACAAGCAAGATGGCGTCCGGTTTAGGTTTGCCGGCGGGCATGAATCTGCCGGGAATTCAGTGAGAAAACGAGCCGCCGGGCTTGTCCCGGCGGGGATAAACCCCGCCGCTCGTTCAATAATAAGCGTTGAAGTTGTTTTTTGGTGCCCTGGAAGGAAGATTTTTTTGAGGGGTGTTGACCCCTTTTTACGGAGAGTGCGTCATGGGACCAGGAATGGGCATGGGCATGCAGATGCGGCCGGAGATGCGGCAGCAGCTCATTCTCGCGCCGCGCATGATCCAGTCGATGGAGATTCTCCAACTGCCAATCATGGCGCTGCAAGAACGCATTCAGCAAGAATTGCAAGAAAACCCGGTTCTGGAGCTGGCCGAATCCAAAGACGAAATGGCGCCCGACGACGTGGTCAGCGAATTCAGCGACGACCCTGTTGAATCCAATGACCCCGTCAAGGAACTGGTCATCGACACCGCCAGCAACGGCGAAGAGGATTTCGACCGGCTTGAGAAGATCAATCAAGATTGGCTGGATCACTTCAACGAAGAGCATCGCCCCAGCAGCAACCGCATCGACGAGGAAGGCGACAAACGCCACGACTTCGAGCAGAACATGCCGTCGCGGCCGCAGTCGCTGCAGGACTATCTCAGCGAACAGCTGTCATTCCTCGACTACGCCCCCGATGTCGAACGGCTAATGCGGCATGTGATTTCCAACATTTCCGATATCGGCTGGCTGGGCAGGCTCGACGAAAGCAATCACTTCCATCCAATGCCGCTGGAAGAACTGGCTGCAACTTACGATTTGCCGGTCACGCCCGAGCAAGTGCTGCATGCGTTGCATTTGGTCCAGAAGCTCGACCCGCCTGGCGCGGGCGCCCGCGACATGGCCGAGTGCCTGCTGTTGCAAGTTTCATCCGAGACGCCACACGCGGAAGTGGTGCGTGTTTTGATTCAGAATCACCTGGACGACATCACACACAATCGCCTGCCGCTAATCCAAAAGAAAACCGGTTTCGACCTGCACACCATCACCGAAGCCATCGAGGCGCTCAAGCACCTCAATCCACGGCCAGGCTCGCAGTTCATCGCCGAGAATATTCCCTACGTCGTGCCCGACATAGTCGTCGAACGCACCGAAGCGGGCGATTACAGCGTCCGCCTGCTCGACGACTGGGTGCCGAACATCTACATCAGCAAGCGGTACATCGACCTCTACAAGGATCGCGGCTCCGATCCCAAGGCCCGCGAGTATTTGAAACGCAAAATTCAGGCCGCCCAGTGGCTGATGGAATCGATCGAGCAACGCCGCAACACGCTGGAAAAAGTGACCAAGGCGATCATCAAGCATCAATATAAATTCCTCGACCAGGGACCGGAGCATATTGAGCCGCTCAAGATGCAGCAGATTGCCGACCTGGTGGGCGTGCACGTCACGACCGTAAGCCGGGCCGTGGACGACAAATGGGTGCAGACACCGCGCGGCATCTTCCCGCTCAAACGTTTCTTCGGCGGCGGCACGCACACCGCCTCCGGCGAAGACGTGGCCTGGGAGACGATCAAAAACAAGCTGTTGGAGATCATCGGCAACGAGGACAAATCGGAGCCGCTCTCGGATGAGGATTTGGTCAACAGGCTCAGCGAGGCGGGCTACCCGGTGGCGCGGCGGACGGTGACAAAGTATCGGAAGATGCTCAAGATTCAGTCATCGCGGCAGCGGAAGGTGTGGGCGGAAAACTAGCCGCTTGCGGCTTAACATGTGAGAAAGGAGGAAACCATGATACCCGACGGCATATCGATTGTTTCCTCCCGTAGCTCAGCGGTGAGAGCGCCGGCCTTATAAGCCGTCGGTCGCTGGTTCGAGTCCAGCCGGGAGGACTGGCAGCGTTCACTCCATATCTTGCATCAACGTGTCAATGTCGCGTGAGCCATGCAGCACACGCAACACGTCAATCGTATCATCCACTGGCCGGTAAAAAATGACGTAAGGTCTCACCACGAATGACCGAAGATTTGCGGCAAGCTCTTGACGCGATCTGCCCATGAGTGGGAATTGGGCATGCAGCCGAGCTTTGTCCAAAATGTCGTCCAGCAGTTTTTCGGCGGACGCCAAGTTCCTTGGCGCAAGGTAATCCCAAAGCTCATTCATGTCCTTGTGCGCCTGGTCAGTGATTCGCGGTTGGCTCATGGCATTCGCCGCCTATGACCGCGGCGCCAACGTGCGCTGCTTGATAAGTTGCAGAGTGTGTTCATTGAACGGGTAGACCATTCCTTGATCGGCTTGTTCAATGCCAATGGCGATGTCTTGTCGAAGCTGCTCTAGTTTTTTTTGCTCGGATGCGTCGCGTTCACGCAATAGCAATAGCCCATCCCGGACAACGTCGCTGGCCGACGGATAGTCACCACGCGCAATCTTGCGATTGACGAAATCGAGCAAATCGGGGGTTAGAGAAATGTCCATGAAAGTTAGCCTCTGCTGGCAAGATCATCCTATTTCGTCAGCATACCCGAGTCGCCTGCAATCTGTCAATTTCCTGAAATTGAATTATTGCTTCCAGGCAGAAATGTTTTTGTAGCGGTTTGTGAAACGGCTTGCCGCCGCACCACCGCCAAATCCGCCAACCCCAGCGACGTCTCGCCAAACGTCTTCGCCAGCTGTTTGCCCCATTGGCCCGGCGCCCCCGGCACCGGTGGCAACCCAAAATGAGCCGCCTGCTGAATCTCAAACTCCGGCGGCAAAAACTGATGCAGCGCCGTCAGCGAATGGCGGTGAGCGAGCAACAAAACCGTCTTCGGATTCTCCCGCAGCGCCGCCCGGAGCTTGTCAATGTCCTTGCTCCGATACCAGGTGATCTCCTCACGCCCCAGATAAAACGCCACGGAATGGCACATGCGCGGATAACAAATGACCGGCGTCGAACGGTCGCCGCAGTGGCTGGCGATGTCCGGCCATTGCCGCAGCGGCGAACGATATTCGGCGTACCATGGCACCAACACGAAATGGCCGAGCAATTGCATGGTCAGGCCCAAACTTGCCAGCACTTTTACGGTCCGCGCCTGCCCCCAATCGCTGTGCGCCAGAAAGTGCCCCAAAGCCAAGGCCAGCAACGGCAACGCCGGCAGGATGTAAGTGGGCAACTTGGACCCCGAGACCGAGAAAAATAAAACGCACCACAACCCCGCCAGCAGCATGAAGCCAAGTTCAGACGACCGCGTCGCGGCCACGCGGGCATCGCCGGCGCCAAGATAGCGGGCCATTGGAATCAGCAATAACGTCGCCGGCAGCAGGGCAATCGCCAGAAGCGGCAAGTAATACCACACTGGCTCCAGGTGATCGAACGGCTGCAGGAAGCGCATGATGTTGTGATCCCACAGAAAATGCCGGGCAAACGCAGGGTTTGACCAACACAGCGCGGCATACCACGGCAGCGCGATGACAGTGCCAATGGCAAGAAACGCCAGCCAATCCCACCAACGCACCTCGGCGCCGCCACCCGTCAGGCGGCGCTGCAGCCAAAGCGGCGGCAAAACCAAAATCCATGCGATCGGACCCTTGGTCATCAAACCCAAACCACAGGCCGCCGCCGCCAGCAGCCACCATCCGCGCTTGAGCGCTGGCGTTCGAGTCGCTTCAAAACCCGCCAGCAAGCCAAGCGTGGTCCAAAGCGTTAAAAGGCCATCCATCGTCAACAAACGGCCAATGCCCAGCAGACCGGGGGTCAGCGTCAAAATCAACGCTCCGCGAAATGCAGTCCGCTCGCCCAGGCCGCGCCGGCCAATCAGATAAACAAGAAGGACAGCCGCATGAACCGCCAAGGCCGGAATCAGCCGTGCCGCCCAATCATGAACGCCGAAGATTGAATAACTCAGCATCACCAGCCAATACAGCAACGGCGGTTTGTCCAGATACAGCTCGCCTTGCAAGAGCGGCGTGATCCATTCGCCGTGCAGCAGCATTTCGCGCGGAATCTCGGCGTAGCGGCCTTCGTCAGGCTCGAAAAGGTAAAACGACAAACAGGGGTAAAGCAGCAACCCAGGCAAAAGAAGCAAAAGAAGCAATGCCGGCCAACGCCAGGCAGTTGTTTGGTCAGACTTGCCAGGAAAGAGAACGCTGGACCACAGGAAAGGCAGGCAAGCCAGGAAAGAACGAGGAACGGACGTGGTTGTTTGCATGCGGCCCTCCCTCCGTGGGTAAAGAGGGGGACATCATGCCAGAGTTGTCAAAGAGGGTCAACTCGCCTTCCGATACTGCGCCAACTGAGCAAGAATAATATCTTCCTTGTGCGGCGGCTCCTTGATTTCATCCTTCCAAAACAGCATAGCAAACGCCGGCACCAGCAGCGGCCGCACGATGAATGTGTCCAACAACACACCAAAGGCCAGTGCGAAGCCAATCTGTTTCAGCGTGTTCAGTTTCGCCAACATCAAGGTCGCGAAGGTGCCGGCCACGATCAATCCGCAGGACGTGATGGTGCTCCCCGTCCGTGCCAGGGCTCGCCGCATTCCTTCGCGGGCGCCGTATTTCTCGCGTTCCTGCAGCGCGCGTGTGACCAGCAGAATGTTGTAATCCTCGCCCACGGCCACCAGGATCGTGAACAGGAAAAACGGCACTCGCCAATCAACTTGCTCCAGCGTGTGGCCGGTCCAAAGAACGCCGGCCAGCCGCGTTGCGCCAAGGGTTGCGAAATAGCTGAACAGCACCGTTACCAGCAAATACAGGGCGAAACCAGGCCGGCGCACCAGAACCAAAAGAATGATAAATATGCCAGCCAGGATCAAAAGATTGACACGCACCCGATCGCTTTCGGTCACCTGGGCCAGGTCGTGCGAATTGGCGGTGACCCCAAAAATCTCCGTTCGCAAGTCGCTCAGCACCGTCAAACTCGGCAGTTCGTCGCGCAGCCAGCTTTGCACCAGGCTCATCGTTTTCGTGCTGGCCGCGTCGAACGGGTCGCCGTCAAGGATCAGGTCGATGCGCGTGACATGGCGGGCCGTGCCGTCGCCGGGCAGTTTCGAAACATAATGAGCTAACGCGTCCTTGCGACCTTGCTGAAACAAGCTTCCAGCGGTTCCCAAGATGGACATGGGTTTGCCGAGTGGCTGGCTCAAACTCCGCACCTCGGCAACGCCCGGCAAACTGGCGAAACCGCGGCTGAGGTGATCCAATTCCACTTGCCCCGTCTTGCTGGTCCAATCCGTGGAGGAGACCAGCAGCACTGTCAGCGGTCCCGTTTCGCCAACAGGAAAGTGTCGCTGAATGGCGGCCAACCCCAGGACGCTGTCGGATGTCGGTGACAATTCGCTCGTCGGCCGGTAATTCGGTTTGACGTTGCAGCCCAAAATAGCCAATGGCAGCAGTGCCAACACCGCGACAGCCATCGTCAACACTGGGTGATCGGCGACAAAGTGGCTAATCCAGCTCCAAAGGCCTGTTTCACGTTCGCGGCGAGTCAGTAACAACTTGCGGACTTGTGGCGGCTTGCCTGGCCAAAACACATTTTTGCCCGCCAGCCGCAGCAGAGCTGGCGTCAGCGTCAGCGATGCGACCAGAGCAACACCCAGACTGAGCGCGATCGCCGGGCCGGCGTAACGCACCTTGGCGAACTCGGCGGTCCCCATCAAACCGAGGCCGCACATCACCGTGCCGGCGCTGGCCGCCAACGCGGCGCCAACCGCTCCGACGCTCAGGCCCAGAGCCGTGGGCACTGGATGCCCAGCCGTCAGCTCTTCGCGATAACGGCTGATGAGGAACAAGCAATAATCGGTGCCCGCGCCATACAGGATCACAATGGCAAACACCTTGCTGATGTTCACCAGATGAACGCCGGGCAACAGCGTCATCAAGGCGAGCAATTCCATGGCCACCCAGACCGACATGGCAATGGTGACCAGCGGAATCAACGCGAGCAAAGGCGCCCGGTAAACCAGAAGCAACACGATGATGACCAAAGCAATGGTAGCCAGGGTAGTGCCGTCAAGGCTGTCGCCGGCGGCGGTGACCAGATCACGGCCGATGCCCGCGGAGCCGGTGGCGTAAAGCTGCGGAGCATTCGGGCCAGTCTCGGCGATCCGTTTTTGCAATACTTCTTTGGCGCGATCAACGGCGGCCTGCGTTTGCAGGGCCAGAAACGGGCTGGCGAGCGGCACTTGAATGAGTGTACAATGCTTGTCATTGCTGAGCAATCGGCCGCCGACGATCCCATCACGGCAACAGCAAGGCTTGCCGATTCCCAGTTCAGGCTGATCTTTGCGCAGCTGTTCCAGGTCTTGCATCAGCTGCTTGACCACCCCAAAATCGGCGTCGGTGAGCGGAGTGTCTTGGCGTTCCACCGCGAAGACGAGCCGGCTGGCGAAAACGTCTTCGGGAAATGCCTCTTGCATTAGCTGATAGCCGCGGACACTGGGGCAGCGGTCAGGCAGGAAGCGGATGTCGTCGTCCTGTGTGCGGCCATCCCAGTTCGGGGCGACGACAGCGAGTAATACGCCGACGATGACCCAAACTGCGCAAATGACCCAGGGATGTGTCGCCGCGAAGCGACCAATGGGGTGGAACATGCGTCACTGCCTCCATGCAGCAACGAACGCGCGGGAAGATCCGCATCTTGAGGTAACGACGCAATTATGATCGGAGATGGGAAGGTATGGGCTGTAGCGAAAATGCGATGGAATAGGAAGCAATGGCTGAAAATAGAAAACAGAAAGCGCTGGACAATAGGTGACCTGTTGTCCAGCGCTTTCTGCAACGCACGCGTCTTCCCACATTCAGCCATTCACTGCTCACCACACCGCGCCGGGGTCGTCGGCTCCAGATGCTAAAACCCCGTAGCCGTGCGGTATTCAGCTAGCGGCCGGTGGAGGTTGGCGCGAAGTTGAAACTCACGGGCGTTTGATGACCGGCACGCACGGTAATAACCTGCTGCTGGCTCATCGGTTGGCCGTTGCTGGTCGTTTCAGCAACCAGAGTATAGCTAAACTCCTGGCCAGGTTGAAGGGGCGGCGTCACCAACACGCGTTGGCTTGACGTCTGGGTGCTGACATAGCCGTCGATGCTCAGCTTGGCGTCGGCCGGCAGGCTGACTACGATGGTCGCCGGCGCCGGGCCATTCGCGGTCTTCTTGATCTTGGGATCGGGCACGGTCTCTGTCTTGGGCATCTGTTGGGCGGGAACCACAACGACGCCGCCTTGGCAGCCGACGTAACCCTGGCCGCCTACGTAACCCTGGCAGCCGACATAACCCTGGCAGCCGACGCGATTGCCGATGCAACCGCCGAAGCAGCCACCCCTGCCACCCAGGCACCCACCAAAGCAGCCAGTGGAGACGCCTTGGCAACCGCAGTTATTGGTCTGACAGCAATGACAATCCGGGGCTTCGGCGCTGCCTGCGAGCGCCATTGCCAACACTACACTGTACATGAAACACCTCCTGCTAACGAACAATGGAATACCACCCACGCACTCTATGCGAAGCTTTGGGCTGGAGCCAACACGATGCAAATCAAAAGGGCGACAAGCTGAGAACAAGTCACATGGAAGGGAGTGATATGCACATTCCGTTCCATTGGGGCGTTACAGTTTTCCTAACTATCGCCATTCAGATAATGTCAAAAACAATCAACTGAGAGGAATGGTAAAGATAGTCAAAAAAAGAGTCAACAGTAATCTGGGCAGAATGTAGAGTTTTTGACGAAAAATTTGGTCGTGCGGCAAGAAGGGCTTCCAAATGAACCTTTAAGCCGTTGCTGGCTTGACAGCTGCGCTGGCGGCGCGAGCGCTGTCTTCGTAACACCTTTTTTTAGAATCTTCGAACTTTTTTGCCCAGCCTCTGGAGTTTGCCTGCCCAAATCGGGTATCCTTGCGAAAGGGGCTGCGCAAGGGCCTGCGCCAATGGCAACGCACCGCGCACTTCATACATTGGCAGCTTGCCTTTTTGCGACCGGCGCCTTGCCGCGACACCTCACTCGGCCGGGCGGAAGGGAGACGCGACTTCCATGATTGATGTACAAGGCGACATGCCATCCACTCCCACTTCTCGGCCCGGAATCTTGCATCCCTGGCGATTGATGCTGCTCGCACTGCTCGCCACGGGCGCCGCCTTCATCTGGGCCCGCCTGTGCGACGATGAACAAGTGCCGCTGGACGCTGTCCAGGTCACATTGCTGTCTGTGGGCGTGTTGGCCGCGGGCGGCGCCATTTGGATTCGATGCGCGATCGGCCGCGCGGATGGCTTGAATGAACTTTCCGATGCAATGCGCTTTCGGGCGTATTACGCCGTGGCCGGCGTGCATGTGCTCTTGGCCCTGGGCGTCAGCGCCTGGGTAGTTCTGAAACTCGGCGGCCGTGGCTCCCTGCCGGGGGACGTCGGAGGCACGTTGCTGCTCTGGCTATTGACCGTGCCGTGGTGCGCTTACTCCGCCTTTCAGCTGGTGCAACGGGCCGGCGCCCGCGACACATTAGATGAGCGCTTCGAAACAGCGGTGCTGGTGACGCAAGGCGGCGTTGCGGCCCTGTTGGCTTCCTGGGCCTTGTACTGGGGCCCGAATTTCTCCGATGCGTGGGATTCGTTTCGCCTGTTCCTGGCCGTGG
>Ga0134121_10001063_pt1 | contig 27156 bp, 19 predicted proteins | sample KB301_FD_96463 | JGI IMG/M metagenome (GOLD analysis project Ga0134121, IMG submission 96463) | Terrestrial soil microbial communities without Nitrogen fertilizer from Kellogg Biological Station, Michigan, USA - KB3-0-1 | ecosystem: Environmental > Terrestrial > Soil > Unclassified ... | reverse complement strand
GGCCGGAGTGGACGGGCGGAGACGATGCGGGCCGCCCCGGCCCGTTGCGTGTGCGCCGGGACACGCCGGGGCAGCGCGGCCCGCGACAGGCCGGAAGGGTCCCGGGTTCCAGCGTCCACGGCGCTTCGCAATCCAGACGAGGAGGGCGCAGATCAGCGCCATCACCAGGATGTTGAAGAGCGAGTCCTCGGGGCCGAACGGGCCCCCCGTCCAGAGACCCGATCCCCGCACCGTCGTCTGCCAGGGAGCCTGCGAGGTCCAGTCCTCCCCCGAGAGCGGCACCCCGATCAGGAAGATGGTCGCGTTCCAGCAGGCGTGGTGCGCCGCCGTCACCCAGACGTTCCGCGAGATGATGTACAGGCCCGCCCACATCAGGCCCCCGAGCGTGACCGTCAGGGGCGTGATGGCGTGCACACCGTGATTCGTGAGGTGCACGACACTGAAGACGACCGCACTGGCCAGGAGGCCCGCGGTGGTGCCCACGGTCTCTTCGAGGATGCGGAAAAGAAGCGCGCGAAACGCCAGCTCCTCGAGGATTGCCGCGATGGCGATGATGACGAGCAGGCCCGCGACGCCGTCGAAGCCCCGGAACCCCACGAGCTGGTATCGGCCGGTCGCGTAGAGAAAGACGATGGTCAGCCCGATCGAAGCCGCCCCCGCGACCGCGGCGAGCAGGGTCCAGCGCCACCGCGGCGACAGCTCGACGACCGGCCGCCGCTCGTAGAAATGAACGAACGCCCAGTAAGAGGAGACCGCCGCGGCGAAGATCGCCGCGCGGCGCAGGGGCGAGGCGGCCGCTTCCCCCAGGGACGAGGCGATGAACGTCCCCTGACCGAGGAGGATCCGGCAGACGACGACGGAGCCGAACAGGCACGCGGCCCCCGCGCCGAGCTTCAGAAGCTGTCCGAAGTAGAAACGCGCCTTTGGCTTCAAGAGGAACCGGACCCCGGCCGGCAAGCGTCAGTACCGATGCGGTCGCGCGGGAGTTCCCGCTCTCTCAGGATTCTTCGGGGCGGGCGATGCGCAGGGCCTTCAGCCTCTTGTAGAGGTGGCTTCGCTCGAGCCCGAGCTCCTTCGCCGCCTTGGTCATGTGCCAGCGGTGGCGCTCGAGCGTTCTCAGGATGACATCCCGCTCGTGCTGCTGCATCTCACCGGCGAGCCCGGCCCCCGGCGCGGCGGGCGGCTTCGCCGGCGCGGCGGCGGACGGAGCGATGGCGCCGGACGGCGTGACCAGGAAGTCGAGCGCGCCGCTCTCGATGGTCTCGCCGGCGGTCAGGATGGCGACGCGCTCCATGGCGTTGCGCAGCTCGCGGACGTTGCCCGGCCAGTCGTGACGCTGCAGCCGGTCGATCGCCTCGGCCGCGAGGCGCTTGGGGCGCACGTGGTTGCGCCGGCAGGCGGTTTCGATGAAGTGGACAGCGAGGGAGGGGACGTCCTCCAGCCGATCGCGCAGCGGCGGGACCTCCACCGGCACCACCAGCAGCCGGTAGTACAGGTCCTGGCGGAAGCGGCCGGCCCGCACCTCGGACTCGAGGTCGCGGTTGGTGGCGGCGAGCAGGCGCACGTCGATCCTCTCGGGACCGCGCCCGCCGACCCGCTCGACTTCGCCGCTTTCGAGGGCGCGCAGCAGCTTCGGCTGCAGCGCCGGCGGCACCTCGCCGATCTCGTCGAGGAACAGCGTGCCGCCGTCGGCCGACTGGAAGCGGCCGCGCCGCGCTTCGACGGCGCCGGTGAAAGCACCCCGCGCGTGCCCGAACAACTCGCTCTCGAACAACGTCTCCGGGAGCGCGGCGCAGTTGACGGTGACGAGCGGCCGCTGCCGCCGCCCGCTCGCGGCATGGATGGCGCGCGCGACGATTTCCTTTCCCGATCCGTTCTCGCCGAGGATGAGCACGGTCGCGTCGGTCGGGGCGACCTTGCCGATGGTCGCCTCGAGCTCGCGCGCCGCGGCCGACGTGCCGTGCAGGCGGCCGGCGAGCCCGGCGTCGTCCGCCAGCCGCCGGTTCTCCTCCCGCAGGCGCTCGAAGCGCAGCGCGTTGTTCACGGCGAGGAGCAGCCGCTCGGTCGAGGGCGGCTTCTCGATGAAGTCGTGCGCCCCGAGACGTACGGCCTTCACCGCCCGGTCGATGCTGCCGTGCGCCGTCAGCACGATCACCGGGATGCGCCAGTTGCGCCCGGAGATCTCTTCCAGCAGAGAGAGCCCGTCGAGGACGGGCATCTGCAGGTCGAGGATCATGAGATCGATATCCCCGGATTCAAGACGCTCGAGCGCCTGGCGGCCGTTCTCCGCTTCCTCGGTCAGGAAGCCCTCGAGCTTGAGGGCGCGCGACAGGGTCGCCCGGATGTTCTTCTCGTCGTCGGCGATCAGGATCGTCGGCATCGATCGTTCTCCCGCGCTCAGGCGCTCCGCCGGCGGCGGTCGTCCAGAGGCGCCGCCGGGCTCTCCGAGATTTGAGGGCCTGCGACCGGCAGGCGCATCAGGACGAACGCCCCGCCGCCCGGCGCCGCACCGGCGGCGACTGTGCCGCCGTGCTCGGTGACGACGCGCTGCACGAGCGCGAGCCCGAGACCCGTTCCGCCGCTCTCGGCGCGCGTCGTCACGTACGGCTCGAACATGCGGCCGGCGATTTCCTTCGCGAAGCCCGGTCCGGTGTCGCGCACTTCGATCTCCTCCCAGCCCGGAGGAACCGCCCGCAGCGCCAGGCGCAGGCGTTTCTCCGGCGCTGCTTCCAGCGCGTCGAGGGCGTTGGCGATCACGTTCGTGAGGGCGCGTCCCAGGACATCGGCGTCTCCGCGGACCGTGTGCGGTGCTTTTCCGTCCTCGACCTCGACCGCGATGCCGAGAGCCTGCACGCGCGGACCCGCGAGCGTCAGCGCCTGCCGCGCGACCTCGCTCAAATCGCACGCGGCGATCCGCAGGCCCGGCAGCCGCGCGAAGAGCGAGAACTCCTCGACCAGGCGTCTGAGGCTTTCGACCTCCTCGAGGATGGCCGTCCCCTCCTCGCGCAGGGCGCGATCGAGCTCGGCCGGCGCGCGCTCGCGGGTGCGGCGCAGGTTCTCGACGGCGAGCCGGATCGGCGACAGCGCATTGCGCACCTCGTGCGCCACGCGGCGCGCCACCTCCTGCCAGGCGGCGACTCGCTCGGCCGAGAGCCGCCGCGCCTCGCTCTCGGACAGCGCTTCGATCATGCGATCGAACGAGCGGGTGAGGCCGCGCACCTCGTCCCTCTCGTGCACCGGGGAGAGCGGCCCGCCGGCCCGCTCGGCCGAGATCGCCTCGACGCGCTCGGCGAGCGCCCGCACCGGGCGCGAGATGCCTTCCGCCAGGAGCAATCCGATGATGGCCGCGGCCAGCAGGGCGACCGGGGCCACGTTCTTCAGCGAGGCGAGCAGCTCGCGCCGCACCGCGGCGGCGTCTCCGGGCGCGGCCTCGACCCGCACCGACCAGCCGCCGCCCGCGACCGGGACATCGGCCCAGAGCCTCGCTTCCGAAGCGGCGCGCGCGGAATCGGCCGGCGCATCGCTTTCCTCCGCAGGCATCCCGGCCTGCACCGTGTCGCCCTCCGGGCTGACGAGCCCCGACGGCGAGCCCGTGACTTCCGACACGGCGGCCAGGAACACGGCGCCGAGGCGCCGCGCGCCGAGCACCTCGTAGCTCTCACCGGAACTCACGACGGAGCGCATCGCGACCATGCCGCGCTCCGGCGGGTCGGACGGCAGCGGGCGATCGGGCGCGTCCTCACCGCCCGCCGCGTCGGTCGCCGCCTGATCTTCTTCCCGCGGGGGCGGCAGCGGCTTCAGCGGCAGGTCGGCGATCGCCACCTCGTCCGGAGGGATCGACGCCGGCGGAAGGGCGAGCGCGGAGGAGCCGAGCGGGTCGTGCACGGCGAGCACCACGCCGTCCGCGCCGCGCAGCTCCAGGTGGTCGAGCCCATGACGTTCCGCCAGCAGGCGCACCAGGGCGCGCACGGTCGAAGCCGGCCCCTGCGCCAGGGCCCGCGGCGCCGTGCGGTCCGCCGCGAGATCCGAGGCGGCCCGTTCCACCCGGCCCCGCAGGTCGGCCTGCTCGCGCCGGACCAGGACCGCCGCCTGGCGGCGCGCCTGTTCGAGACGGCGCGCCCCTTCCTCGGCGGCGTGGCGGCGGGCGTTGAGGAGCGGCCGGCCGGCGACGACCGCCATCGGCACGAGGGCCGCGAAGGTCAGGGCCAAAGCCAGGCGCAGCCGAAGGCTCATCGGTCGGGAACTCTAAGTCGTCACCCGGGTCGGGGCAAGGGATGGTCTTGCTGCCGTGCGGAGGAATCGCGGCCGGGCTTGTCCGGCAGCGGCGCGTAGCCGGAATAGGTGAAGACACGGCGGCGGTGCTGCCCGAGGAAGACCAGCCGCGCGTGGCTCACGATCGACAGCTGCCGCGGCAGGAAGCGGTCCGGCGCGATCCGGCCGGCGTCGAAGGCCACCTCGAGCGACTGGACCTTGAACAGCCCCAGCGAGAGGGTGATCGGCCGGGTGCTCGTGGTGCGTGCCCGCACCAGGTGCGCTCCTTCGACCGACAGCCAGATCGAGCCCGACATCGCCTCGGCGATGCGCGCCTCGAGACCGCTGCCGGGCGGGTTGTGCTGCGGCTCGAAGTCGAGGCGGCGGCACTCGATGCCGTCGATCGTTTCCCGCCCGGCGTCGCGGTACTCCGTCAGCCGCAGGAGGGTGCTGATCGAATAGCCGCCTTCGGGGTCCTCCTCCTCGCTCCCCGCGAGCAGGGTCTGGTAGTGCTTCTGGAAGCGGCCTTCACGGCGGTGATCCTCGATCTCCCCTTCGGTCGGGTCGAGGCCGTCCCTCTTGATCAGCCGCTCCTCGAAGCCGTCCTGGAGCGGGGTGATCTCGTAGTCGAGGGTGCGGACGCTCTTCACCTGCCCGGTGTCGGTCAGCTCCTCGACCCGCTCCTGGCGCTGGAAGCGGTACTCCGCCCACCCGACGATATCGGCCCGCTGCGCCTCCCGCGCCTGCTTGAGGAGCGGCGGGAGGTCGAGCACCGTGGAGGGCGCCGAGACGACGGCGAGTCCCGCGCCCAGCAGGGCCGCCGCCAGGGCGGCGCTCTTGATGCTTGTCAGGGTCATTCAGGTGCGGCCCGGTGACTCGCCGCGCCGCGCATTGTGCCACCGCGGTCGCTCATCCGCAGTCGGTGTTGTCGTTTCGCCGCACCCGAGATCATCAGCGGCGGCGTCCCGCCGCCGGGCGCGGCACATTCCCGACGTCCGCCTCGCTCTGGAGGACGCCATGCGACATCGACGCTTACCCCGCCCCGTTTCCTCCCCCCGCTTTTCTTTCCCGCTATGGCCGGCGATCGTCCTCCTGATCGTCACGTCAGGCGTCGATGTCGCATGGGGCCCGGCGGCGGGAGCCAGCGTGATTCATCACTCCGAACGCCTGCGGCAGGCGCTCCAGGCGATGGTCCGGGAGGAACTCCCGCAGCTGGTGTCCGAAGACGGCACCCTGTCGCCGACCCCGCCGGACCCGGCCACCTTCGTGGACTTCCTGATCAAGGTGCTCTCCAAGAACGACGATTACGTCGGCTGGACGATGCTCGAAGACTTTGTCGACGAGGAGGGGCCGGAGCCCGACCGAATCTTCCTCGCGGCGCTGGCCGCGCCCTCACCCAACATCCGGGCGGTGGCCGTTCGCCGTTTCGCGTCGCACTGGAATGAGGAGTCGCTGCCGCTCCTCGAGGGATTGTGGGATGGAGGCGTCCCCGACTGGGCCCGTGCCGACCTGATGACGGCCCTGGCCTTTCACCGCTCGCGATCGCATCTCGACGACACACTTGCCTGGACGTACGACCCGGATGCCGCCCTGCGCCTCGCGGCCATCAAGGCCCTGGAGTTCCTTCCGGAGGAGAGAGTGCAGGCCCGCCTCCTCGAGCTGGCGAGCTCGAGAGATCGACACGAGCGGAGTGTCGCCCTGAAGGCGCTCTCCTCTTATACCGATTCCGACGAGGCCTTCGAGGCCATCCTCGCCGCCAGCCGTTCCGACGACGCGCTGGAGTTCACGGCGATCCGCTTGCTGGAGTGCTTCCATCGCCCGGAACGCGATGCCCGACTCCTCGAGTACATCACCGGCCCGCGGGATGTCTCGCTGCGTGTGCTTGCAGCCGATGGTCTTCGATCCTCCGACGATCCGCGTGCCACCGACACCCTGCTCGACCTCCTGGCCAGTCCGATGGTCCAGGCCGAGGAGTGGCGGGTCGAAGGGATCCTCGCGCAGCTGCGCGAACGTGGCGATGCCGAAGCCATTCCCCGCCTGCTTTCCATGGCCGACTCCGACGAGCGTCACAAGCCGGATTACAAAGAGCTGGCCCTCTACCTCCAGGGAGAGGGAGGGCATTCGGAGGACACCTGGACCACGGCCTGCTCCGATTTTTATGAACCCGATCCCGAAGGGCCGGAGGAATGGCATGTCGTGGCGCCGCGCGAGCGGACCAGCGTTCGTTGCTTCGACGACCCAGCCGTGGCGGGAACGTCCTGGCCCGACGCCCGGATCCCGAATGGCGCACGGGTCACCATCCGGTCGCGCTTCGATCGGGCCGGCGAAACCTGGACCATGCTCGATCAAGCCACGAGGACCGGGTGCTGGGTGCCGATGCGCGAACTGGAGCGCGGCCCGGGTCCCGGCGAGACACCCATCGACCCGACCCGCGTTGAAATCGACCTGCCCGGCGAAGCCCTGGAAACCCGCGCCGCCCGGCATCTGATCAGCATGGGAGCGATCGAACCGTTCGATCGCGATGTGGGGGTCGTCGGCGTCGTTCTCCATCCGCATTCCGGAGGCACGACACTGAGCGATCTTCTTGCGGCGCTCCGGGACGGCATGAGCGCTCCGGCGGCCGAACGCCTGGAGGCGTTCATCGACGATCTCGAGCCGCAGGATTTCGAAGGACAGCCGCTGGACGCGGAAGCCTCAGAAAACTGACGCGGCGGCCGGCGCCCGGTCTCGGCTAGACTCGAACCGGGACCGGCCGGGCATGATGCGTTTCGCGTTCAATCCGTTCTTCCGGGCCGGGGTCGTGAGTCCCGGCCCCGCCGCGCGGCAGCGCGACGTGATCGCCTTCCACCGATCGCTTCCCGGGTACGAGCCGACTCCCCTGCAGTCCCTGCCGGCCGCGGCGCGCTCGCTCGGCCTGGGGACGCTGCTCGTCAAGGACGAATCGCGGCGCTTCGGCATCAAGGCGTTCAAGGCGCTCGGGGCGTCGTGGGCCCTGCACTCGCTGCTCGAAGAGCGGCGCGCGGCGGGTGAGGCGGCGCCGCGCACCGTCGCCAGCGCCACCGACGGCAACCATGGGCGCGCGGTCGCCTGGGCGGCGCACAGGCTCGGGCTCGAGGCGGTCATCTTCATCCCGGCCCATGCCGCACCGGCGCGCATCGAGGCGATTCGCGGCGAGGGGGCGCGCGTCGTGCCGGTCGACGGGACGTACGACGACACGGTGGCGCGCGCCGCGGCCGAGGCCGCGAAGAACGGCTGGCAGGTGATCGCCGACACCGGCTACGAGGGCTATCTCGACATCCCGCGCCGCGTCGCGGAGGGTTACAGCACGCTCTTCCAGGAGACCGACGCGCAGATCGAAGAGGCGCTGCTGCCACAGCCGGAGGTCGTGATGCTGCAGGGCGGGGTCGGCGCACTCGCGGCCGCCGCGGTCGATCACTACCGGCAGCGACGCACGGCGCCGAAGCTCGTCGTCGTCGAGCCGGTCGAATCGGACTGCCTGCTGGAGTCGATCCTGTCTCCGGACGGCCAGCCGCGCGCCGGGCGCGGGCGGCAGGACTCGATCATGGCGGGCCTGAACTGCGGCCTGCCATCGCTTGCCGCCTGGCCGACCCTGAGGCGCGGCATCGATCTCTTCATCAGCGTCGAAGACCGTTACGCCGCCGAGGCCGTGCGCCTCCTGTGGACGGGCACTCAGCCAACCTTCATCCAGGCCGGCGAATCCGGAGCGGCCGGGGTCGCCGGCCTGCTGGCGCTCGTCCACGCGCCCGGATTCGCCGAAGTGGGGCAAAGATTGGGGTTGGGCCCCTCCACGTGCGTCCTGGCCCTCAACACCGAAGGAGCCACCGACCCGGACGGAATCCGGGCGATCCTGGGGCCCGAAGCCGCGAGCCGCGCGGGACTGGAATAACTTCCGGTTTCGGGCGTGCCGCAGGCCTTCTCCGGTTGCGCCGGTCCTCACGAAATCGTTACAATCACTTGACTTCGGAACAGCACAACGCACATTTGTCGAGGCCCCGTTCGAGGAGGGTGGCATCGTGGATTGGCATGTCCGTCTGGCTTACATCGACCCGGTCTCCGGCTCGATCCTGATCCAGACTCTGGTCGCCGCCGTTGCCGGCGGGTTTGCGTTCTTCCGCAAATCGATCTGGGCCCTCTTCAAGCGCCCTTCTTCGTCCACGTCCGCCCAGGATCCCTCCACGCCGGCTGAGAAGGACCCCAAGGTCTCCTGAGACCGATGTCCGAGGCCGCCACAGGCAGCCAGCGGGACGCGGCCTCCTTCCGCGATCCATCGGGGTACGTCTTCCGGCACGCCGGACGGATCTTCCGGTCGCTCGACGTGCGCGCCGCCGCCGACCTGAAAGCGCTGCAGGAGAAGGAGGCGCTCGCGAAGCTGGTCGCCGACCGGTTGATCGTGCCGACGACCTTCGTGCCGCCGTCGCCGCTTCTCGACCAGCTCACCGCCGCCCACCCCGGGTTCGCGGCCTTCCTCGAGCACGAGACGATCGATCCGATCACCTATCCCTACTGCTGGACGGTCTCCATGCTCGCCGACGCCGCGGCGTCAACACTCGACGTGCAGCTGCGGCTCCTCGAGACCGGCCACTCGCTCAAGGACGCCACCGCCTACAACGTGCAGTTCGTGCGGTCGCGGCCGCTGTTCATCGACCTGACCTCGATCGAGAGGCCGCCGCGCCTCGACATCTGGGTGGCGCTCGGGCAGTTCCAGCAGATGTTCACCTACCCGCTGCTGCTCTCGCGCTACCGCGGCTGGGACCTGCGCTCGTATTTCCTGTCGAGCCTGGGAGGCCGCACCGCCGCGCAGGTCGGGGCCTCGTTCACCGGGCTGTCACGCCTGCGCCCGGGCCTGCTGCTCGATCTCACGCTGCCGCTCTGGCTCGATCGCAAGAGCGGCGAGTCGGGTCCCGGACGCGAAGTCTTCGACAAGCCGAACCCGAACAGCGCGCCGCAGGCGATGAACCTCAGGCGCCTGCGTAAGAAGGTGCTGAAGCTGGCGGAAGGCTACCGGCCCCAGGGCGTCTGGGCGCGCTACACGCAGGAATGCTCCTACGTGGACGCCGCCACCGCCGCCAAGAAGAAGATCGTGCGCGCCATGATCGAGCGGGTGAAACCGCGCCGAGTCCTCGATCTCGGCTGCAACACCGGCGAGTACTCGCTGCTCGCCGCCGAGGCGGGGTGCGAAGTGATCGCCGCCGACGCCGATCACGACGCCGTGGAGATGCTCTACCGCCGGGTGCGCGGCCAGGGCAAGCCGATCACCCCGATCGTGGTGGACCTGACCAACCCGAGCCCGGCCATCGGCTTCCGCAACCTCGAGCGGCCCCGGCTGGTCGAGCGCATCGGCGCCGACGCGGTGCTCGCCCTGGCGCTCCTGCACCACCTGCACGTCTCCGGCAACCTGCCGCTCGAGGCGATCGCGGATCTCTTCGACGACCTGACGAAGGACGCGCTGGTGCTCGAGTTCGTGCCGACCGACGACGTGATGTTCCGCCGCCTGACGCGGCTGCGGCGCGAGACCTTCGAGGGCATGACGCTCGAGCGGTGCCTCGCCGCCTTCGCGCCGCGCTTCGACCTGGTGGCGCGCGAGCCGGTCCCGGAGGGGGGCCGCGTCCTGCTCCTCTTCCGCAAGCGGCGTCCGGCCGCGGTCGCATGATTCGCCCGTGACGGCCGGCGCGAAGCCGGCGGCGCGTTCCGGGCAGCTCGCGACCCTCGCGGCCATCCTCGACCGCTGGCTGCCGTCCCTCGTCACCGTCTTCCTGTTCTACACGCCGTTCCTCGCCGCGCTCGGCGTCGAGCGCAACCGCTACTTCCTGTTCTGGGGACGGCGCGACACGCTGGCGGTGTTCCTGTCGATCGCGCTGCTGTCGGGGCTGGCGGCGCTGCTCGGCCTCGCCATCGACCGCTCGGGGAACCGGCTGCTCGCGAAGCTGCGCGACCTGGTGTTCCTGACCTTCCTCGGGCTCGGGGCGCTCGCGAACCTGCTGCCGCTGCTCCATATCGAGGCGCTGCTCGATTTCGCGCGCAGCCATCGCGGCGCGGCCGGTGTCCTGCTCGATCTCGGGTCGGGTCTGATCGCGGTCGGCTGGGTGATCGGCGTCTGGCTGCGGCGCGAGCAGATGATTCGCTTCGCCCGCGCCGCGACTCTCATCCTTTCGCCGCTGGTGATCCTGCTCCTCGGACCGGCGCTCATCTGGCGATCGTGGGACTACCCGCGCGATCCGATCCCGGCGTCCGCGGGCGAGGGCGAGGACGGCACGCCGATCTACTTCTTCGTCTTCGACGAGTGGTCGTACGACCGGATGATGAAGGACGGCGACATCCTGCCGGACCTGCCGCATCTCAAAGCTCTGAAGTCCCGGTCGCTCTTCTTCACCTCGGCCCGCTCGCCCGCCGCCAGCACGCACGTGTCGCTGCCGCGCATCCTCTTCCAGAGCCGTGACGACGAATCACTGCCGTACGTCTTCATCGACCGCAAGGAGCCGAAGGAACCGCGCGGCCCCGCGCCCGAGCACATCACCGACGACCAGTCTTCAGGCACGCCGCCGGAATCGCTCATGGCGCTGGCGCGGCGCAACCGCTACACCACCTACCTCGTCGGCTTCTACCTGCCGTACCCGCACATCATCGGCAACGAGGCCGACGTGGACCGCGCCTACTCCGACTATCCGAAGGGGGACGGCCTCCTCGATCGGATGCTGATCACGACGCTGGGGGCGCCGCAATACTGGTTCATGCCGGGGATCTCGAGCGTGTGGAAGGGGGTGTGGGCGCACATCTTCTCGCGCCACTGGCTCCGGCTGAACGAGGACGTCAAGGACGATTTCGACGCCATCGTCACCACCGCGCCGCGGCGGTCGCTGGTCTTCATCCACTTCCCCGCGCCGCACGCCCCGTTCGTCTTCAACCCGGACGGCACGTACCACGGGCCGTTCCCGGTGAACAGCGGCGGCACCGCCGACATCGACGCCGACATCATGGCCGGCTCGCCCGAGGACTATCACCGCCACCTGCTCTACCTCGATCACATCGTCGGGGGGTTCATGGAGCGGCTGCGGCAGGCGGGCGATTTCGACCGGTCGCTGCTCGTCCTGACCGCCGATCACGCGTGGCGGGTGGACCCTGACATCACGCCGGAGAATGCCCACGACGCCAAGCGGCACGTCCCGCTGATGATCAAGCTCCCCGGCCAGACGACGCCGGAAGTGCTCGACACCGACATCGCGCTCGACGAGCTGCGGCCGCTCATCGACCGGACCGTGCGCGGCAATCTCGGCCCCGAGCCGGTCAAGGCGCTGTTCACGTCCCGGGCGCCGACTCCACAGCCCGTGCCGACCACGACGCGCTAGCGCTCCAGCGCCGGCAGGCGCGCGAAAATCACGCCCTGCGGCTGCGGACCTCTTCCTTGATGCGCTGGATGTGGCCGCGGCCGAGCCCCTTCACCTCGCACCCGAGCTCGAAGTAGCGGCGGATCTTCGCGTCGTCGAGGATGCCGAAGCAGTCCACGACCGCGAGCGGCCGCCCCGCCCGCTTCACGACCTCCTCCGGCGCCAGGTCCAGGTAGGGCTTGTGCCGCACCGCCAGGATGACGGCATCCGCCCCCTTGAGGGCCGCGCCCAGGTCCTGCTGCATGCGCAGCGACTTGAGCCCCTCCTGGTTGCGGAAGAAGCGCGACCAGGAGTAGCCCTCGCGAGGGTAGGTCTCCTGCTCCTCGAACTCCCACCAGTGCGCGACGTAGGGATCGTGCACCGCCATGTCGGCGCCCATCTCGGCGAGCTTGCGGACGATCAGCTCCGAGCCGGAGTAGCGGGTGTCGCCGACGTCCTCGCGGTAGGCGGCGCCCAGCACGACGAGGCGCGATCCCGCGACCACCTTCCCCATGTTGCGCAGCGCGTCGCGCGTCAGCGTGCCGACGTGCAGCGCCCGGGTGTCGTTGATGTTGATGGCCAGGGGGGTGATCTTGAACGTCTCCTCCTCCCAGCCCATCAGGTGCCGGTTCGCCCAGATCCCCAGGCCGCCGTCCTTCGGCAGGCAGTACCCGCCGATGCCGGGGCCCGGGAAGATGATGTTGTCGTGGGTCGGCCGCACCTTGATGGCCTGGATGACCTTGACGAGGTCCACGCCGTTGCGCTCCGCGAAGCGGCTCCACTCGTCGAGGAACGCCAGGATGGTCGCGCGGTACGAGTTCTCGACGATCTTGCAGGTCTCGCTCTCGAGCGGCCGGTCGAGAACCGTGAGAGGGAACTTGTCGACGTGCAGCACCTCGGAGAGGAACTTCACGACGCGCTTTTTGCTCTCCGGGTTGACGCCGGCGCAGACGCGCCAGAAATCCCGGATCGAGCGCACGTAATCGCGTCCCGGCATGACCCGCTCGTACGAGTGGGCCAGAAGCGGCGCCGACGTGAGGCCGCGCTTCTCGAATTCCTTCTTGAGGATCGGGTAGGCGATGAACTCGGTCGTCCCCGGCGCGACGGTGGTCTCGATCAGGACGAGGCAGTGGGGCTGGATGAGGCGGCCGATGGAGACGAACGATTTCTCCAGCGCCTCCATGTCGGCGTGCCCGGTCTTGAGGTCGCCGAGGCTCTCCTTCAGGTAGTCGCACTGCACGTCCACGACGACGCAGTCGGCGAGCTTGAGAGCGTCCTCGGTGTAGGTGGCGACGAGGTTCTTCCGCTCGAGGACGCAGCGCTGGATGAGGACGTCCACCTCGGGGTCCTCGGACTTCACCGGCGACAGGCCGCGGTTGAGCAGCGGAATCTTCCAGTACGAGCGGGTGCTCGGCCGCTGCATGCCGATGACGAACTTGCCGGCCTGGCCGGTCGCCTTGTCGGTGCTGTCGGCCACCACGGCCGCCATCACGGCGCCGACGAAGCCGACCCCGACCACGACGACGATCTCGCGCCCCTTCGCCCGCTCCGCCGCGGTCAGCGACTCCAGCCGGGCGAATTCCTTCTGGAAATCGTCCGGTGTCGGCAGCGGAAACTTCTCACCATCCGGACTGACGGAACACTGCATCGAGTTCTCCTCTGTCCCCCGGCCCGCATTGTTGTAGGACCCCGGAACGATAAGTGCCGGAAGAAAGCAAGTCAAACTGTTGATTCCCTGAGTCTTGGAGTGGCGGGCGGATGGTCCGGGTGATAGATTGCAGGCTGGCCCTGAAGGGCCGCGATGCGTCGACAAAACCGATTTCTCCTGCCGATCGCGCTCGTGCTTCTCATGCCGGTTGCGGCGCGATCCGAGAACAACCCGAAGGCACCGCCGATACCCCGCGCCGGGATTGGGCTTGCGGGCGGGTCGGCCCTGCCCGACGGTCTGCGCTCGGCGAAGCCGGAGACCCCCTGCTGGGTGCTGCTCACGGCGCGGCGCCCCGATCTCGACGACCCGGCCACGCTCCTGGCCCTGCTCGACGAGGCGCGCAGCCGCGGCCTCAAGACCCTGGTCCGGCTGGAGGAAACGGATGTCCGGCCGGGCACGACCACCTGGACCGATCGGCTGCTGCCGTTCGCCCAGGCGCTCGGGGACCGGGTGGACGGCTACCAGGTGCTGGCGGCCGAAGTCAGGGGGATGGCGGCGCGCGACTACGCCTTCCTGCTGAAGAACGCGCGCGTGTCGATTCGCGCCGGCGGATCCAATGCCGCCATCGTCAGCCCGCCGATGGACCTGTTCGACGACGACTGGATCTTCCAGCTCTTCGCCGAGGACGCCGCTCCGTATCTCGACGTCATCGCCGCCACCGACGTCGAGGTGCTCGAGCGCGTGGCCGCCATCCGCGACCGGCGGCACCCGCGGGCCGCCGTCTGGGTCACCGATTCGCCGCTGCCGGAGGATCACCCGGCGCCGGTGGCCATCGCGGCCTACCTCGAATCGCTCGCGCAGGGCGCCGAGGTGGTGATCTTCGCGCCGTCGCCGCTCCCGGCCGCGCCCGAGCCCGGGGCCTCGCCGGCTCCCGAAGGGGTTCCTCCCTCGACCACACCGGACGCGACACCCCCACCCGTCAACAACACCGCGCCCGCCATGCACGACTCGACTCTCCCCGCGTCCGGGGCGCCGCCCGGGGGTCCCGGCCAGCCGTCCCCCGCAACGCCTGGAGCGGAGCCGGCGGCCCCTTCGGCCCCTCCCCCCGCCGGCCCGGGCGCCGAACCGGCCGCGCCGGCGACTCCGGCACCCGCCGCGCTGGTCGCGCCTCCGCTCGGCGAGGTGCTCGCCTACGTGCGGTCGCTGTTCCCCCCGGGGCTGCGGCCCGCCACCAAGGGGGCGCTCCCCTTCAACCCGGCGTCCGCAGTCGGCACTGCGGCGGGGGGCAACGAAGGGAACGGCGCGGCCAGCGGGGACGCCGCGAATGGCGCCGCCGCTGGCGACTCAGGCAATGGTGCGGCGGGCCAGACCGCTTCGCGCGTCGACCTCAAGCTGCTCCCCTTCTTCGACGAGCAGTCGCGCGATGGGCTGGTCGCCTTCCGGACGACCGGCGAGCCGGCGCCTCCGGGGGCGCGCATCCCCCTGCGCACGCCGGTCGAATTCCTCGAGCTCATCACCCCCGAGCGGATGCAGACGCGCCGGCTCTCCGAGGCGGTCGCGCCGGGGGCGACGCTGGTCCTGCCGCTGCGGCCGACCTACCGCCTGCTGCGCTACCGGCTGGCGGTCGAGGCGATCCCGGTGAAGGAGCAGGCGCGCGCTTCGGGGGCGGCCGAGCTGAGCGCCGAGGAGGTCATCGCCTTCGAGCGGGAGCGCCGCGGCGTCCAGGACGCGCGCCTCGATCACTACGAAGCGAAGGCGATCATCAGCATCCATTACCGCCTCGCGGCGATCAACGAGACGGTCGATCTGTCGAGCGAGAACCGGTTGTTCGTCCACGACGACAAGCAGGACTACCAGCAGCTGTCGCTGTACGTCAACGGCGCGATCTGGCGCGGCAAGGAGCCGCCGCACCTGCCGTACCTGCAGCCCGAGCAGGTCGGGGAGGTCCCCCTCGTCATCAGCCTCGACGAACGCTATCGCTATGCCCTCGAAGGGCGCTCGACCGTCGACGGCCGCGATTGCTACGTCCTGTCGTTCGAGCCGATCGACCCGTCGCAGAGCCTGTACAAGGGAAAGGCCTACATCGACAGCCACGACTTCGTGCGCGTCCGCATGGAGGCGGTGCAGACGGCCCTCAAGGACCCGCTGCGCTCGAGCGAAGTCGTCTACAAGTACGGACCGGTCGAGAGCGACGCCGGGGAGCTGTGGCTGCCGGTGGACATCGACGGTCAGATGACCTACGAGCTGCTCGGCTACACGCTGGCGATCGAGCGCGAGATCGAGTACAGCGAGTTCGACATCAACAAGCCCGGGATCGAGGAGCGCGTCGCGCAGGCGTTCGACTCCGGCAAGCCGCTCTACCGCGACACCGAGCAGGGGCTGAAGCGGGTGCGGGTGGTCGACGGCGAGGAGCAGCTCGAGAGCCTCGACAAGCCGAAGAACACGCTGCTCGTCTTCGGCATCTCCGCCGGCGAGGCCGGCGACCTCTCCTTCCCGTTCGCCGGCGTCAACTTCTTCGATTTCAACTTCAAGAACACCGGCACGCAGTTCAACCTGGCCGTCGCCGGGCCGTTCGCCGACATCTCCTGGAACCAGCCGAACCTGTTCGACACCAGCGGGTCGAGCAGGCCGCTCTCCCTGGCGCTGCAGGGCTCCTTCACCGCCATCGAGGTCGAAGACAAGATCGCGACCAGCGCCGGCACGACCGAGGAGGACCGCGTCGACGTCCTCGAGCAGAACGTGCGCGCCACGCTCGGCATTCCGATCGGGGACTTCCTGCGCTGGTCGGTGCAGGGGCGGGCGGAGTACCAGAACTACGATCGGCAGAAGAAGACGAGCCCCGATTTCGTCCTGCCCCCGACCAACGTCGAAGGGGTCTTCAACACGCGCGTGGAGTACTCGCGGCGCGGCTACCAGGTGGCCCCGTGGGCCGAGTGGGGGACGCGCAGCGACTGGGGGCCGTGGGGTCGCTGCGCCGACGTGGCCCTCGAGGACTGCGAGATCCCCGGGTCGCGCTTCAGCGAGGACGACCGCGACTTCACGCGCCTCGGGATCGACCTCCGCAAGTCGTATTACGTCGGCATCTTCCACAAGATCTCGCTCGGGGTGTCGGGCTTCGACGGCCGCAGCCTCGATCGCTTCTCGCGCTTCGAGCTGGGGGATTTCCGTTCCGCCCGCGTGCGCGGTTTCAACTCGTCCGGGATCCACTTCGATCGCGGGCTCGTCGGCGAAGTGTCGTACGCGTTCGGCGTCACCAAGATCGCGCGCGTCGAGGTCGGAGTCCAGGAAGCGATCATCCGGAGCGAGGACGACTTCGGGCCCGGGTACGAGCGCGCCGTCGGCTCCGGCCTGAACGTCGAGTTCTCCGGCCCCTGGAGCACCTTCGTCACCGTTCGCGTCGGCTACGCGCTCGACACCACCATTCCCGACAAGGGAGGCGGTGGCGACCTGCGCGTCGTCTTCTTCAAGACCTGGGACAAGTGGAGCCGCAAAGGCGGAACGGGGACGCCCCCGTCCGCGCCCCCGCCCGGCATGCCGGGCGAGCCCGGCCCGGGATCGAAGGGCCTGGGCGCGATGGGACTGGGACCGATGGCGCCGGACCTCGTGCCGATCGACCCGAGCCGCTGAGAATCCAGCCGCTTTTCACTTGACGCTTCCCTTGAACGGCAGTACCTGAGCCTCAATAAGATCCGAAAGAGGCCTCTCGCCGGCGCTCTTGGGAGGGATACCGTGATTCTTTTTCCTCGTCGCGCTGTCCTTGTCGTCGTTCCCGCGCTCGCGCTCCTTCTGGCCGGCGCCATCCTGCTGCAACCGGCTCCCGCGGCGGCCCAGGGCCTGGCCTGTCCGCCCTGCAACGACGGGAACTTCTGCACCGACGACACCTGCGACACGACGACCGGCACGTGCGTCTTCAGCCCGCATTCGTGCGACGACGGCGTTGCCTGCACCGCCGACACGTGCGATCCGGCTGCCAGGATATGCCGGCACCAGCAGGTCGCGGTCTGCGACGACGGGAGCAGCTGTACCATCGCCGACCATTGCCTGGCCACCCTCCAATGCGTCGGAGAGGCGCTGCCCACCGGGACCCTCTGCGACGACCACGATTCGTGCACGGCGAACGATTTCTGCGACGCCCAGGGACAGTGCGTGGGAGTCCCGCTCTCGCCCGGCGCGGGCTGCGATGACCACAACGCCTGCACCGCGATGGATCGCTGCGTCGAGGCCTCCGGCGGGGCCATCGTCTGCGAGGGGACGACGAACGATTGCGCCGACGGCGATCCCTGCACCCTCGACGTGTGCGATCCGGCGACCGGCCAGTGCTCACACCCGCCGGTGAACTGCGACGACGGCAATCCCTGCACCGCCGATGCCTGCGATCCGGCGACGGGAACCTGCACCCGCACTCCGGCGGAAGGCCCCTGCACCGACGGGAACGGCTGCACCATCGACGACGTGTGCTCCGGCGGGGTCTGCGTCCCCGGGCGGCCCAAGGTCTGTGAACAGATTGGTCAGTGCCTCCAACCGACGACCTGCGATCCGTTTGACGGGCACTGCAATTACTTTCCCAACGTGGCCCTCTGCCCTCCGGCCGGCCAGTGCAGTCGCGTGGACTGCTCGTTCAACGGGTTCTGCCAGTATTCCGATGTGAATGGTGGCAGTTGCCAGGGCTCGATTCCCTGCCAGGTCGGCACCTGCCTGGGAGGAGCCTGCCTTGCCAGCCGTGACTTGTGCAACGACGCCAACTCCTGCACGACCGATGTCTGCGTCAGCGGCTCGCCTCTCGTCTGCACGCACGACCCTCTCGACTGCCACGACAACGACGCCTGCAACATCGATGCGTGCGACCCGGTTCTCGGCTGCACCCACACACCCGGCCCGGACGCGGACGGAGACGGCCACGCGGATGCCTGCGACAACTGTCCCGCGCTCGCCAATGCCAATCAGAGCGATGCGGACGGGGACGGCCTCGGCGACGCCTGCGACAACTGTCCGTCCATTCCGAACCCGCAGCAGGGTCCGGGCGACTGCCTCGAGCTGGTCAATGACGTCGCGATCTCGAAGTCGAGCCCCCAGGGGAAGGGATCGGGATTGGTGACCTGGACGACCACCGTCGAGGTGAACGTCTCCGGTTTCAACATCGTGTCGATCGGAGGCAATGGATCCACGACCGTCGTGAACGAGGCGCTCATTCCCTGCCAGCAGTGCTCGTCGGGACTCGGTGCGTCCTACGCGTCCATCGTCCCCAAGCACAGGAGCGGGCAAAACCTGTACGTCCAGATGATCGCGGGCGACGGGACGGTCATCGGAACCTTCGGGCCGGCGGCAAGGCGGTAGTTCGCGCCCGACGGAGCGCCGTCAGCTCGCCCGGATGTGGGCTCAGGGACAGGCGAGGAGCGTGAGGTCGCGGTTCCCTGCCTGGGTGCCGTCGTCCCAGGTGCCGCCGGAGCAGCGGGCGAGGTAATACGCGGCGACGCCGGGCGGCGGCTGGCCGGTGTCGGTCGCCTGCGGCGCGGCGAGGTGGTTGAAGCGGCACATCGCGCCGGCGTAGCTGCCGCCGGAGCTGCGCACATCCGCGACGCTGCCGCGCGCCAGGTCGAACGGGCCTCCGGCTCCGGTGAAGCCCCAGGTGATCGTCTGCTTGTCCGCGCCAATCTGCAGTGAGCCCGGAGTGATCGCGCAGGGGCCGCCCTGAGCGAGGAACCACGGCGTGTACGGTGCCGTCTTCATGAACGACAGGAGCATCGCGGCCACCTTCTGCTCGGCGTAGACGCTCGGGTGGGTGCACTCACCACCGCCGCGGAAATCGGTGTTGGTCCAGATGAAGCCGTCTGTGCGCGGCGTCGTCCCATTCGCCCACAGGTACGGTCCCCAGTCGACCCATGGGATGGCGCCGGACCGGTAGTCGAGATCGCCGGCGTTCGGATCGAAGGCGCCGCCGCCAGCCTGCGTGATCTGCGACGCCACCAGCCATTTGATCGCGAAGCCGATCTCGAACGCGAACGGCTCGGGGTTGAGCAGGTTCGGCGGCGTCGTGGTGTTCGCGTAGCCGCCGTAGATGCGCGGGCTCACGAACACATGCTGCACGTTCGGGTAGAAGGTGCGCAGGCCGCGCAGGATGTTGCCGAGGTGGCGCTCGGCGAGGATCGCGTCCGCCGGGTTCTGAGCCGTGCCGCTCGCGAGCGACACGGTGGGGTGCGCCTCGGCATCCTTGATCCAGATCGCCTGCACCTGGCCCGGCCCGAGCCCCGACGGCAGCAGGATCTGGTTCAGCACCCGGTCGTACTCGAGCGATCCCGAGACGGTCGGGTCCCAGTCGTCGTAGGTCCGGCCTCCCATCGCCCCATCCACCGACACCACGGTGGCGTGATCGACCGCCGGGTCGGCGAGCGACTGCGCGATGAACGACTCCACCTGGATGTACGGTGGCTGCGCCGTCGGCAGCGGGCACTGGGTCGCCGACGGGCTCTCATAGTCGCCGTTGATGCCCTGGCCGCCACAGAACTCGATGGTGTTGTTCGAGAAGCCGATCGACAGGAAGACGATGCGGCACCCCGGCCCGGGGGTAGCGCAGATCTGCCCCGCGGCATCCCGCGGCTTGATCTGCTCTGCGAAGGCGCGGCCAGCGGCGTCGTGCCCCGCCGGCGGCGTGTTCGAGCCGTCGTAGAGAAGCCCGGGATAGAGGCCGAGGTAGAGATACCCCGGCGGGAAGTCGGTGAGCGCAGGGACCCCGGCCATGCCGCTCCACGGAGTCGAAGTGCAGGTGGCCGCCCGCGCCATCGCGGCCGCTGCGAGCGCCGCGACACAAACGGCCAGGCCGAACGCTGTTGACCGCCGCACCGGCGCGCGTCTCATGGCCTCGAAGCCTCCGCTGGAAGGGTTTCCTGCCGGAATCTACCCCGACCCGGTGGCGACGGCCACAGGAATCCGCCCGGCCAAGGGGTCTACGCTCACGGCGCCTTCAGGCGGTCGGTTGCCGCCGTAGGGCGCGATCGTCGAAGGTCGGGTCAGTCCGCCTGTTCGGAGACGACGAGCGGGCGCAGCAGCGGCAGGCGATCGGCGACCAGGTCTTCGAAGCGGCGGCGCGATTCGCCGGTGAGCAGGAAGGTCGCGAGCCACGCGAGCGACACGACCATGGTCAGCGTGCCGAAGCGGTGCGTCCACGCCGAGACGGCGGCGACGCTGTCCTGGCCGAGCAGGCCGAAGGTGTAGAACAGGTTGTTCCAGTCGTGATCGCCGCCCCCGACGAGCGGCAGCGCGAGGTCGCGCGCGTCGGCCATGTAGACCGCGATGTTCACGAAGTTCTCGCCGAGCCACCAGGCGCACGCCGCGGCGGCGAAGGGCTCGCGCCGCTTCAGGATGAAATAGGCCGACAGACCGGCCGGAACCAGGAGCTGGCCGAGCGTCCCGCCGAGGAAGTGCATCGTCCGGCCGAGCGGCGCGAAGAAGAGATGTCCGGCCTCGTGGAACGGCAGGTTGACCAGGTCGAGGAAACACCCCTGCTGCGCCCCCGACCCCAACCGGGCGGTCCAGTACGCGAGAAACGCGACGAGCAGGGCGCGCAGAACGGTCCGCATGGAGTGTCCCCGCGGCCCAACATAGGACCCGCTCTCTTGCCGTCAAGCCCGCTGGTCGGGACAAAAAAAGAGCGGGGCCCGAAGGCCCCGCTCTCGTTTCTTCCGTGCTCGTCTTTCAGTGATCCGTGTCCGGCTCGTCCTTCTTCTTCGACGGCGCCGGCTTGAAGCCCCGGTTACCCTCCGGTTCCGTCGAGAAAGGCCCGGAGGCGCTGGCTGCGGGAGGGGTGCCGCAGCTTGCGGAGCGCCTTGCTTTCGATCTGCCGGATGCGCTCGCGGGTCACCGCGAACGACTGTCCGACCTCCTCGAGCGTGTGTTCACTTCCGTCGCCGACCCCGAAACGCATCTTGAGCACCATTTCCTCCCGGGGCGAGAGGGTTTTGAGAACCTTGCTGGTCTGCTCCTTCAGGTTCAGCTGAATGACCGCGTCGACCGGCGACGTCACGCCGCGATCTTCGATAAAATCCCCAAGGTGGGAGTCCTCCTCCTCCCCGATCGGCGTCTCGAGCGAGATCGGCTCCTGCGCGATCTTGAGCACCTTCCGCACCTTCATCACGGGGATGCCCATCTTCTTGGCGATCTCCTCCGGCGTCGGCTCGCGCCCGATCTCCTGCACCAGCGCGCGTGACGTGCGGATGAGCTTGTTGATCGTCTCGATCATGTGCACCGGGATGCGGATGGTGCGCGCCTGGTCGGCGATGGCGCGGGTGATCGCCTGGCGGATCCACCAGGTCGCGTAGGTCGAGAACTTGTAGCCCCGCTTGTACTCGAACTTGTCCACCGCCTTCATCAGGCCGATGTTCCCCTCCTGGATCAGGTCGAGGAACTGCAGCCCGCGGTTGGTGTACTTCTTGGCGATCGACACGACGAGACGCAGGTTGGCCTCGACCAGCTCGGTCTTGGCCTTGCCGGACATCTTCTCGCCGGCGCGGATGCCGTCGGCGGTGCGGGTGATCTCCTCGCGCGTGGTGTCCATCTCCCGCGCGATGCGGGCGATCTCCTCCTCCGCCGCGTGGATCTTGTCGCGCACGTCCTTGCGGTGCTTCGGATCCTTGAGGATCTTCAGCCGCTTGTCGTAGTAGCGGATGTCGCGGTCGAGGTCCTCGAGCTTCGTCGCCGTGTCCTTGACCTTCTTCGCCAGCTCCTTGATCTTGCCGGTGACCAGGCCCATCTCGAAGATGACGCGGCCGATGCCGACGCGGGTGCGGGCGCTGTCGAAGCGGATCTCCTTCCAGCGGCGCGATCCCTCGGTGAGCCGGGTGAGGTGCTTCTCCTGGTCCTCGAGCTTGCGGGCCAGCCGCGCGACCTTGTTCATCGCGTCGAGGATCTGGCGGCGCTTGCGGTCGGCGTGCTCTTCCTCCTCCTCGCTGACCGTGATCAGGCTCTCGACGTCGATCTGCTTGTTGCGGATGCGCTGGGCGTAGTCGAGCATCTGGCTGACGACGTACTTGCTGCGCGCCAGCGCCTTGACGACGTTCTTCTCGCCGCGCTCGATGCGGCGGGCGATCTCGACCTCCCCCTCGCGGGTGAGGAGCGGGACCGTGCCCATCTCGCGCAGGTACATGCGGACCGGGTCGTTGGTCTTCTCGAGCGCGCCGGGCGTCAGGTCGACCTTCTGGTCCTCCTTGTCACTCTCGGCCGCCGCCTCTCCCTTCCCGCCGGCCGCCGCTTCCTTCTCCTCGACTTTCTGCTTGTACTTCTCCTCGGAATCGACCATCTCGATTCCCAGGGAGTCGAACAGAAGGAACATGTCGTCCAGATCCTCGGGAGTGTGCATCTCCTCCGGCAGGACGTCGTTCACCTCGTCGTAGAGCAGGTAGCCGCGCTCCCGACCGAGATTGATCAGGTGACGGACTTCCTCGTATTTCTCCTCGATGCCCAAGGGGCCTCCCGTTCAGACCGAAACGCCGCCGAGCGCTTCGATCTGTCTCTTCAAATCCAGCTTCCGGAGGGACAGCTCCGCGAACTCCCCGCCTCCCGCCGTTTCGATTCTCCGCGTGATCTCTTTCATCTGCTTCTGCAGCCCTTCCGCGCGCAGCGCCCGCAGGCACCCGCGCCCCCCTTCCAAAGTCGCCGGCGGATGGGACGCCGCCGCGATGCGGGTGAGGGCCTCGCGTGCCGCGTCGCCGATTTCCGACGCCACCCGCGGGTAAGTCACCTCGGTTCCCGCTTCCGCCAGTCGACGCACCGCACGCACGATCTCCAGCACCCGCCCCGACGTCACGTCGGCCTCCTCCACTTCCTTGAGGAGCGCCGTGCGCACCTCGGCGTGGTCAAGCAAGGACCGCACCAGCCCGGTCTCGGCGTCGCTCCCGTCCTTCTTCGACGCCAGCGCCGACACCGCCCGGCCGCCCACTTCGCGCCGCCGGTCGCGCACCGCTTCCTTCAGCTCCTGCAGGACCAGCCGGTCTTCGATCCCGAAGACCGACGCCAGCATCTCCACCTGCGCCGCCCGGCGCACCGGGTTGTCCATCCGCGCCAGGAAGGGCAGCACCTCGTTCAGCGCCTTCACCTTCCCCTGCGTGCCGCTCACGTCCACCCGACCCGCCACCTCGCGCGCCAGGTATTCGACGTAAGGGAGCGCCCCGGCCACCCTGGCCTGGTACGCCTCCGCCCCTTCGTCCCGGACGAACCGGTCCGGGTCCTTCCCCGGGGGCAGCGCCACCACCTTCACTTCGAACCCGTGCTCGAGCAGCGTCTCGATCGACCGCCGCGCCGCCTGCCGCCCCGCCGCGTCCGGGTCGAAATTCACGACCACCGACTCGGTGAACCGCTTCAGGAGCCGCACGTGCCCGGCGGTGAAGCCGGTCCCGAGCGTCGCCACCGCCTGTTCCACTCCCGCCGTCTGCAGCGCGATCGCGTCCATGTAACCCTCGACGAGAATCGCCTGCCCCCCCTTGCGAATCGCCTCCTTCGCGAAGGGGAGGGCATACAGGTTCTCACCCTTATTGAACGCCGGCGAATCGGGAGAGTTCAGGTACTTCGGCTCTCCCTCCCCGAGCACCCTCCCTCCGAACCCGATGACGTCGTCCGTCAGGTTCAGGATCGGGAAGATGACCCGGTCGCGGAAGCGGTCATAGGTGCGACCGGTCTCCTCCTTCTTCGCGAGGAGCCCGGCCGCCAGGGCCAGTGCTTCGGCCCCGGACGACTTGGCGAGGTGGTCCTTCAGTGCGGTCCAGCCTTCCGGCGCACAGCCGAGGCCGTATCGCTCCGCAACCTCCCGCCTCAGCCCCCGCGAAGCCAGATACCGGCGCGCCCGCTCTCCCGAGGGGCGCAGCAGCTGGTCGCGGAAGAAACCCATCACCTGGCGGTTGAGCCCGACGATGCGCTGTCTTTCGCTGACCTCCGAGCCTGCGCGGCCCTCGGGAAGCGTGACGTTGTACCGGGATGCCAAAGAACGAAGCGCTTCGGGGAATTCGAGCTTCTCGTACAGCATGAGAAACTTGAAGACATCCCCTCCGGACGAGCAGCCAAAGCAGTAGTACAGCTGCTTGTCCGGATCCACGTAGAACGAAGGCGTCTTTTCCTGGTGAAACGGGCAGAGGCCGCGCCAGCGGGCACCGCTCTTCTTCAGGGCGACGTATTCCGAGACGACCTCGAACAGGTCGGCCGCCGCCCTCACCCGATCGACAGCGTCGGATCGATTCGCCGTCCCCACCCTGCGCTCCTGCCTGCCTTGCTATGCGATCAACGAAATGGGAGGACCTCAGCCCTCCCTAGTCGTTGAATTTCCGTTCCTGTGCCAGACGCTTGAGGGCTTTCTTGCGCGCAGCGAGTGCCTTGATCTTCCGCTTCTGACTCGGCTTGAGATAGTGCTGGCGCTTCTTCAGCTCCGAAAGAACACCCGACTTCTCGCACTTTCTCTTGAAGCGCCGAAGCGCATTCTCGAGCGACTCGTCTTCGCGCACCCTAACCAGGGGCATCCGGCTATCCCTCCCTTCATGTGCCCAGACACCGGCCCTTCAGACCCTTCGGAGAGCTATCCCTGCCCTCTGACGGAGCCGAACGACCGGGGTGCGATCTTCGATAAATGCCGTTGAGCGGAGGCTAAAACGTGGCTCAACAAGGAATTACCTAATGACCCACAGACCGACGCCTTCGTAATATACGGGCCGGTCGGGGAGATGTCAAGGAAGTGAAGGATCGGAGCAGAAAATGGCAGGCTCGCGTATGTCTTATGGACAAGACCAAGGTCAAACCGCTGTCGAAATTCCTTGGGCTATTTCTTGTCCAAAGAATTGATGACTGATGCAGAATAACCAGCCCCGAACCCGTTGTCGATATTCACAACCATGAGCCCTGTCGAGCAGGAGTTGAGCATCCCCATCAGGGCCGCCACCCCCTTCAGACCCGTGCCGTAGCCCACGCTCGTGGGCACCCCGATGACCGGGACGGGAACCAGCCCTGCGACGACGCTGGGGAGGGCCCCTTCCATCCCGGCGACCGCGATGATGACCCGGGCTCGGCGGAGCTTGCCGCGCTGGGCCAGGAGCCGGTGCAGTCCGGCGATGCCGACGTCATAGGCCTTCTCCACCCGGTTCCCCATGACCTCGGCGGTCAGGGCCGCCTCCTCCGCCACCGGCAGGTCGGAGGTGCCGGCCGCCAGGACCAGGATGCCGGGGCGCCCACTGGCCCTCCCCCGTCGTACCCCCACGGTGATGGAGCGGGCGTCGGCGTGGTAGCGGGCACCGGGATGCTCCGCCCGGACGCGGCGGAAGGTCTCCTCGGAGACCCGGGTGATCAGGACCGGCTGCCCGCGCCTGGCGATGCGCGCCACGATCGCGACGATCTGCGGCACGGTCTTCCCTTCGCCGAAGATCACCTCCGGGAAGCCGCGGCGCAGCTCGCGGTGGTTGTCGATCTTCGCGAAGCCGAGGTCCTCGTACGGCAGGTCGCGCAGTTTTTCGAGCGCCGCCTCGACGGTCAGGCCGCCGCGGCGGATGCGGCCCAGGAGGCCGCGCAGTGAACGCGTTTGCATCGGGAAGCGTCTCTCCGGAAGGGCCGGATTATAGTGTCCTGAGTCCGAAATCCGTCGCCCATTGCGCCGGCCGGAATGGGCAACGGACTTCAGACTCAGGACACGAGGCGCTTCTTGACACTCCTTCCCGCCTTTCCCTACCATCCGAGCCGTTCCGAAACGAACCCGCATCGCGCCGCCGCCCCGAGGCCGCCGCGCCGAGGAATCCGACCATGACCCAGGGACACGAGAAGCGCCGGCACCCGCGCGTTGCGGAATCGCTGACCATCCGCGCCGTGCACGACGGCACCATCGACTTCCAGACCATCAACCTGAGCGCCGGCGGTCTGTTCTGCACCTCGCCGCAGTTCATCCCGCCGATGACCCGGCTCTCCCTCGCGATGGAAGTGCCGCTGCCGGACGACGACCCGGCGCGCATCGAGGGCGAAGCGGTCGTGGTCCGGACCGAGCCGGAAGCCCCTCAGCCTTCGCACCAGGGCGGCTACCGCATCGCGCTGTTCTTCTCCCGCCTCGAGGACGACGACCGGCGCGCGCTCCAGGCGTTCCTGGCCAGCCGGCCGCGGTGAAACGGTACGTCGTCGGGGTCACGGGCGCGAGCGGCTCGCTCTGCGCCCGGTCGATCCTGGAGGCGCTCCTCGGGCATCCCGGCGTCGCCGAGGTGCACGTCGTCCTGTCGTCGTACTCCCTGCGCACGATCCAGGCCGAGCTGGGCGTCCCGGTCGAGAGCGAGCGCGCCGGGCTCGAGGCGCTCGTCGGCACGGCCCCCGGGCCGCGGCTCGTCCACCACCCCTCCGGCGCGATGGAAGCGACGATCAGCAGCGGCTCGTTCAAGACCGACGGCATGCTGGTCGTGCCGTGCAGCGGCGGCACCCTCGCGGCCATCGCGCAGGGTGTGACGAGCAACCTCCTGCACCGCGCCGCGGAGGTGACGCTCAAGGAGCGGCGGCCGCTCCTGCTCGCCTTCCGCGAGACGCCCTTGAGCCTGGTGCACATCGAGAACATGCGGCGCGCCACGCTCGCGGGCGCCGTGGTCGCGCCGATCCTCCCCGCCTTCTACGCGCGGCCGCAGTCGCTCGACGACGTCGTCACGCAATTCACCGCGCGCCTGCTCGATCTGCTGGGGCTCGAGCACGACCTCGGGCGCCGCTGGGAGGGAGCGGAAAGGTGAGCGCGCTGCCCGGCTCGGCCGCTCCCGGCGCGGCGGCGGCGCGCCGTCCCTTCGGGGCGTTCGGCGCGACGCTGTCGATGATCAAGTTCCAGCACACGCTCTTCGCGCTGCCGTTCGCCTTCATTGCGGCGCTCCTGGCGGCGCGCGGCTGGCCTCG
>Ga0134121_10001062_pt1 | contig 27163 bp, 30 predicted proteins | sample KB301_FD_96463 | JGI IMG/M metagenome (GOLD analysis project Ga0134121, IMG submission 96463) | Terrestrial soil microbial communities without Nitrogen fertilizer from Kellogg Biological Station, Michigan, USA - KB3-0-1 | ecosystem: Environmental > Terrestrial > Soil > Unclassified ... | reverse complement strand
TTCAGGACAGTTTTGACGTGACTATTACCATTCCGCCCTCATATCCAATGACATTTCCCAAGGTAGAGGAAGTTGGGGGCCGTATTCCGAAGACAAGAGATCGGCATGTTAATGGAAACGGATTCTTATGCTTCGGGGCAGAGCCTGAAGAACTGATCATTTGTCAGGTCGGTCTGAACCTTACCTATTTCATCGACAAAATTCTCACGCCACATCTTGCGAGGGAAGTGTATGTTGAAATCCATAAGCACTATCCTGAAGGTGAACGCCCACACGGACGACGGGAGGGCACTATGGACTACTTCTTTGAAATACTTTCGACATTCGACCGCGTACTTGTGCTCAAAGCACTTTGCTACCTATCCACCCAGCGCCTACCACCTGATCAGGAACAATGTCTCTGCGGCTCTAGCACTCGCTTTGATGAGTGCCATAAAAAGGCCATTAAAAAGCTGGCCCTTCTGCCCGAAAAATATATCTGGAATGAAATAAATGAGCAGTATGCATCATTATTTCCAACTCTTAAAGCTGCATGAAAATTTGCTAACATTGCCAAGACACTCGCCGCATGAATTTTAAAGCCTACGATATCCTCTCCTCAGTAGTACCAGGCTTTTTCCTGGGAATTGTGTTGCTATATTTTCTCAATTTACCGTACGATAAAGACATGATCGTGCCATACACAGCGTCGGCGTATCTGCTCGGCTATTTGATGAATGCATTGTCCAGTTGGATGGAGGACTTTTACTTTTTCACCTGGGGTGGAAATCCTGCGATGCAATTGCTGCGTGGCCATGACGTTTGGAAGGCACGGTTTTATTCTCATGAACAGGTCAGCAAATTACTTAAGGGCGAATGCCCCAATCCAGCTCCTTCGGAGTTGGAATTGTTTTCCATTGCCATGCGGTACACAAATCAAAAAGATTCAAAAATTGAAGATTTGAATACTGCTTACGTTTTTTCCCGTGCAATACTTACCTGCGTTATACTGGCGAGCATATTATTTTTTATCCGTAATTATCATAATGTCTTCTACGACGCGTTCATTCTTCTCATTTTGTCTATTGCGTGGTTGCGATGTAAGCAGCGCAATTATTATTACGCTAGGGAAGTCTTGAATAATTACGTAAAAATTAAGTCTGGCTGACGGCTAATGCGACGAAAAGTTAAGAGTAAGATAAAAGCTGAATTGCAGAAGGAATGTAATTCTGAATGCCCATTCTGCGGTGATCAAAACGTCGGCTGTTTCGAAATCCATCACATTGATCACAATTCATCCAACAGCTTGGATCCTGACAATCTACTGCTGCTGTGTCCCACATGCCACACTAAAGTCGAAAAGGGTTACATTTCTTATGAAGCCGTGGTCACAAGAAAAGAGGAATTAAAGCATCGGTCGTGGAAGGTTGAATTTGTTGCTGTATCCATTGATCCTTCAGTCTGTAAATGGTCAGTTAGCAGGCACAATGATGATGCATTTTTTAATAATGGCACAAATCCTTCTGCTCTCATTTTAAACTTTGCCTTTATCAATCATTTACCCAAAATTCTTGTATTATCAAAAATTGAGGTTGCTGCAAAGTGGCTCTATTCAGGAATGTCCGGTCCGCCAAGAGAAGCCAGACGAATGATTCCGAAAACAAAGTATCGAATATTACTCCCGCATGAAGAGGAAAATAAAATACTCAAACTTCACCATCCGCTTGAGGTTCCGCCGTCAAGTGGATTTAATTTTCAACTTGAAATTCTTGAAACGGATTCTCGATTCATTGTGGAAAGGGTCATTGTATATTTATCATTTTATTTTTCACAGCAAATCATCGTTAGGATTCCATCGATTTTTTTGAATACTGATAATGAAAATGAGGGAGTACGATTGTTAGTTCTTTCCTAATTTCTCAAGTGTCGTGTTTGATAATAAGTACAAATTCATATTTGCGTTTTTTGGTAAAGGAGAATAAAATGCAATAGCTATGGCATTAGTGACTTAATCGCTGAAATCAATTTTCGCATTTTTACTTTTCCACAGCTTCTTCCACACTTTCGTTCTTGACTATTACTAATGCATGTTAGACTTCGGTGGTATCTATTAAAAATTAAATTATGCAACCGTTGACCCTTAATCGGGCTTGCCGTGAGATCGGACAAGAGCTACCAACGGTGGTCTAATGGAACTTACTTTACTTTTCTTTGCCGCTCATGTAAGGTTGTTTCGGATTTTCTTACCCGAATGAGTAAGTAAAATCCTATTTCGTTCGACAGAACGTAATAACATAAACCCGCCCTGGTAGCTCTTGGCGGGTTTATGTGTTTGAGGATACCTCAAAGTGATTATCCACAACTGTGTTTTACAAGCGGGTAGGACATGCTATACTTCACTTGTAAAAGAATAAACCCGCCATTGTCCCTTTCGAAGGGATCAAACCAAACGGTTTTGATGCGAGCAATGGGCTTTTGATTGCTTATTCTCTGAAGTACTGTAGAATATGCTTGCCATGTAACATGGCTCCAAAAGACCCACCGACTCGCATTGGTGGGTCATTTTGGTATATGAGATTATTTGATGCAATAAAAGAATTCGTAGGATTAAAGCAGATGAAAGGGCCGCGCTCCGGCAAGACAGCGGTGCGTTATGAATCTGCACTTCGTATTTTCTGCTTGTGTATGCAGAACCCGGAACTGGCAAACGTCGAGTTCGGCCATGTCCTCTGGTATTTAAAGGAACTAGACTTCCTGGGCTGGAAACCAAACGGCATAAATCTTATTGGCCTTGCACTCAGAAAATTTTTCGAGTTCTGCCAGATGCGAAAGTACCCCGTCACTTTCAATGAAAATTTAATTCCCCTGAAAGAAAAAGAGTTCAACATCCCCCGCGTAACAAATATTGAAACCTTCAAAAAGCTGCTCGATAAGATTCCCCAGACAACAAAAGATTCGCATCACATTCGTAACAGAGCCATTCTACTTATGCTTTGGGACACCGGTGTTCGTGTAGGTGAACTTATGTCACTTGATATAAACGATCTTGATATTAAAAATCGGACAGCGCTCATTAAAACTGAGAAGTCAAGAGGTCGCCGACCTGTCCGGCAAATTTTCTGGACGGAAGAAACCAGCGACCATCTCCTGAAGTGGCTCGAAAAGCTCGCTGAACTTCGTCGCAACTTCAGCTTCATTGACGACGGTGCACTTTTTATCACCATCTCAAAATCGCACAGGCAGACTGTGCGAGGTGGCCGCATGACACCACGCGCGGTGGCTGAAGTGATGCGAGTGCTTTCAAATCAAGCAGGACTTCCCATGATTGCCAATGCTCATGGCATTCGCCATTCAATGGGGCGAGATACGGTGAGAACACTTCGAAGCAATTCGGCCGTATCAAATATCCTTGGTCACTCAAGCCTTGAAAGCTCATACGTTTACACAATGCTCTACGGCGAAGACCTTAGGGAGCAATGGCAGGAGGTGATGAATCACCGAGGCAACGTATTAATCAAGCCTCCTAAGCGAAGCAATGGTTTTCCAAAAATGAAAAATGATACAGCAGTAATCAAAGGCGCTGTGAGGCCGGTGCGGGTCAAAACCTCTCGCACGGCACGCTGGGTAAAATCCTGATTCCTGCGGCAGCTAACCCCTTTACTTTTCTTTTAACCAGACTGTGCTAAACTGTCGGAATGCACAAGGAGAATAACAATTTTGCATTTATAGACAGCCAAAATGTATATCTCAGCATTCAATCTTTAGGGTGGAAACTTGATTTTACCCGGTTTAGAATCTACCTTAAGGAAAAGTATCACGTTACAAAAGCATATCTATTTATTGGATATATTGAAGGCAATACACCTCTATATCAATCACTCCAGGAGGCCGGTTTCATTTGCATCTTTAAGCCAACACTTCACTCTAAAAATGGAATGACTAAAGGAAATTGCGATGCTGAACTCGTTCTTCAAGCAATGATTGAATATGAAAATTATGATAAGGCTGTTGTTGTTACGGGTGATGGAGATTTTTATTGTCTGATCAATCACCTTATTTTGAAAGAGAAGCTAGATGTAATTATCATTCCTAATAGATTGAAATATTCTGCTTTACTTAAATTGAAATTATTCCGCCCGCACTTGCGCTTTTTGAGCGATCTTGAAAATAAACTATCGTTGAAAAAGAAAAGACCCCACAAGGACGAAACCTCGTAGGGCGACTTTCCCGCTGGTAATACTTAAAGGATATACCAATCTGAAATTATTGTCAAGCCGCTTTAAGCAATGTCGAAAGCTGATATGTGTAGGAAATAATAACCTAACCAATACTTATTTCAAAAATGTCTCGGTGGTTAATGCGATCTCGAGGTAATCCTTTAGGTGCTCATCCGTGACGAGCAGTCGGCTTTCCAAAATTAAGAAATAAATCAATCGCAGTGATCAAAGGACAAATGCATCCTATGAAATCAAAACCTTGTGGACAGCACGTTGGTTGAAAACGTAAAATTTAAATTTCATTATGCAAGCTAATGTAGGGTCAAATCCCGATCAATCTTCTAAAATCATCGGCTAAAGCTTCTTTTAATTCCTTGAATTCGTTCTGAGTCCGCTCAAATGCCTTGTCCCAGAGGTCACCATGGTTTAAATAACTATCAGGCACATTCTTACCAACGGAAATGTAATAGTCCATGTTTGCGGCTGTTGATCGTACTCTTCGCATTTTAAAAATAATGCTCCAAGCTTCTTTAATTATTTCTTCAAATTTTAAAATAGTTTCTTTCGCAAAATAAATTTTATCAAATTCAAGTTGCGAGATTAACTCTCTAATTGCTTGGATACAATCTTCATCACGTTTGTTGTCTTTAATAAATTCAGGTCCTTGCGCAATTGTGGTCGCATGCACAAGTGCCTTTTCCAGTTCGATGACTTTTGTATAAAGCGCTTTGATTTTTTCCGCCCTGTCTGAATGAAGCTTTGAGAATCTAATTTCATGTTCTAGTGATTGCCTAGCAAGTTCGCTCTTGTGAACTTCAATATCCTTTTGTAAGCTCGATTTGTATTTTTCTAATCCCAAATCAAATGTCTTATTGATAATTAATTTACCCAACCAAATTGATGCAGTTGTCAGAGCAGTAATTGAAGAGAAGAAATAAATTAATTTATCCATTGTGTTCGTTCAATTGCCTATAGAATTTTGTGTCAAAGGGAGTGATCTATTACTGGTAATCATGATGAGCCTGCAATGGATTCTAGTTTTTAAAAGGACTCCAATCATATAAATATTTATTGCCTTTTTCCTTTAATATTTTCAGGTTTGCTGAATATCCCTTTCCACCATTTTTGGTAAATGGCAAAATTTGATTACTTGGAATCACATAAATTCTTGGAGTTACTTCTATCTTCTCTATCTTATTACCAAAATGAACTAGGACAATGTAATGGTTTTCTTTAACGATAAGAGGTTTATTGCCTAATAGCCAATCACCAGTTATGGCACCCTTAACATCGATGGAAATATTTTGTCCATCTCTCTTCCTTACGAGAATATCCACCGATTTTTTATTTCCAAGCGTCAGGTAAGCCTCAATTTGATTACGATATAACATTGAAAGAACATAAAATTCAGAAGCCAAATTTGTATTATAGCCTTTACTGTTGTCGACTTGAGTTTCATCAATTATCTTAGGCATATTTTGTACATATTTATATATCAAATTCATGCTTACGCTTGCTGCGAACAATAAATAAGAGAGACTCAAACCTACTGAAGTTCGCCATTTCTACAAATCTATTAAGTATTAGTGAAATTTTGTTTTTCTGGTGTGAGCTTAGTAGAACAGAAGGGCTTCTTTGAAAATTTTGTTGTTAAATTCACTTCGAAAAAGAAGAGGCGGGACTGCAAAAAAGTGGATAAGTTTAATCCATCACTCGCATTGCATCATCAATTGCCGCGACTATAAATGGTTTTGCTCGTTCGAATTGAGGAGGAAAACCACTGAAATCATAATCACTTAAGTCGCCCCCTGAAGCATTTACCTGTATAAAAGATACTGCCACATTATTTACCCAACCTCTCCAGTTGATAGGAGGTCTCCATGTATATGGATTAAATCCTTGATCCGCTTCTAAACTAAAACTACCTTCATTATTATGACTTCTATAATTTGGAAAAGTTCCTGTAACCATTGGGATTTTTTTTAATGTAATTTGTTCTACGCCAAGGTTTGTCGGTTTTCGGCGGCACGGTTTTTTTACAAAGTTCTCAAATAATTTCGATGTTTTGCAACATTGCTCATTTACGTTAAGTGACCCCGACCTGAAAGCATCGGCGTTACTCCTGCAATGGAAGCAGGACTAAATAGATGGGAAGTTCCATCAGTATCAATCAGCAGGTAAGGATTTATTATTACTAAAGGATTTATTTTCAAACTGAGAAACTACCCATTTACGAGTATTTCTAAATGGGGTGTATTCGCAATCCACATTGCAATACAACTTCTAGAGGTATAATAGACTAAACAAAGCTGCTTTGAAAATCAAATGACCACCGGCTTTTTGCATAACGTATGAGAATTCCTTGTGCTTTGTGCAAAGAAGCCGGGAGGTTTTTACTCTAAATCCTGTGGTATAATTTCAAAATGACCACAGGTAACAAACTAAAATTGACATGGTACGACAACGAAATGGGGTACACGTATACGCTTGTGGAGCATGTGATAAAGGCGGGAAGGACAGCCCAATAGTTACATCAGCCGAATAGTTAGAGTAAAAACCTTGTGCAAAAGCAAGGTTTTTCTTTTTGCACTTAGCGGCCTGTGGAATTCAAGTAAGGGTTGGCATTGTCCCGAAAAAATTATGGGATCATTCCGAAGTTGTTTTCGGGATTGATGCGAGCATTGTCACGGAGAAAAGCTCTGGCGCAGAAGTCAGGCATCCACAGACCGCTGAGTACAACTCAGCGGGTCGCCAATTAGAATTAACACGACGATTAAAAAAATATGCAAGTATTCAACATTTGCACGAAGAAGGAATATGAGAAGAGTGGGGAGAAAAAGGTTAAGTGGTACAAGGTCGGTGTATTGAAAATAGCGGATAGTGGAAAGCAGTACATCAAACTTTTCCACCAACCACTTACGGAGTTTTATGTCTTTGATAGGATTGAATTCAATCGCGAAATAAATGAAAGTAAATTGTCAGAATAAAATAGAGCCATGGAACCTAAACACACTACTCCCGTTCCGAATGCGCTTTTTGATGTCCATCTAAAAGATTTGAAATGTGCAGAACTGAAAGTGATTCTGGTAATTATCCGACAGACGTTGGGATGGTCTCTTGGAAAGAATACAAAAGCACGAAAAACGATGGACTGGATTTCAGGATCTCAACTTCAGTCAAAAACAGGGAACTCGCGCAGAGCAATCTCTTCTGCTATTGATGTGCTCGTAAAATCAAACTTAATAGAAATTTCAAATGGAATTATTTCACTCGATAAGGCAAGTGATCGTCAAGGAAAAACACGCCTGTACTATCGACTTTCCCCCACACTTACTGGGCATGTGGATAACGAGGGGACAACGAGTGGAAATGATTGTATCCCTGTCAACACCACTGCAAATTCTGCTCAGGAAATGCGCAAAAAAGTAATAAGTATTGCGCAAAATATGCGCATAACAAAAGAAACTCTCTAAAGCAACTCTTACAAATTATTATTATGAAAAAATAAAACACTTTTCGTTCATGATCTCAAAAATCAAAAATCAAAAATTTAATAATGAAATTTTTCCATTTACAGAAAAACAACTACGAAGACTGCGATCCGAAATTGATAGAGCCGGCGGTTTTCATGAACTGATGTTCAAGAAAGAAGCACTGGAGCGAAAAAGCGGCATGAAATACATCGCCCACTACTACGATTCTGAGACATACAAAAAGAAATACCTGAAGGGATTGTACACATCCCTTCAGGAGTTTTATGACACTGATATTCCCTTTACGTTCTGGGATCAAATGTATTCAGCGCTTGAAAAATTAGAAGAGAAGGCTGCAGCATGAAGCCACCCCTCACCTACTACGGGGGAAAACAAAAGCTGGCAAAACACATTCTTGAACTTATTCCAAGGCACACGCTCTACTGTGAACCATTCTTCGGCGGCGGCGCTGTCTTCTTTGCAAAGGAGCCGTCCGAAATTGAGGTCATCAATGACAATAACGGGGATTTGGTCAACTTCTACCGGGTTATGAAAACCAAGTTTAAAGCCCTTCAGAAGGAAGTTAAGGTAACTTTACATAGCAGGGAGCACCACCAAGCGGCAAAGCTTGTAATAGGCTATCCTACGCTGTTTAATGACGTGAAGCGCGCCTGGGCGATCTGGACACTGGCCAATGAAAGCTATGCTTCACGGCTCGATAACTCATGGGGGTTTGACCGGAAACGGAATACGTCTGCCAAGCGACTTTCGTACAAGCGTGTCCGGTTCGTTCCCGACTACTCCGCTCGCCTTGAAAAGACCGAGATCGAAAACAGCGATGTGCTTTACGTCATCAAATCCCGCGACAGCAAGGACTCTTTTTTCTACTGTGATCCTCCGTATTTTAATACGCATAAGGGACACTATCGCGAGTACAACGAACAGGACTTTGAAAATCTGCTCAAAACTCTCGCTTCCATCAAAGGAAAGTTCTTGCTGAGCTCCTATCCATTAAGGCTTCTGGAAAGATATGCCAAAAAATACAAATGGCACTCAAAAAAAATTGACATGCCGCTTGATGTTTCTGCAAAGTATGGAAGGCATAGCCGAAAAACAGAAATGCTAATAGCTAATTACAAATTTTAGTCATTACTGAGTATGTATAAGCGGCAGAGTATTAAAATAAATTTAAGTTCGAAATCCTATATGTCATAGCAGGAAGGCTGACATTAAAAAGTTTGGCAAGTTCTTTCAATGACTGCTCACGTGAAATATCAAACTTGTAATGTTTAATTTGTTGTATTAACAGTTTTTCTGGCATTAATAAAGCAGCAGCGAAAGCATTGGCTTCCTGTTCCTTTCTGATTTCTCCTGTTGATGAATTTTTATCCCTAAAAATTACAGAAAAACCTTTATCGATAAATAAGTGGCTTGCTTGATTACCAAATTCATAATGCAGTTCAAAATGACCTAGTTCATGCGCAATTGAAAATCGTTGCCTTACTTTCGATTCTAATGGATTAATACCAATTACTCCTTTTCCAGAATCTATCACTAAAACACCTGAAACATCCTCTCCAAGATCATAAGTTTTTATTTCAACACCTCTTTTTTTAGCAATCTCTTCAACTGGAATTGGTATCTTATTAATACCCAAACTTTCCAAAATACTAAGCGTCTTTTTTTCAATTAGTTTGTTTAGCATCAGTTAAGTTTTTAGCTGTTTGAATTTCACTAACAAAGCTAACAAGTTTTTGACTTGTTCCTTTATCGCCTTTTGTTTGTTTTGCAATTAGTTTTTTCCATTTAATACTAATCTCCTCGTCATGTATAAAATTTGGGAGAAGTTCGTTAATTGGTATATTCAGAGTTCTCGCAATAACCCAAAGTAGATGAATAGGTGGATGCTGCCTACCTTTTTCAATATTGACAATCGACGCTCTGCTCAGCTTTATAAAACTTGCGAAAGTTTCTTGCTTCAATCCAGCTTTAATTCGCGCTGCTCGGATACAATCACCTAACATTCTATAAAACTTCTTTTGTTCCGGAGTAGTCATTAATGATTTTAAACAGCTAAGGTAACAAAATGTAGAATATTACAAACTGTTTGCAATATCTTACAAAAAATATCATTTTGGCTTAGTTTACATTTTAATTATTAACATACATTTGACCCGAATTAAAAAATAATTTTTATGAAAGAATCTACTACCCCGGAGCAGCAGAAGGCAAGCCCTGAAAAGCTTGTGGATCTGACAATCATTGTGAACGGTACACCTACCACCGTGCATGTAAACGAAAACGCACCCCTGAAAACGGCGGTTCACAAAGCACTCGAGCAAACAGGAAACACCGGCCGGCCAATCAGTGACTGGCAAATAACCTGGAATGACAAAATTCTCGATATGGAACTAAAGATTAAGGATTTTCATTTTCCTATAGATGTTGAATTATTCCTTAGCCTAAAAGCAGGCGTCGGAGGCTGCTGAAATCGGTCATGTTGGTTTATTCCATGAGCGGGCAATACGTCGATCCCGCGGTTTCAGAACAGAAATTTCAAAACGAACTTGACAGATTCATCCAATCCAAAAGCTTTAATCGAAAGCGTGGGATCTTCTTACTAGACGCAGAATATCCGAATATTTTTATCGGATTTTTTGCCCAAAAGCTGATTCCGGCATCGCATGTGTTCACCGTCAAGATCAATTTTGACAATTACGATTTTGAACCGCCGTCTATTGTATTTGTAAATCCCTTTACGTTCGAACCCATCCAACATCTTGCTCAGGTGGGAATACCTTTCTTGAGGAAAGTGCCTGGCAATCCACAAGGACAAATGTTACTACAGCAAAATGAAAATAGACCGCCATTTCTCTGTATCCCGGGAGTAAGGGAATACCACCATCATCCAGCTCACACAGGGGATTCCTGGTTTCTACATAGACAGGTGAGCAGCGAAGGTTCTTTGGGATACCTGGTTGAAAAACTCTATCAGTACGGTATTTCGCCGCTGGCTGGTTATCAGTTGCCACCGATTAATTTAAACGCGATCGCAATTCGACTTGATCTGAATTTGGTTCCGGAATGATAGGGTTTTTAGACATTGGAAAAATACTTGTCCCGCAAAAGTGCGTCCTTATCGTGTACGAACATTTGCGGAAAGCCGGATCAAATGGCGTTGAAGGTATTGCCTTATGGGCTGGAAAATCTTCAAACACAGTGTTTACAGTGGAAACGGCTGTTATCCCGAAGCAAAAGGCGCTGCGCTATGAGGATGGATTACTCTATACGGTTGAGGGAGATGAATTGCATAGATTAAACAAATGGTTATATCTGAATAAATTATCCCTGATTGCACAGGTTCATAGCCACCCTAGGGAAGCTTACCATTCAAGTACCGATGATGAGTTTCCAATAATCTCAACGGTTGGCGGGATCTCCATCGTCATCCCCAATTTTGGCTTTGGAGAAATCTCCAAACGGAGTTGGGCGGTTTACCGGCTGCAACAACAATCTGGATGGGTTGAGCAAAATGCAGAAGAAGTGAATTCGCTTATTGAAATTATCGATTAATGGGACTTGCAAATTTTCTGGATAAAGCTGCATTAGGCGCTGCGCAAATTCTTTCAGGCTACAATAGAAGTGAATTTGAAGCGGCTTTGTTGCAGACTGAAATCGGCATTGTGTTTGGCAGCAACGCCATATCAACCCATGAAGGCCGCGCCGCACTGGACATGCTGATACGATTGCTCGCTCGCTTGTTTCCCAGTCTTAGCCTGGTCAATCAAACTCAGGACAACCAATTCCAGAACGAACTTGAGGCCCTTGCAAAATCGATAAATCCTGAGGTAAATCTGTCTACAAGACGCTCGAATATTTATGTTATGGTTGGGGAAGTGGAGCTCCAATTTAATGACACACCTACTTTTTTTATTGGTGCATCAGAATGGATTGCAAAGTTTTCAACGAGCAAAATCCAGACATTTGACAATTCAAACAACCCATTCGGAGCCGGTGCTGTCGCCTGTTTTGCAGCCGCCAATGTCTTCAGGTTGGTATTCAAAGATCAACTTCCGCATGGAAAATTAGACACAGACTTTTCATTTTCCGTTTTTGATCTGGTTAAGAATCCAGGTAAGATGGTAAATATTGGGTTGAAAAATGTTAACATCAACCAAATCCATTTATTTGGAGCGGGAGCCATTGGGAATGGCTTCATCTGGGCTTTAAAAAATATACTTGGCTTAAAAGGCCAGCTTCATATTTGTGATGATCAAACCATTGAACTGTCAAACCTACAGAGATATGTTTTAGCCTCACAGCAAGATGTCGGCCATCTAAAAGTTGATTGCTCAGCTTCACAGCTGAACGATTCCGGGTTGGAAATCGTAAAGCATCCTTTTAAACTACAAAACCTGTTTTCTCAAGCGAAGAATTACAATATTGAGGTTGCTGCCATTTGTGTTGATTCTGCTGAGGACAGGATGGCCTTGCAAAGTACTTTACCTAAGAAAATATTTAACGCCTGGACACAGCTGGAATCAATCGGAATATCGCGCCATTCGGATTTTCTTAACTCAGCCTGTGTCTGTTGCCTTTACCTTCCGGAAGAAAAGAAGCAAAGCAGGTCTGAAGAAGTTGCAAGCAACCTTGGAATTCAGGCACATGAAAGAATAGTGCGAGACTATTTGGCATCAGGGAAAACTGTAGATCAGTTCCTGCTAAACCTGGTACAGTCTTCAAATAATCTACCCGATCAATCCCTTGCCCATTTGGAAGGACTAAGCCTTGATAATTTTTATTCGCACGTCGTGTGTGGGGGAGTGCTTATGAATCTCTCCCCAGATCAAAACATACCCTCCAAGATCGAGGTTCCCTGTGCTTTTGAATCAGCACTTGCAGGAATATTGCTTGCCAGCGAAGTAGTAATTGATTCCGGTAATTTGAGGTCAAAAAATATTACTTCCAGCTCACGCCTTAATTTATTAAGGCCATTAAGTGACTACCTAAATATCCAGCACATAAAACACCTAAGCGGGAAGTGCATTTGCCAAGATGAAATTTTCCTCAGTGTCTATTTTAAAAAATGGGATGTTTCCTCATCCCTATATGTAAATAGTGAGTCAGGTGATTTGAGTCAAAAAGGTAAACAGAGGGCTCAGATTTTTTCCGGACACAATCCTAAAAGAGAAGATGTGAATGACAGTAAGCTCTCTCAAAAAGAAAAAAATTGAAGCGGGAAATGTATATTTCAAAAACACAATTCTAAAAAGGTTTTGATGCTTGAGCTTCCAATTCAATAAAAGGCCATCCTTTACGGATGGCCTTTGTGAAATTACTCATGTTGTTCTAATCATCTTTTTAAGCAGCCCAATCACTTCCTGTAAGTGAGTAGAATCCTTAATTTCAATGCTACAACTTGGTCCACCCCAGAATTTCTGCACTGATCCCTTCAAAGCCCACACTACTGCATGTTTGCAGAGCTTGCGAACATCCTTTTCAGGATGCTTTACTACAAGGTCAATCGCCTTTTTCCTGATGTGGAAGAAGGCAACATTCTTGTTTTTCTTTAGGGCGATGTAGTACGTCTGAGAATTGAACTGGAGAAGCGAATCTCCCTTGAGTAGTTCATCTTTAATTGTAAAGTAGGCTGCCTTTACTTCATCCGATATCCCATCTAAATGCTGCGCTTCGGTCACCTGGACTTTTTCCTTTTTCTCCGTTTCCTTTTGGTGAAGAGTCTCAAAGGCCGGAAACAGCAAACAAAAGGTATCCCCGTTACTTGTGTACCGTTGCAACATAAGGGAATGCACTACGCGCCACGGTTGTGGGTACAACTGCTTAATACCACTGAAATCAGTCAATTTACGCTCTGACAACAAGAGAATGGAGGCGTTCGTTGCAATAGCATCTTTGACGTACTTAAAAATATCAGCAACCTTTAATCGTGCTTCCAACTCCTTCTTTGCTTCCTTGCAAATAAATCCAGCGAGTTCTTCAATATTCTTTGCTTCGAGCAAAAATAAAAAGAACAATGTGATGCGCGGGAAGACGTCCTTTAAAAATGTTTGGTTAGGAGTTACGGTGTCTAAAAAATAAAACTTGGGTGATCCTTCTGTAGTAAGCAAAAAATTATCCGGAAGGCGATGCCTGTCAGATAGATTCAGTGTCTTCTTGGGCAACTGAATCATAATTGTCCCATGTCCGAAAAGAGTTTGACTGTTGTGATGGAGCAATTGCTCCACTTCCGTTACTGATCGGAACTTTTTCTCGACAAGAGGACTTGAATAGCGATACCCCTCGGAAAGTGGGTGCAGCATATTTCTATTTAAGAGATACTGATTGTGCGAATGATTTACATCTTCGCTAATAGAAAGCTGTTGGCTGATTGCAACCGATTCTTGATTTGACTTCATTTGAAATGGATTTAAATTGTTTGAAGAATAATTTCAAACAATCATATCTCTCCTTGAAAAAAATGTCAAGTGGATAAAAAACAGTCAATGAAAAAACTTGCTGTCCAGTCAAACCCGTACTGATAGGGCGAATGGAGGTAATTATTGGGTAGAAAATTTGGTGTGTCAGCGATTTTTTTTACATACATTTACACCTGAAAGCTGTTACCCGTGCGGGCTGCAGCTTTTCTTTAAAGGGATTATTTTAGGAAACTTAACGGACGATTGAATGAAATAAAAACATAGGAGGCTGTGAGGGCCTCCTAAGATTAAACTCACGATCGATAAATGGTTACTCGCAAGTTGTATTTTGAAACTTGCAATCGAAGAGGAATATCCTCTATGCAAGCCGAACTTATTTTAAACGGAATGCCGTATGGGTGTTCCGTTTTTTGTTTGCAGTTATCTCGCAAAGAAAGAGCTTCTCTTAAGAATTGTAATATGTTTTCTGGGAAAAGAATCAACAGAAAAATGTGGATAACGAATCAATCAATTATTACATCAAACCTAGACAATTAATAAAAAACTCAAATGAAAAAGATCAAAATGCTCCGGGAAGTAACCTGATTAAATTAAATGATTGACGTGAAGTCAACTTTTCCATGAGTCGCCGGAGAAAGTTCATACCTCCGGAAACATATACAAATTACCCATCCAGCATGGGGCGGCTGCCCCTCCCCCAAACTGAAGTACCCGACAAATTTGAAAACTTAGTTAATGCTCAAATTCAACAATACATAAGAAATAATCCACATGAATTGCTAGAAGCGATAGCGCGTCAAGCGCCAGAAGTAATTGCTACGATTAAAACATCAGTCCAAGCTCGTAATACAAGCGACAAACAAATCTACCTAATTAAGGCTCATATCGGTTGTCTCAAACCTGAGCGTCTGAATGATATTCATGCTATCTTTTTCAATTATGCCCTAACGAATACCCCCATTCAGAATTTTATCCCACATTTTATGGGAGGGGAGACATCAGCAAGAAAAATATTCTGGCTTCGTGGCATTAACCTTCTCACTTTCACTTTTAATCACCTGATGGATATACTCCTCCCATACTATCATGACCCTTTTCGGGTTATTGCCGAGCATTTTTGCGATGCTGACGGGAACGATTTCACACTTGAGCAGTTACGAAAAAATCACAGTAAAGGAGTAGAAAAGGATTCCAATAAGACTATGATCAAAAACGCTTTTGCTCCTCTTGTGTAAAAAGGTGACGCTTGGGCGACGTCACAGAACCTCCCCGGAAACCGCCGCTTTATGCGGCAGATAAGTTCCGAACGTTGCGGTATGGATCTCGACAAATTCCGACACCAAAGAATTTATCTCAGTCAACTCGCCTTCCTACTTGGCTGGGACAGACGGACACTTAATAAATGGGTTTATAAAAAATGCATTACGATTTATTCGGATACTGCAAATGGAAGAAAATATATTTCCAGCGTGCAGTTTGAATATGCGTGGAACGAATTCGTCATGCATGATCTTCAAAAAAGATATGGAGAGAGGTGGTGCGACGCATTTGAAGCATACCAAAATGTGAATGTAATGCTACTCATTGCACTTCAAGATGCTGGAAAAAATAAAATGAGACTTTCCAATTATGCTCCGACAGAGCATGAAAAAAAAGTACTGTCAAGGTTGACTGGAAAATCCTTCGAGTTATGATGGCACTCCAAATGATAAAACCGCTCTTCACACCCACGAGCAAAAAAGTCACAGGCCTAAAAGTGTGGTGCGATGACTGTGGGACAAATGTGGACGCGATTTGCAAAAAGAATGGAAAGCCAATTAAACAATGTCCGCATCCTGAGAGGCATTCGTATAAAGTCTATGCTCATGTACCTGGCACTAAGAACGAAAGACGCACCTTAAAACTAACCACACGGTCAATTGAAGAAGCTCAACAGGAAGCGCATAAATTTCGGCAACTGATACGGGAAGGGAAGTTAGATAATGAGACTAAAAACAAACCCGAATTGAAGAGTTCGGCCTCCCTATCAGTTCCTAATCGCATTTCTCATATCGCAGCCAAACACATCGCCCATTTGTCAGGGGATGCGCCAGAATATGAATTTAGCCCGTTATCAAAGCAACATCTGGCCGATATCGAGCGGTCATACAAAATATTCTTGGAGTGTCTGAGGGATAAAGGTTATGGAGATATATCAATCAAGGAACTGAATAGTGAAATTGTCGGAGTACTGTATCGCTACTTATTGAAGGAAAAAAAATTCTCTGGAAGAACTTTCAACAAGTATATGAATAATTGGCAGCGGCTTTTGTCATGGTACACTGAAGAGTTTGATATTCCTGTAAAGAACTGGTTTCGAAAAGTTGAACGGAAAGCGGTGGGAGAAAACAGAAATACCATAACCCGTGAACACTTTCAGGCATTGCTGAAAGAGGATGCAAATGCCGGTGGAAAATATAGTGATGCCCTTCGCTTGCTTTTATTTAGCGGCAGGAGAGTGAACGAAGCGCTAGAACTGAAGTTCAATGATGTGGTTATAGACGAAAAGGGAAATGCATACATGCAGGCGCCTGATCTGAAAGTTTCGCGCATCAAAGGTCTTACTGAGATTAAAAGGGTTTATATACCCATTACAAACGAGCTGAAATCTCTTCTTTCTGATTTAGGCTATGAGAGACACAAAGGATCAAACCGCTTTCTCATTTTTCCAGAGGTAGCCCGCAGTGAATCCCGCTGGCTCTGTGATGATCTATCGAAGGCATTCACTCGCTTTTACAGCAAAGTTTCCGAAGATGGTTTGACCCTGAAGAGTCTTCGCAAAACTTACATCACAGCCGCACATAAGTACACTGGAGGCAAAGCCAAATTATTGTCAGGACACTCTAATGAGGCAATAATTGAAAAACACTATCTCGATCAGAAGGCAATCGCTGTTGCAAGCCAGGACTTCGAGGTGTTCCCGTCAGAAGATTTTCGGGAAAATGAACTTCAAGGAATTCGAACAAGAGGCAAGCAAGCAAATTTAAAGCAGGAGGTATCAAAATGAAAAAGTGCTTAATAGAGGAAGGCTTTGCTGAAAAATTCCGCACTTATTTCCGCACCCAAAGGCAATTTCTGACAATTATTTTGAAGATAATACTAGGGTTGGAAGCCAAAGAAAAAGCTCTGCTACCCTCGCTAGCAAAGCTTTTATCAACAAAAGTACCCGGGAGCGGAATCGAACCGCCACGGCATCGCTGCCACAGGATTTTAAGTCCTGCGTGTCTACCAGTTCCACCACCCAGGCGGAGAAAATCAATTATCTGTTAACCGTTATACGAAACAGCCAGATCCTAAAATTAAAAAAGTTATTTGTTAAAGCTATTCCTTGGTTTTTACCAATTAACGAATAACCAATAACCAATAACTCTTTCAAACCGAGCGGATGACCGGGCTCGAACCGGCCACCTCGACCTTGGCAAGGTCGCGCTCTACCAAATGAGCTACATCCGCTTTTAGACACCTAAGTGCAAGGCAAGAAGGTGGTTTTATTTTTTGGGACGGCAAATATACAGGAATCATTGAATTTCAAAAATATTAATCGCTTCAATTCTCAAAGAGAAAGCTTACCCAATATCTTCTCCGTGGCCCCGGAATTTGATTTCACATAGTCAGACGATGCATTTCCGGACTTGATCCTTTCCGATTCTGCGTCCATGAATATTTTCAGCCTGACATTCAGCGCTTCAGGAGTCACAACGGAATAAGCTCCGCCGCATTGCAATAATTCTTTTGCTTCGTTGAACTTCTCATAATTGGGTCCGAAGAAAACAGGGATGCCGAATACAGCCGCTTCCAGCGTGTTATGAATGCCTTTGCCAAATCCGCCTCCCACATAAGCAAAGCTGCCGTACCTGTACAGCGACGACAGCATTCCAATGTTATCGATCAGCAAAACGTCATATTGATCAGGGTCCACATTTACCGAAACGGAAATCGCCGTCACCCTGAACGCTGAAAACGTCCCTTTCAATTCTTCAATTCTCGCTTCACTGATTTCATGGGGCGCGATGATAAGTTTCAGGTTTGGTGAAAACGATTTTATGACTTCAGCAAGAAGCTTTTCATCCCCGCTCCAGGTGCTGCCTCCGACAATCACCTTATTACCCTCGCTGAATCTTTTAGCCGCAGGAATTTCCTTAGCTGTTTTTGAAAGTTCTACCACGCGGTCGAAACGGGTGTCGCCGGTAACCGCGCAGTTTAAAAATCCTAAGCCTTTCAATAACTTTTCGGACGTGGCATCCTGCACAAAAAAATGCGCAACACACTTCAGCATATTCCTGAAAAACCCTCCATACCATTTAAAGAAACGATCTCCCGGACGAAAGATGGCCGAAATCATGTAAAGCGGAATCTCTTTCTTTTTTACTTCGTGAAAGAAGTGATGCCAGTATTCATACTTGGTAAAAAAAACGTACTTCGGTTCAACAAGTGAAATAAAATCTGAAGCATTTCTTTTTGTATCAGCCGGCAGATAAAAAACGTAGTCGGCGCCATCGTAATTTTTCCTGACTTCGTAACCGGAAGGAGAAAAAAAAGTGAGGACAATTTTTAATCCCGGCTGATGCAATTTTAATTTCTCCATCACAGGTCGCCCCTGTTCGAATTCCCCAAGCGAGGAACAGTGGAACCAAACACGATTTTCACCTTGCTTAAGCGCGGCGGCCATCTTCCCTCGCCAATCATTTCTTCCTTCTAGCCAGCGTTGCGCTTTTTGATTTCCGAAAATGGCCGACAACCTGATTGCAAAAACATACGATCGTATGGCAAGGTCGTAAATGAAAATCATCGTATGGATCAGTAGTAATAATAAGAAGTGGCAGCATGCCTGTACAGCGGAAAGAACCAGCAGAGTTTGATCCCGTAAAGCAAATCCAGCCGTTTCTTATCGTCCTTCTTCCTTTGGTCAAAATTGTAGGCGCGCCTGTTCTGCGTAAAGGCCTGCGTCGCTTCAAACCCAATCATAAAGTTCAGCAGCCGCCTGTTTCCGCAATACAGGTAGTTGATATTTTCAGTAAGCGCCAGCCCGTTCGTAAGCCTGTCATATCCTTTTTTATATTCTTTGGTGAGCTCAGGCACATCTTCCTTGTCCACGTCAATGCGGATCTTATGTTCCAGGAACCCCGCTCCTGCTGTAACCAGCAACCCCGAATTTTTGTTCGGCCCCAGTACGCTGAAAAGGCGTCCCGCTCTCAGGGTGAGCAGGTATCCGCGTTCGTACAGGTAGATCTGCGAATACTCACCTGTCTCGCCGATAATGTTTCCATCAGCAGTGGATATGCTGTCGAGAATATTATTCTCTTTTACTTTATCGGCAAATAAAAAACTCCCTTCCACCCCGATCAGCCAGTTGTTCGCAAACTTATAATTCAAAAATGCACCCACGTTGTAATCATTATAGAAGCGGTCAGCCATATCACCGCCCGGAGACTGGTACTGGAATTCCGCTCCAAGCATTGTAAAAGAAATGCAGGAATCCTTGACGCTCTTTTGCGAAAAGGCCTGGAGAACAGAGAATGAAAATAGAATAAGAAGTACCCTGAATTTCATTCGGCGAAGGTAGGACATAGTAGTCATTTGTCAATGGTCATTAGTCATTGGGTACGATGCATCGATTGTATAGTGAATATTGTCTACTGCCTACTGGTTCGAAGTCACTTCATCCTTCGGTCGCCGTAGGCTTCCGCGAGCGCTGCAGCTACTCTGCGGAAGCGCTGCCGAAGGCGATGCACTTAGTCACTCTTTCAATTTCTTATTCCTAATGTGCCTCCCTTTATCCCTCTTCGTTTTTTTTACCAGGTTTTTTTTGAATGCGCCGGAGAGATCTACACCTGTCTGGTTGGCGATGCAAATGAGCACGAAAAGTACATCAGCCAATTCATCTGCAAGTTTTTTATCGCTTTCCTTTTTCTTGAACGACTGGTCACCGTATTTTCTTGACATCAGCCTGGCCACCTCTCCCACTTCCTCAGTCAGAATGGCCATGTTCGTCAGCTCGCTGAAATAACGAACACCATGTTTCTTAATCCACTTATCTACTTTTTCCTGGGCACTTTGAATTGTCATTTTGTTATATTTATCGAACAACCTGTTTTATATTTTCAAATTCTCAAATCCGTTAGTCTTCAATTTTTTTCACTCTTTGTTTTTAGAATCTATGATGATCGTTACAGGACCGTCATTCACAAGCGCCACTTTCATGTCAGCCCCGAATTCTCCCGTAAAAATTTCGCGGCCGGTTTCTTTTTCCAACTGCAAAATAAATTTTTCATAGAGCGGAACTGCAACTTCAGGTTTTGCAGCTTTGATGTAACCCGGACGGTTTCCTTTTTTCGTGCTTGCATGCAGCGTAAACTGGCTGATGAGCAGAATTTCTCCGCCTGCTTCCATGATTGACAAATTCATCACGCCATTTGCATCGGCAAAAATCCGCAGCCTTGCAATCTTGCCGCACAACCACTCTATGTCTTCGTTATTGTCGGCCTCTTCAATTCCGAGCAACACAAGCAACCCCTTTCCGATGTCAGACTTAACTGCTCCGGAAATTTTTACTGATGCTTCTGAAACTCTTTGGATAACTATACGCATTGAATTAAGTTGATATGGCTGTTCCTTGTGAATTGTGAATTATGAATTGTGAATTGTGCATCGTGAATTCATTTAAACACATCCTGGTTCATCATAATGCTCACATAACTCTCATACCTCGACAAAGCAATTTCATTATTCCTCACCGCATCCAGCACGGCACAATTTGTTTCGTTGAAGTGCAGGCAGTTGTTGTACTTGCAATTTCTTGCAGCTTTAAATATTTCGGGAAAGAAATGTGATACTTCGTATTTGTCAAAATCAATTGTACCAAATTCCCTGATGCCGGGCGTATCGATGATAAAGCCGCCGAAAGGCAAATGGTGCATCTCGGCAAACGTAGTGGTATGAATACCCTTCTGGTAAGAGGAAATTTCTGAAGTCTTCAGGTTGGCACCGGGGATTAGTGTATTGATCAGTGTTGACTTGCCCACGCCGGAATGACCGCTGAATAAGCTTACCTTATCCTTGAGTTCTTTTTTTAAATCTGCGAGAGAATTTTCATCCACAGAAGAAACAATAAAAACGGAATACCCGATTGATGTGTAGAGCGCTTTTAATTCTTCCACATAGGTTGAGACCGTTTCATCGTACAGATCACTTTTATTAAAAACAATTCCGGCAGGAATGCTGTATGCCTGTGCCGTCGAAAGAAAGCGGTCGATAAATCCAAGCGAAGTCCTGGGAGAAACCGGAGTGGCTACCACGAGCGCCCGGTCCAGGTTTGCTGCTATCACCTGGATCTGCTTAGAGAGGTTCACGGACTTCCTGATAATATAATTCCTGCGATCATGTAGCTGGGTAATCATTCCCATGCCGTCAGCTTCTTCCACTTCCACGTGATCCCCGACGGTAACCGGGTTGGTTGCCTCAAAGCCTTTCAGGCGCAGGTTCCCCCTGATGCGCGAAAGCAATGTCCTTCCATCATCTGTACGCACGAGATATTGGCTTCCCGTTGATTTGGTAATGAGGCCTTTCATTCAACGGCGAAAGTAATTGGGAATTGGGAATTAAGAAACAGGAAATGGAAAATAGCAAAAATGAAATTGACGATTGCAGCGGAAGCCGGAAAATCGAATCAAGCCAGGGGTAAAAGATGGCTTTGAGGCACATGAAGGAAAAATTCCAGCTCGCCAGCCTCTAAAGGGAATTCACAGATTACAAAATCGCTGAACTCATTCGGAGAAACGGCTACGCCGGCATGCTCATAAGCTATTTCTTTGCTTGCATAAATCTTATAAGTTCTGCCGGTCAAAGCACTTCTTACGATATCGTTAATTTTAAAATCGGGTCCTGACATGAAGCAAAGGTAACAATTGAAAATTAGCGGCTTCCTAACTCCTTATTCACTTTACGCTACCGGAAAATAATTTAGTTTTGAAGCCGGGGAACAAACAGCCGTCATTGGGTCATTGAGTCACTCTGTCATTGGTCATTGGTCATTGGTCATTAGTCATTAGTAAATTTGTAATTATTAGTATTTAGAACACAAGAATGTCTATCAAAGTAAACAACATCACCAAACTATACGGCGAACAGAAGGCGCTCAACGATGTCTCCTTCGAGGTGCGGAGCGGACAAGTGGTGGGATTCCTTGGACCAAATGGTGCGGGCAAATCGACGATGATGAAAATCATCACATGCTTTATTCCGCAGACTGCAGGCGCTGTATCCGTGTGTGGCTTTGACGTGACGGATCAATCCATTGAAGTCAGGAAAAAAGTCGGATATCTCCCCGAACACAACCCGCTCTATCCGGAAATGTATGTGAAAGAATACCTGGACTTTGTTGCCGGCGTTTACAAAATGAACGGCGACCGGAAGAAACTGATCGACGACATGATTGAGATGACAGGACTGCAGGTAGAACAAAAGAAAAAAATCGGGGCGCTGAGCAAGGGATACAGGCAGCGTGTGGGATTGGCGCAGGCCATGATTCACAACCCGGAAGTATTGATACTGGACGAGCCCACTTCCGGGCTTGATCCCAACCAGCTTGTAGAAATCCGTGAGCTGATTAAGAATATCGGCACTGAAAAAACGGTGATGCTCTCCACCCACATCATGCAGGAAGTGGAAGCCATCTGCGACCGCGTCATCATCGTGAACAAGGGAAAGATTGTTGCAGACGATGCCACTGAAATCATCCAGCAGAAATCAGGATCGGAAAATATTGTGATCGTGGAATTCGACAGGAACGTGGAACGCATCGCATTGTCATCGATACCGGGAGTAAAAAGAGTGATGCTTGTGAAAGGAAATACCTGGAAAATTTATTCCTCCTCTGCAGAAGACCTGCGCCCGTCCATTTTTACATTTGCAGTGGAGAACCAGTTGATGGTGCTTTCTCTCCAGAAAGAAGAGCAGAGTTTAGAAGAAGTTTTTCATCAGTTGACGAGTACGTAATATGTAATATTTAAAATGTAATATTTAAGATTTACGAAATACGAATTCGAAGTAGCAAATAGGAAAATGAGGATTCCAAAATTGAAATTGGTCAATAAAAATTCACCACTGAGCAGATGGCTGTTCCCCATTTGCTGTTTCCATTTTTCCATTTTTTTCATTGCAGCTATCACGCTACTTCCACAGTTTGTTCATGCGCAAGGAATAGCTGCTTATACAGACTATCGCGGCGCTTTCCAGGTTTTCGACCGCGGTATATTCCAGCAGCTTGAATACCTTCCTGTAAAATCTTCACGTGTAGGTGGAAATTCTGTCGCCTACATCGATAACACCGGCGAGTTCCAGATCTATTACAACGGAAAAAAATATCACCAGCTATACGCAACCGATCTTTTCAGCTACTATACTTCCAATTACCTCACTGCTTACAAAGTCGGAACCGTGTTGTACGTTTTTGAAAAAGGTAAATCAGATAAAATATCCTATTTCTGCAACCAGTTCTTTGTAGGCGACAGCCTGGTCGCATACTATGACGACAGCAACTATAACCTTGGTGTGTATTACAACGGCAGCAACGAACCCATTGAAAGCTCCTTACTGGCATCTCCTCAAACCGTGAAAGCAGGCAGCAATGTATTGGCGTATGTAAATCAATCAGGCTACTTCAAGGTTTTTTATCGTGGAGAGGTGATTGATGTGGACGTAAGCACGCCCGAGTCTTTTGATGCCGGCCGCGATGTGGTGGCGTATGTAGACGGTTACCAGAAATACTTCCACCTCTTTTACAAAGGGCAGACGGCACAGGTAGACGTGAATGCGCCGCAGTCTTACAAGGTTGGTTTCGGAATCATGGCTTATGTAGACTACGATGGCAACTTCCGAGTTTTCAACAACGGGGCTACGCGCAGGCTGCAAAGCCAGAAGCCGGATTTTTATGATGTCATGGGAAACATGATTGTGTACGGATACAACAGTGAGTTCCGCACCTTTGAAAATGGAGAATCAAAACTCATCGACGACGTCATGCCCAAGGAATACAAGCTGAGCACAGATGGTGTAGCCTATGTGGACCTGGACGGCAGGTTGAAATTTTACAGCCACGGCAAAATGAATGTCGTCTCTTACGAAACCGTGAGCAAGTATTACGTGAACAACGACGTGGTCTGGTACCTCGTTGGAACCAATACCTGGAAGTTTTTTTATAACGGCGCTGCCTACTAACTAACACCCGGTGGGTCGCGCAGCACCCGTTGGTGGTGTGAAAATCCGGAACCGTGAAGCTCCGCTCATTTGTTTCGGCTGTTCAAACTTCATCATTCAACATTCCCTGTTCCTCATTTATTATTTGCTTTTGGCTGTTCAACTTCATCATTCGACATTCCTTGTTCAATGTTCATTATTCATTCTTGTCTCCGGCTGTTCAACTTCATCATTCGACATTCCTTGTCCAATGTTCATTATTCATTCTTGTCTCCGGCTGTTCAACTTCATCATTCAAAATTCCCTGTTCATCATTTATTATTTGCTTTCGGCTGTTCAACTTCCTTATTCCATCGACAAACTTTGTGTCTTCGTGTCTTGGTCACACATTTTAAATTACCACAAAAAGTCGAGCAAAATTTTATAAATAGTTTGCAATTATGCGAATTATTAATAAGCTTTACAGTTGATTAAAACTCCAACATCATGAAAAGAAACAATTATTCGATTCGCCTTTCCTTACTTTTTTTATTCGCCGCACATTTTGCCCCGGCTCAAATCAATCTTTCATTTACAACTTCGAATCATAACGGGTATTCAGTTTCCTGCTTTGGCGGAACTGACGGGCAAATATCTGTTACGGCGACCGGCGGGACAGCTCCTTACAGCTATTCATGGAGCAATGCTGCTACTACAAGTACCATTACTGGACTTGCGGCAGATTATTACAGCGTTACTGTTACTGATGCCAATTCACTCACAGCCACTGATGGAATCAATCTGAAAAGTCCGCTTCAGATAAAAATAACACTTACAAGTCCTAAATACGGCAATTCACTGAACGTTAGTTGTTATCAATGTTATAATGGCAGTATCACCAGTAGTGTAAACGGTGGCGTTTCTTCTTACACTTATTTGTGGAACGATGGGCCAACAACACAAAACCGTTCAGGACTTGGAAAGGGCGTATATGGACTTATCGTCACCGATGCCAATGGTTGCCTCGCTGCTCAAAATATTATACTTACTGAACCGGATCGGGAGGATTGGTCCCTGAACGGAGTTTCGGGATCGAATCCACCCACACAATTTATTGGCACAACAGATTCCAAAGACTTTGTAATCAAGACCAACGGGGCTGAGCGACTCAAAATTTCCGCGAATGGTAATATTACCATGCAAGCCACAACTAAATTCGAAAAACTAATTGCCAGCCGGATTTCATCACCCGATAGCCTGATTTATGTAGGCGATAGCACCATTATTTTTCAACCTAACTACAATAGATTTTGGGGAGATCCAAACAGTACCTTGTTTCGCGGCTTAGGGATCGGCGTCGGGACTGCGGCGTACGGACAATTCTCCACTGCCATCGGACATGGCTGCAGGATTGGTGATTCCGGCGGCGCAATCGGTTCAAATGCTGATGAAACGATCCTGATAGGAAGCGGACTTACAGCAACTCCAACTGCTATTGGTTCTATTGTAATGGGAAGTGGTATTAATGGTGGCGCAAGAATGTATTATGGAGCACCACACTCTCTAGCAATTGGTTTTAACAGCGACATCCCAACTTTTGTAGTCACACAGGCCGGCGGAACAGGGACTACCGGGAACGTAGGCATCGGAACTGCAAATATTCCCACGGGTTTCAAACTTGCTGTCAGGGGAAATATTATGTGTGAAGAAGTAAAAGTAGCACTTTATAATACCTGGGATATTGTATTTGCGAAGGACTATAAGTTGAAATCCCTGGATGAGTTGGAAGAATTTGTTAATTACAATCATCACCTGCCCGATGTGCCTTCTGCAGAAGAAATGAAAAAAGAAAATGGAATCCTGGTCGGCGATTTCCAGATGCGACTGTTAAAAACTATAGAGGAATTAACCCTCCATGTCATAGAACAAAGCAAAGAAATTAATTCCCTTAAGCAGGAAGTAGGGCTTTTAAAAAAGTAGCGAATGAAATACCCGCTGTTTTTTTTCCTGTGTGCATTTTTTAATGCACAATCCCAGGATTGGAACAATTTCAATCCTGCCAACAGTCCACTGCCTGAAAATGGTGCCCATGTGGTGGCAGATAAGAATGGCGTGATCTGGATCAGCAGTTCACACTCGATTTCAAGTTACGATGATGGCACCTGGAGCGTTTATGATTTCGACGTGATGGGATTATCTTTCCGCGATGTTCGTTCCACGCTTGCAATAGACACTGCAAATCACATCTGGTTTGCGGCGGATAGTTTCCTGGTTGAGTTTGACGGTGCCGTTTTTACTACGCATGATACCGTTGGCTTCGGCGGTGGCGTGAGCAGCATTGCAGTAAACAGGAAAACCAATGAACTCTGGATCGCTTCTGATATCGGGCTCTTTAATTACAATGGCACCGGGTTTACCCGTTATACTTCATCTAACTCAGGATTGTTATCGGATTTTTTGTTCCAGGTAAACGTAGACACCGCGGGTTATGTATGGATGCTTCAAGCCGCTCCCTTTCCTTCTCCTACCGTTCAGCGGTTTGATGGTGACACTGCATGGACCTCCTATCCCCTTGTTCAGCACGACTCATCATTCTATGGACCATATGCGATAGCAGGCGATGATTTTGGCAATGAATGGATGGGCTACGTTCACTTCATAGGAATCAGGAAGTTCGAGAATGGCGATACGGTGAGTTTTCCGAATGTTGCGGGTGTTATTTGTGCGGCCAAGATCGGCGTTGACAGAAACGGAAATCCCTGGTTATATAATTCAGCCTCTTACCTGCTTGTGGACTATTATGACGGAACGAACTGGATTTACGAGGACGGAGGATTGCATGGCA
>Ga0134121_10001060_pt1 | contig 27209 bp, 13 predicted proteins | sample KB301_FD_96463 | JGI IMG/M metagenome (GOLD analysis project Ga0134121, IMG submission 96463) | Terrestrial soil microbial communities without Nitrogen fertilizer from Kellogg Biological Station, Michigan, USA - KB3-0-1 | ecosystem: Environmental > Terrestrial > Soil > Unclassified ... | reverse complement strand
GGACCCGCACTCAGGGCTCGTCAGTGGGCCGCGGCGAAGTCCCGAAAATCCTTTCACGTCGATTTGGCTCCATCGCGCCACAAGACATTCCGGCCATGCCGCGGGACAACATGCCCGAGGTGGGCCACAAATTCCTGGGTTTTCAACTCATCGCCGAACTGGGCCGCGGCGCTTTCGGCCGCGTTTATCTGGCTCGTCAGGGCGAACTGTCCGATCGGCCCGTGGTGCTGAAGATTTCGGCGGACGTCATCCACGAATCGCGTACCTTGGCCCAGTTGCAACACACGAACATTGTTCCCATTTATTCCATTCACCACGCCCCCACCTTTCACGCCGTTTGCATGCCGTTTCTTGGCGCCACCACGTTGGCGGATGTCCTGCGCGATGTGCAAAAAGCCGGCCATTTACCGGCCTCGGGTAAGGCGCTCGTGGACACGGTGAATGCTTGCAAAAGCAAGACTCAAGTGGGCAACAAGTCCGGCTCGCTGAGCAGTGCTTCTTCCCCGTCCCTTCTGCCTGTTTCCAGCGGTGTTGGTGACGGATTTGAAAAGTCCCACCACGCCAACGGCAAACATGCCACTGTATCCAGCCCGCAGGTGCTAGACTTTCAAGGCGCCGACATTGCCGCAACTCTGAAAACGCTGGCCGGACTGAGCTATGTGGAAGCGGTTCTTTGGATCGGCGCTCGTCTGGCGGACGGCCTCGACCACGCTCATGACCACGGCATCTTTCACCGCGATTTGAAGCCCGCCAATATACTTCTGGCCAATGACGGCCAGCCGATGCTTCTGGATTTCAACCTTTCCGAAGACCTCAAGTTGCGTTCGCGCGGCATGCCCGCTTCGGCCATCGGCGGCACCTTGCCCTACATGTCGCCCGAACACCTCACGGCATTTCTTCGCGGCACTTCCGGTGTGGACGCCCGCAGCGATCTCTATTCGCTGGGCGTCATCCTTTACGAACTCCTCACAGGCCGGCATCCCTACCCTTTGCGGCAGGGCCATCTTGAGGTAGTAATCGGCCAAATGCTCGAGGACCGTCGCCAACCGCCCCCCGCTTTGCGGCAACTGAATCCCGCCGTGTCCCCCGCGGTGGAAGCGATCGTCTTGCATTGCCTGGACGGCAATCCCGCCCGGCGTTACCAGACTGCCTCCGCGTTGAAGGAAGATCTCGACCGGCACCTGAAAAATTTGCCTCTGCGTCACTTTCGTGAACCGTCGCTGCGCGAACGCGGTCGCAAATGGATCCGCCGTCATCCCCGTCTCACTTCTGCCACAACCATCGCCGTCGTCGCCACAACGGTGATACTGGTAATGGCAGCGTCATTGGCATTCCGGGCCGAACGGTTGTCCCGGCTGGAAGCCGCGGAGGCCCACAACAAGCTTCGCCAAGACCTGCGCGCCGCCCAGGTCGGTTTCCTGGAGACGCCAACGACAGGGCCCAACCAATGGGATACCAGCGTAGCGTTATGTCGCAAAGCCCTGGACCGCTTCGATGTCGTGGGAAATCCGGCGTGGCAAGAATCCAGCGCCTTTCAGCGTCTCTCCACCGAAAGTCAGGAACAACTGCGCGGCGAAGTCGGCGTGTTGTTGTTCCTTCTGGCGGCCCTGTCAACGGGATGGGACGCCGCGCAAGGATCCTCCGCGACGCTTGGCGCCGCTCTGGAGCTTAATTTGCAAGCGGCTGCTTGTTATCCCAGTGACCACATGCCCGTCGCGCTTTTGTATCAGCGTGCCGTGCTCACCAAACAACATGGGCAACCCGACGAAGCCACGCAACTGCTGAAAAAAGCCGAAGGCGTTTCTCCCCAAACGCCTCGCGATCTCTGCATGCTCGCCTGCGTTTACTCCGGGCAAGCCCGCTTCCGCCAGGCACTGCCGCTGTGGCAAAAAGCGACCCTGGCCGATCCGCGGAATGTCTGGGCCTGGTACGGCCTTGGCAATTGTTACGATCATTTGTCTCGGCCCGATCAAGCCGCCGCTTGCTACAGCGCCTGCATCGCGTTGCACCGCGATTTCCCAGGCTGGTATGCCAACCGCGGACTGGCCAATCTCAAGCAAAAAGAATTCGCGGCGGCATGCCTCGATTTCGACCAGGTCATTCGCTTGCAGCCCAGCAACGCCGACGCTCACGTCAACCGCGGTTTGGCCAAACTCGGCGCCCATCAGTGCCAGGAAGCTGTTCAGGACTTGACTAAAGCGATCCAGCTGGGCGCCAGCGGCGCTCGCATTTATTTCATCCGCGCCCAGGCCAGGGAAAAAATTGGCGATGCCGTCGGCGCAAAAAATGACCGCGAAACGGGCACAAATACCAAACAGGCCGACGAGGCCGCATGGATTGCCCAGGGAGTAAGCCGTGTCAGCGACAATCCCAAAGGCGCACTTTCCGATTTTGATCAGGCGCTTGTGCACAATCCCCGTTCGCTAGCAGCACTGGAAAGCAAGGCTCACGTTTTGGCGGAAAAGCTCGGCCGCACCGAAGACGCGATTCAGGTGTTAAACAAAGCCGTCGCGTTCTACCCAGAGCAGGCGCCGGCACTGGCCGCGCGAGGCGTGCTCCTGGCCCGCCTTGGCCAACGTGAAATGGCGATTCGTGACGCTCAAGAAGCGATGCGATTGGATACATCGCCCGCAATCTGCTACCAGGTCGCTGGCATTTACGCTTTGACGTCGAAATCGCAACCAGATGATCGGCTGAAGGCTTTTTCCCTGCTCGCCTCCGCCCTGCGGCTTGGTTATGGCGTGGACCTGATCCTGACCGACTCCGACCTGGATCCGATCCGCGCGACTGGCGAATTTCAGGCAATGTTGAGTGCAGTGAAGACCCTGAGCAAGGGATCAGAGTGAAGGATGCAAGGCGGGTTGCCGAATTGTTCGTGACTGGGAATTTCAAAATGGCAAAAGCAAGGCTCACCCTTGAATGCCTGGAAAACCGCGCTGTCCCCGCGGCCTTTGCGGTTCCATGGCCGGAGGCCAACCATTTGTCATTGAGCTTCGCGCCCGATACGGCGCGCGTGGCAAACCAAACCAATGCGCTGTCTCAAGTTCTTGATGCACAAATGGCGCGTCCCGCCTGGCAGGAAGACATCCTCCGCGCCTTCCAGACCTGGGCAGTCGAATCCAACATCAACATCGGCCTGGTCCCCGATAGCGGCCTGCCTTTTGGTGTTCTCGGTTTGAAGCAGGGCGACCCGCGTTTTGGCGACATCCGCATCGGTGCATTCCCCATGGCGAAGGATGTCATCGCCGTTGCCAACCCTTACGATCCGTTCGTGGCCAACACCTGGGTCGGCGACGTGTTCCTCAACAGTTCCTACCCCTTCAACATCGGCGGACAAAACTCCGCCTTTGATCTGGGTTCCGTCATGCTGCACGAAGCGGGGCACGCCTTCGGCATCGGTCACAGCGCCGATCCGAATTCGCCGATGTTCGAGCATTTCAACAATGTCCGCGCGGGCTTGACCCCAGCCGACATCGCTGCATTGCAAGCCATTTACGGAATGCGGCCCGCCGACAATTTTGAAGGCCTCGCCGGCAATGACTCGATCACCACTGCCACGGCGCTGAGTTTGACCAACACTGCTCCCGCCGCCATTGAAGCCGATCTGACCACGCCTCAAGACGTGGACGTTTACAGTCTGACAGTGTCGGTCAACACTGAGAGCCTCGATATTCACTTGCAGGTTTCTGGAATCAGCTTGTTGGTGCCGCGCTTGACTGTTACCGACGCGGCCGGCAACATTGTTGATTCGACTGCGGCCGAGTCTCCTCTGAACAACGACCTCGAGTTTCATCTCGACCATCTCACCGCGGGCAAATACTTCGTAAAAGTTGAGTCGGCGCAAAATGACGTTTTCGGCGTCGGCAGCTATAGCCTGGAAGTCGCGCCGCATTCCACGGCGTTGCCTTCGGCGCCTGCGCCAATCGGTAATACTCCCGAAAACAACTCCGGCCTTTCCCTGGACGAGGTCCAACTGCTTGCGACGACGCCCGGCTACGTCGAACACACCTATTACGAGATGGACAACACGCTCAGCCTTGCCGAATCGTATCGCACCTATCAGGTGCATTCAGTTGACCTTGGCCCAGGCATGGTCAATGTCATGACGGTGGCAGTTAATTCGGAGTCCGATGACAACACCCAGTATCAGATCACCATTTTCGACCAGCTTGGCAATAAAATCGCCGCCAACACCATGGCCGACCAGACGGGCCACCTGGCCGTTCAAGTTCCTGCCGTTGCATCCGACAAGGATTATTACGTGCAGATAAGTTCCCCCAACCTTGGCGACAAAGAAGCAGACTATGAGGTGGTAGTCGATTTCGATCAAGATGCCACCCAATTGCAGACGATCGCCAATGGAACCATTGCAAAGGATGAACGCGAAGTGCTGCGCACGCTCCATGTTGACCAAAGCCAGCAGTTTCACTTCGTGCTGTCGGGCTCGGACTGGAGCGCTCCCCAGGAAACCGGCGTTCGCATGACCATTCAAAACGCGGCGGGCCAAACGGTCTACACCATGACTGCGGCCGACGGTGCTAGTCGGGGCGGCGACGTTTTCCTGGACCAGGGCGACTATACAATCCGGTTCACACGCGTTTCCGAGGATGGCAGCACACCTCTGCTTTTCCAGTTAAGCGGCACCGCCGTTACCGACGCCATTGGCCCGCAACTGCGCGACACCACAACGCAACCCGTCGAAATTGCAACCGCTCCGCCGCCGGCCTTCTACTGGATGCCTTACAATCCAGGCAACATGGCTGTAGGCCCAGCAGGCGATTTTCCCGCCATCGCCCAAGCCCTGAGTGCCACCAATCAAAACGGCGCCAATCACATGGCGCTGCTATCCACTAACGGATTTTTCCCGCCCCCACCTAATGCATCAAGATTCGCCCCTTCCCTCCCCGCCGATGCGAACACGGCTGCAATTTGGATGCAATCCAATGGTCAGTTGCCAATTGAAATGCCTGCGCTGCCTTCCAGCGTCACACGAACACCATCCCCCAATAACATGCCTCTCCAAACGCCAGCGCTCGCCCAACGCGACCAACAACTTTTGGATTTGGTTTTTTCCACCTTTGACGAACCTGCGAAGCTGCTTCGCCGCGATGCCGCCTGGCGAGAATTTATGGAAGACTTGGAGACAGGCAATTTACCCGAAGTGATGACAGAATGCGCATCCAATCCCAGGCCGCCACAGGTTGCCCAGTCCAGCCTGTCAGGCTATATGATGTGGGCGATGGTGTTGGGAGGGTTGGTCGCGAATTGGCTGATCGTTCCCGCCAAAACTTGTCGAACTAAATCGTTCACCAGTCAACGCAATCAAGACTGGTCGTCCACTCCGAGTGATTGAATGCTTCTTTCAACTTCTTTGGTTAAACCACGGGATGGGAACCCCATTTCAGTGGCTTGGCTCGAAAACACGCAAAAACAGGCTATTTCTCAACTTTCAAGTCTCACATTTCCCACATTCTACAGCCGACTTAGCGACCGCAGGAACGGCCTCCAAGATGGTCTCCGGCGACGCCGCCGCTTTGCAAGTTAGCCGACCGCGGCCAAATCACGGGCGGACTTCTGGACGGTCCCCTGGCATTTGACGATGCCATCAGCATGGAACTGCGAAGATGAAGGGTATCAAATCAGAAGTTGCAGGCGATCCGGACAATCTGCTCGCGCTCGACCTGGAAGCCGGTAACATTCTTGCCAAGCAACTCAGCTTTCTGGCGAACGCCGACAGCGCGGGATTGGTTTTGGGAGCGAAAGTGCCTATTATCCTTACCAGTCGCGCTGATAACGTGCGCTCCCGGATCGCCAGTTGTGCCGTTGCCGTTTTGGTCGCTTACGCGCGACGGGCCAAGCCGTGAAGGAGTCGTCATGGCTGCTTATGCTCTGGTTCTCAACGCCGGCTCATCAAGCCTGAAGTTCTGCGTGTATCTGCAGTCGCCAGGCGTTCCGTGGCAGGTGGAAGCTCGGGGTCAGATCGAGGGAATCGGGACATCTCCCCATCTTGTCGTCAAGGACGCCGAAGGCGCCAAGCTGGTTGATAACAAGTTGGCCCCATCGGTTCGCGATAGCCGTGCTGCCATCGATACGCTTGCAGAATGGCTGCGTTCCAGGTATCAGGGCGGTCGCATCGTCGGTGTGGGGCATCGCGTGGTGCATGGCGGCGCCCGCTTCAGTCGACCCATGGTGGTAACGCGGGAGATTCTGGCGGAACTCAAGCAATTGACGCCGCTGGCGCCGCTTCATCAGCCGCACAACCTGGCGCCGGTCGAAGCCATTTTCGACCGCATGCCAGACGTTCCGCAGGTCGCTTGCTTTGATACCGGCTTTCATCGCGGCCATGCAGCGGTGGCCAGTCTGGTGCCGTTGCCCCGCGAGTTGTGCAAGGACGGTGTGGAACGGTATGGGTTTCACGGCATCTCTTACGAGTACGTCGCCTCGATTCTGCCCGAGGTCGCTCCCGAGATTGCCTACGGCCGGGTCATCGTGGCGCATCTGGGCAGCGGCGCCAGTCTGTGTGCCATGAAGAATCGCAAGAGCATCGACTCCACGATGGGCTTCACGGCCCTGGATGGGTTGTGCATGGGCACCCGGCCGGGCGCTCTCGATGCCGGCGTTGTCCTGTACCTCTTCCAGCAACTCGGTTTGTCGGTCAAGCAAGTGGAGGACGCGTTGTACAAGAAGTCTGGCCTGCTTGGGATTTCCGGAATCAGCAACGACATGCGCGATCTTCTGGGACGAAGCGAACCCCAGGCCCGTCTTGCCGTGGATTATTTCGTCTACCGAGCGGCGAAAGAGATTGGCGCCTTGGCCGCGGTCCTGAAAGGCGTGGACGCGCTGGTCTTTACCGCCGGCATTGGTGAAAACTCTGCCGAAATCCGCCGGCGGATCAGCGAGGCTTCGGCGTGGCTGGGACTCGAACTTGACGACGCGGCCAACGCCACTGGGGGTCCCCGGATTTCCAGGCCACAAAGCAAGGTTTCCGCCTGGGTCATCCCGGCGAACGAAGAACTGATGATCGCCCGGCACACCCAGGCGTTGCTGGGGCTGCGGTGAAGGTGCATTGGTTTCTGGGCAAATGGGCGCTCTCTGTCCGCAAAATCACTGCAATCGTCAAACTTTTCCTAATCCGCGTAATCGGAAATACCGAAAATAATTAACAAGTGATAGTCTGTGTTGATCTTGCGCAGAGGAACCGACACATGTGCACACCGCAGCAGGGTGTTTGGTCCATCTTGTGCGGCGCACTGACATACGCAGCGCTGGCGACTTCCGCTCTTGCCCAGGCGCCCTACCAGCAAGTGCCGGCTGGCAAGCTCGGTGTGCCCAACGACGCACCTGTCCTCACAACTTATCCCGTCGCGCAGCAGCCAGCCCAGGTTACCATTGATCACGAGACGCTTCAAAAGATTGTCCGCGACGAAATTCAGGCTGATAAGGCCAAAGCCCTCCCCGAAACCAAATCAACTGCGGACGACCGCTCGCTTAGCGCCAAATGGGACAACGGTTTCGTCGCCCAAACCGCCGACAAGGCCTTCCGCATCCATCTAGGCGGCCGCTTCGAGTTCGACAACACGTGGTTCACGCAAGACGCCAACATTCTCCTCGGCACTTCCAATACGCAGCGACTCATCGACGGCAGCCTGTTCCGCCGTGCCCGGCTCCGCGCCGACGGCACCATGTGGGATTGGATTGACTTCGCCGTCGAGGTCAACTTCGCCAACATTCAGGACGCCAGCAACGTCCAGGACCAGCCGGTGCAAGTCGGCAGCGTCGGTCTGAACGACATGTTCCTCACTTTCCGCGAGGTGCCGATCGTCGGCAATCTGCGCGTCGGCCACCTGCAGGCGCCCGTGGGGCTGGAACGCTTGAGCAGCTCCAACGCCTGGTATTACATGGAGCGGTCATCGATTTACGACGCCTTTCTCGGTCCGAATGATTACCAGAACGGCATCATGGCGTTCGATTCCTATTTCGACGATCGCGTGACTTTGGCCGCCTCGTTCACGCGCGTCGGCAAATCAACCGTCCAGTCTTTCGGCTTTGACGCTGAAGACGGCGCCTATGCCGGCGCCGCACGACTGACTTGCTTGCCATATTATGACTGTGACGGCCGCTATCTCATGCACTTGGGCGCCGGATATCAGCACGCCGCGCTGGTCGGCGATCAATTCGCCGTCGCCAATCGTCCGCTGTTGCGTTCCGGTTCCGGCTTCGGTTCGGACACGCCCAACGTCGTGGCCACCGGCACTTATTTCACTCCCGATGGCGCCGACATTGCCGACTTCGAGTGGGCCACAGTGCTGGGACCGTTTTCACTATCCGCCGAATACGCATTCGCCCACGTGTCCAACGTCTTCGACACGTTCAACGGCCTTACCTTCGCCGGCCCGCACGGCGACGTAACTTATCAAGCCGCCTATGCGGAAGGCGGCTTCTTCCTCACTGGCGAAAATCGCCGCTACGACAAAAAAACCGGCACCTGGGCGCGAACCATTCCGACGAATAATGTCATTAACCCGATGGACAACTGCGACTGCATCACCGGATGTGGCGCGGTCCAACTCGTGGCTCGCTACACCTATCTCGACCTGGTAAGCGGCGATCCTGTCCTGTCCCAAACCTCCGGCGCCCGCGCCGGCCGCCAACACGACATGACGCTCGGCGTCAACTGGTATCTGAATCCCCAGGTTTGGATCATGGCCAACTACATTCTGACCCACGTCGATTCCACCGTCCCGGGCGCGTCGGGCGATTTCCAGGGCTTCGGCGTTCGGGTGCATGTCGATTTCTGACGGTCATACCGAAAACACACAAATTCCAAGTGATTTTTCGAAGACCGCCAGACCGCCCATGTCTTGTTGGCGCCGAAATCCAACCCCCATTCGCCCCAATCTTGCCAATTTATCCTTGACTCCCGATTTCTCCAGCCGTACCATTTCACGTAATTGGCGTTTTTGCATTTCTTGTTCGAATGATGCAGGTCGCCAGTCATACGCGGAGTGCCTTAACGGAGTGTGCATTTTCCCGCAACGCCCATTCTCGCCACTTCGTTTTGCACCTAGACAGTTCAGACTCCAGCCCCAAGCATTGTTGCGTGGGCTAGTTTTCTTGTCTGTTTACAGGAGGTGCTCATCATGTACAGCGTAGTTCTTGCAATGGCACTTGTTGGTGGGGCCGATGCGGTGGATTGCTGTGGATGTTTCGGCGGCGGCTGGGGCGGCTGCTACGGTGGTGGCTGCTACGGCGGGTGCTATGGAGGTTGCTTCGGCGGCTGTTACGGCGGTTGTTACGGCGGCTGCTACGGAGGCGGTTATTATGGCCGCGTCGGCTACTACGGCGCCGTACCTTCTTACGGCCCAACTGTGTACTATGCCCAGGCCCCGGCATCGCCCTATCACACAATTGCCGTGTACAGTCCGCAGACCCCAGTCGTTCAACCGACGACTGCGGGCACCATCGTTGTCAGCCTCCCGGCCAATGCCAAGCTGACCATCGATGGCGGCTACGTCAGCCAGCAGACCACCAGCCAAAGGTACTTGCAAACGCCGACCATCCCGGACGGCAAGCAATTCACCTACACCCTGGTGGCCGAAACGATGCAAAACGGCCAGCTCGTTAGTCAAACGCAAACCGTGAACGTGAGAGCGGGACAACAAGTTCCCGTCCAATTCAATTTCAGCACAGTGACAGCAGAACGCTAAAGAAACCAGGCGCGTCGGGGCCGTTTGCTTGGGAGTCTGGAGCTGAAACACAGCCTCGGCGGGCTAATTCAATCAGCGTTCGGCGTACGAATGTCAACAGACGGGGAGCCTCATTCGAGGCTCCTCTTTTTTTACAGTGCTGAAGATGCCAGGCGCTTCCTGCTTGCTTTGCGACAACACAGCGAGGATACACTTGCTAATTTCCTGTCTCGTGCCTTGACGGGATAATGCACCCTCTGCAGGAATCACCCCCATGACCCTCGCCCTGATCAGCAGGGCCGCTGAATCCACAAACAGGATGGCGCTATTAGTCACGGAATACCGAGCATTTGCTTGTAATGTCCCGGCACGGGCTCAAGCTCGGTTTCCTCTGTTGGATAGAATCGTTGCCGTGAGTCCCATGGATTGTCGTCGAAACTCGAAACGATCCAGAAGTTTCCTTCACAGTCCCGCACGATCCAATGCTGGCTGGATCGGTCCACGTACAAGTTCAACACGTTCCTGTGTAATGTGAGCATGATGCAATCCTTTCACCGGGGAATTGAAAAGTCATTTCTTGTTGCCTGTTTCGAGATTTTCCCTCCGAGTGCTTTCAAATCGTAATGTGTCTCGCCAGTCAGGGCACCGGGCATGGTTCGGCGTTCCAAATGCCAACTGCGTACTCCGTGATTGTGCGGTCGCTGGAGAATTTGCCCGAGGCGGCCACGTTCAGGATGACCTTGCGAGCCCAACTGTCTTTGTCGCCGTACAGGTCGACGAGTTGACCGTCTGCCGCCAAGTACGATTTCAAATCTGCCAGGTGCATGTAATGATCTCCGCCCGTAAGCAACGTATCGCGGAGGGGCTCAAACACGCCCGGCTCATTGCGGCTGAAGAAATTGTCAAAGATCAGATCGAGCGCCTCGCGCATTTCAGGTTCGTTATCGTAGTGCCAGCGTGGATTGTACCAGCCGCGACTGTCCTGCACTTGTTTGGCGGTCAGGCCAAACAAGAAGAAGTTCTCTTCGCCTGCTTCCTCGGCCATTTCAATGGTGGCGCCGTCCCGGGTGCCGATGGTCAACGCGCCGTTCATCATGAACTTAATGTTGCTCGTGCCGCTGGCTTCATAACCGGCCGTGGAGATCTGATTGGAGACATCCGTGGCAGGAATGAGTCGTTCCGCAAGCGTGGCGCAATAGTCGGGGAGAAACAGAACTTTGAGACGGCCTCGAACCGCCGGATCGCCGTCGATGGTGCCAGCCAGGTTATTGATGAACTTGATGATCAGCTTGGCAAGCCGATACGCAGGCGCGGCCTTGCCGGCGAAGAGGAATGTTCGCGGGGCCATGTCGAGTTTTGGGTTTTTCCGCAATTGATTGTAAAGAACCACAATGCGCAGCGCGTTAAGCAATTGCCTCTTGTATTCGTGGATGCGCTTGACCTGGGCATCGAAGATACTATCCGGATCTATCGTTTGGCCAAGCGATTTCTTGACCCAGTCGGCGAACTGCGTCTTGGCCTCGCGCTTGGCCCTGGTGACTGCCTTGCAAAACCCTTTGTCGGCCGCGAGCGGTTTGAGTTGAGCCAAATGGCAAAGGTCGGCAACCCAGCGGTCGCCGATCGCTTCCGTGATGGCGGCGGCGAGGGCGGGATTGCAAAGGGCCAGCCAGCGCCGGGGCGTCACACCGTTAGTCTTGTTGTTGAAGCGGTCGGGAAAGATCTCGGCCAGGTCTTTGACGGTGGTTTTGCGCAGCAAATCCGAGTGAATCGCCGCCACGCCGTTGGTGCTGTGCGTGCCGACTATGGCAAGATTGGCCATGCGAATCTTGCGCTGCGAACCTTCCTCAATCAGGTTGACGCTCGCAAGGCGAGCGTCATCCGCCGGGAACTTGCGCCGCACTTCATCGAAAAAACGCCTATTGATTTCGTAGATGATTTCCAATTGCCGCGGCAGCAGGTCCTCGAACCAGCGCAGCGGCCATTTTTCGAGCGCCTCGGGCAGCAGCGTGTGATTCGTGTAGGCAAGCGTGCGTTTGGTGAGATCCCACGCCGTATCCCAGCCAAGTTTGGCCTCGTCCAAGAGAATGCGCATCAACTCGGGAACTGCCATCGCCGGGTGAGTGTCATTGAGCTGGGCGGCTGCCTTTTCGGGCAGAAGCGTCCAATCGTTATTTGTTCGCCGAAACCGGCGCACAAGGTCGGCGAGCGAACAGGCAACCAGGAAATACTCCTGAACAAAGCGCAAGCCCTGGCCCTGGCTGGTGGAATCGTCTGGATAGAGGACGCGCGTGAGCGACTCCGCCGACAAGGTTTCGGCCAGGGCGCCGACAAAATCGCCGCTGCTGAAACGCCGAAAGTCAAAATAATCCGGCGCCGCCGCGGCCCAGAGCCGAAGCGTGTTCACCGTCTTGCCGCCGTAGCCGACGATGGGACGATCAAACGGAATGCCGTACAAGGTGGAGGGCTTGCCCGGGATCGGACGCAATTCGCCTCCATGCATTTCAAAGGAACATCCCAGGGGGATCTCAACCTTGTCGTTGAGCCGGGCTACTTCCCATGGGTCCGGCCGGCGCAACCAGTTATCGGGTTGCTCGTGCTGCCAACCATCCTTGATGGTTTGGCGGAAGATGCCATATTCGTAACGCAATCCGTAACCCATTGCCGGAATTTGCATGGTGGCCATCGAATCGAGGAAGCAGGCCGCCAGACGTCCGAGACCGCCGTTGCCCAGGCCGGCATCGGGTTCCTGTTCGAGAATCGCAAGCCAGTCAAGGTTTTTCTTCTTTGCCGTTTCCGCAATCAATGGTTCAAGCAGAAGATTGAGCACATTGTTGGCAAGCGATCGGCCAATGAGAAACTCCATCGAGAGATAGTAGACGCGTTTGGCATTTTCGCGCTCGTAGGTCTCCTCGGTCCGAAGCCAGCGTTGCGACAGCACGTCGCGCACGGAGCGTGCAACTGCTTCGAATCGTTCGCGGTCGTCAGCGGAGGTTAATTTGACGACGTTGTCGAATAGGAGATGCCGTTCATACAGCGCGTCTTCGGTTCCCCCAAATTCGACGGGGCCGCAACCATATTGCTTGATGAGATTGGCCGTTTTATCGCCGTGCGGGGTTTTAGAATGGACTGCTTTGGTTGCCATGATGAAGTGCCTCGCGGTTGAAAGGAAATCCGGTCACCAAAACCACACCACGCTACTTGGCTTGCCACTTTGCCTTGTGCTCCCGCAGAACTGCGATGGCCTCTTCGGCCGTGTTGACACAGCGGGGAATCTCCATATCCTCGGGACTCGCCAGGAACAGCTCGGGTTTCAGCAGGTTCTTTTTAGCCCAGTCCACCAGTTCCGCCCACATTTTGCCGATCAGGATCAGCGGCGTGTCCTTGACGTGCTTTACCTGCAAGAGCTGCCAGATCAGCATGAGCTCCAGGACCGTGCCCACTCCGCCGGGTGTGACCACATAGGCATCGGACATCAGGACGAATTGATGCAGGCGCGTAAAGAAATTCTTGTGCTCGAACGCCTGCTCCACGAAGGAGTTGACTTCCTGTTCGAAGGGGAGATCGACGCGAATGCCAACAGATTGGCTGCGCTCGGGCGCGTTGCTGGCAGACGCCCCCTCATTGGCCGCCTGCATGAGTCCGGGGCCTCCGCCCGTGATGATGTCGCAACCCATCTCCGCGAGCACCTTGGCGAGACGTTTTACCTCTTCGTAAGCGAACATGCCGGGCTTGGCCCGCGCCGAGCCGAAGATCGTCACGCGGAAGCGGTCGCGCTTGGAGGGCTGCAATCGAGTCAGATTGCTGACAACGTCCCATAGGCCGAAGACGGAATCGACCACGATCTTTTTTACGGCTTCTTCATCGGACAGACGGACATTGGCGTTGTCGCTCATGGTTTAGGTTTCCTTATGGTTAGTTCAAATTTCGATCGTTTCGCGCATGCCTGGGTAGTCCACCTTCAATTTGAAACGCTCTTTGATGAGTTTGCCGAGCGGCTGGCGTCCGCGTTCTTCACCGTGTGTCAGGAATACGTGCGGCTTGGATTTGGCAAAGGAGCCAAGCCAGTTCATCAAATCGCTTTGCCCGGCATGACCGCTGAGGCCGCCCATCGTATGAATCGACGCCTTCACCGGGATTTTCTCGCCGAAGATTGAGACGACCTTGTTGCCGTCCACCAGCATGCGGCCGAGCGATCCGTGGCCCTGATAGCCGACGAAGATGACCGTCGTGCTGGCACGAGCCAGATTGTGGCGCAGGTGGTGTAGGATGCGACCGCCGGTACACATGCCGGCGCCGGCCATGATCAGGCAGGGGCCGGGAGTGTCATTCAGGGCACGCGACTCCTCGGCGGATTGACAAAACTTCGCTGATTGTAGCCTGGCCTGCAACTCGCCGGATTTCTGCATGGCGAGGGCTTCTTCATCGAAGAGTTCGGTGTGCTTCTGGTAGAGCTTGGTGGCCGAGATCGCCATTGGGCTATCAATGTAGATCGGGAACGGAGTGAGCATGCCACGCTGGAAGGCGCCGGCCAGGAGGTAGAGGAGTATCTGTGTTCGGCCGACCGCGAACACGGGAACCAGGATCTTCCCACCCGCCGAAATCGCCTTTTTGATGACCTCCCTCGCTTCGACAGCGGTTTCTATGAGCGAGCGATGGTCGTGATCGCCGTAGGTTGACTCCATGAAAACAAAGTCCGCATATTGAAATGGTACGTAATCGCGGTGCAAAGGAGCGCCGCGTGTGCCCAGGGCGCCAGAAAAGATGACTACCTTTTTCTTGCTCGCGTCCTCGATCGTCAGTTCCAGACTGACCGACCCCAGCATGTGCCCTGCCTCAACGGCGCGGACTGTGACCCCCGGCGCTACCTCCCTAGGCTTATCATACGCCATCGGCACGAAAAGCGGTTTCAGCTGCTCCACGTGCTCCTGTTCGTAGAGGGGATCGAGCAGGGGTTGCCCCATGCGCATGCGACGGCGATTTTTCCGTTCGACATCGGCTTTTTGCAAGTGGGCGGAATCACGCAGGATCAAGTCGGTGAAATCGATGGTTGCCGGCGTGGCGTAAATGGGACCGTTGTAACCCGCTTTCGTCAAAAGTGGCAGCCGGCCGGTATGATCCAGATGAGCGTGCGTAAGAACCACGGCATGCAATTTCGCGAACGCACCACTCGTGGGAATGCGGTTGTAGTTTTCGAGGCCACGGGCGCCCTGAAACAGGCCGCAGTCAACGAGCACAGTGGCATTGCGGGTTTGCAGCAGATAGGCCGAGCCGGTGACCTCGCCACCGGCGGCGCCATGAGCCGTGATTTTCATGTCGTTTTCCCTTTCGGTCATCCACTTTTCGACAATCTTGATGTGATCCGGTTTGTCAATGTTTCCACGCCCAACTCATCGAAAAGTTGCCGAATTACATGGGCGCTGCCCCGCAACTGATTCGATCACCCCGCGTTCTCGCACTCACTCAGTCTATCCACCCGTGAACAACATCACCACGGACCGGGCTTCGGCACGATAGCTTGCGCCGGCGAGCGCCAGCGACTCATGCCAGGGCACGATATCATTTGGTGATTCAAGGCCAGTATCGATCCATCGTCGCCAGGGGCTGTTGACTTCGGCGTTTGGCAACTCGAAGTTGAGCGCCTCCCAGTAGGCGTTGAGGATAAAGTGGAAGCGCAGCTTTTCTTGCTTGAGTTCGACTCCAAACGCCACGCAGTGCGAAGCATCGCCCCAGTCAGGCTGGTGAAGTTTGACGCCGTGCCAGGCTTTGTTGGCCTGCTCGATCATCGTGGTCAAACTTATGCGGCGTTGTTCGTGCCCGACATCACGCAGCAGTCGGCGCTGGATCAATAGCTTCACAAAGCGAAAAACGTCCGGGTGTTTTTCGAGACTGCGCCAGTCGAACCAACTGAGTTCATTGTCTTGGCAATAGGCGTTGTTGTTGCCGCCTTGCGAATGGCGAACCTCGTCGCCCATCAAAATCATCGGGACTCCGAGCGACATCATCGTTACGCTCAGGAAATTCTTGACCTGGCGATTGCGCAACTTCTCAATCGCGGCGTCATCGGACGGACCTTCGACGCCGCAGTTCCAACTGGCGTTGTCATTGGCGCCATCCCGATTGTCCTCGCCGTTAGCCTCGTTGTGCTTCTGGTTGTAAGAGACCAGGTCGTTCAGGGTGAAACCGTCATGGCAAGTCACGAAGTTGACGCTTTGCTCGGCCTCGCGCTGCTTGTGGCCGTAGACCTCTGGGCTGCCGATGATCCGATCCGCAACGCGCCGAACCGCTCCGGGCTCACCTCGAAAGAAGTTGCGGACATCATCGCGAAATCGGCCGTTCCATTCTTTCCAGGCGTCGCCGACGAAGCTGCCGACCTGATAGAGCCCGGCCGCGTCCCAGGCCTCGGCGATGAGCTTGGTCCCGGCAAGCGCTGGATCGGATTCAATGTCCCACAGAACAGGCGGATTGGGCAAAGGATGGCCCGATGCATCGCGGGACAGAATCGAGGCGAGATCGAAACGGAAGCCGTCGACGTGCATATCCTTGACCCAATAACGAAGGCTGTCGACGATCATGCGGCGCACGATGGGATGATTTGCATTGAGCGTGTTGCCGCAGCCGGTGTAGTTGGCGTAGCGCCCTGGGTCTTCAAGCATGTAGTAGGTCGGGTTGTCGATGCCGCGAAAGCAGAGCGTTGGCCCAGTGTGGTCGCCTTCGGCCGTGTGATTGAAAACGACATCAAGGATGACTTCGATGCCCGCGCGGTGGAGCGCTTTGACCATGTCGCGGAATTCATTGATCGGGCCGAGGGCGTCCTGGCTAGAACTGTAAACCTGGTGAGGTGCGAAGAAGGAAATCGGCGCGTAGCCCCAATAGTTGATCTTGCCGGGTGGGGCGTCCAATGCGTCGAATTGAAAGACCGGCAGGAGCTCCACCGCGGTGATGCCGAGATCTTGCAGATAGGGGATTTTTTCAATGAGGCCGGCGTATGTCCCGCGTGTTTTGTCGCCGACGCCTGAGCTGGGGTGGCGTGTGAAACCGCGGACGTGCATTTCGTAAATGACGGTGCGGGCTGATGGAAGGCACAGCGGCGCGTCACCCGCCCAGTCATACTGGGATGGATCGACAACGACGCTTTTCATGCTGGCGGAAGGCTCTCCCGCGCGTTTGGCGGCCTCGCGATCGTAATTCCTCGGGACGACAACTCCCAGACCATAGGGGTCGAGCAAAGCCTTGGCAGGGTCAAATCGCCAATGTCCGCCTGTTGGACCTTCGACGCGGTAGGCATAAAGCTGGCCCGCCTTTACCTGGGGTACAAAAAGATGCCAGTAATGGTAGGCTCGGTTTCGGACGGGATCGATTCGCAGGGCGCGAGCGGGTCGAATGTCGTCTTCGCGATCGAATAGCAGCAGCTCCACGCCGGTAGCACTGCGTGAATACAAACTGAAATTGACGCCACCGTCCACAACGGTGGCCCCGAGGGGAGAACTTCGGCTGACCATCTTGTCAACGGACATGAACACCTCTGTGAGGGGAGTAAATCGGCACCGGGTTCTGGAACGCCAACGGGCATTTCACTGTCAGATCGTGTCGCCAATAGGAGCGGTCGTAGGTCACGAGTAGCCGCAGTCCGGGTAGCCAAGCTGCGATTCGATTCACCGGCGACGGAATGTTCATTGGGTCAACTCCGTGCTGATGAAAAATCGACCGCGTCAAACGATTCTTGGCTCACCGCCGAAGGCCAACATGGCACGGCCGCCAACGATGAGTCCCAGCGCGAGTCCACCTACTACAAGGCACGCTTGCGACGCATTGCCTAGCGTGCCGGCCATCGCCGCGGGGTCGGTCTCGTTCGTCAATCGGGCCAATTGCAGGAACCCGCCCAAGGCGCGATAAATGTGCAGTCCCGGCATCATGGTCACGGCGCCAGCGAAGGCAATAACCGCGAAGGGGGTTTTGTTAGAGCGGGCCATCCAACCCGAGATGACGCCTACTGCGAGGCCCCCCAGAAATGTTGCCACCTCCAGACTAAAACCCGCCTCCAGGCCAAGGAAGCGAAAACCGTTGCCTGCCATGCCCCCAACTGCCGCCATTCCTACTTGCCTCCAGGTCGCATTGTAGAAAACCGCGAAGCCGCAGGTCACGACTCCCGCCAGGACCATATCGGTGACGAGGTTGAGTCGATCAACATCGGCGCCTCGCTGGTGAGGGAGTGGGCCAGGAAGGGTTATCTCGACACCAAGGGCGATTCCCAAGGCGCTCGCGAGCAAGATGCCCACCGCCAGCCCTAGACGGGCCAAACTCATCGGTAAGTAGTTGTCGATCAGATCCAGAAGCCCATTGATCAAATGTGGTCCCGGTACCAACATTAGCGCTGGTACAACCAAGACGAGTGCCGGGGTCCGGGTCCAGTCCAGCCGGATTGCCAGACCGCCGAGGACGGCGCCGATGAACGCTGCAGTCAGTGGCACCATCAACAGGCTGAATTGACGTCGCCCAAGCTCCTGGCGAGCCAGAAGGCCCAGTCCCGTCGCCAGGCCGGCAACCGCGGCGGCAGCTGCGTCTGCGCCAAGTAGGCCAGCAAGGCTTGCGGCAGCACTGCCGAGAATTACCATGGCCACGCCACGCGAGTGCCGTGGCGTATCGGCCTCGACTCGGCGCAGTTGGGCCAAGGCCTCGGCAGCTTTAAGTTCACCTTGGCGCAGCTGAGTAAGGATCGCGTGGACACGTGCCTGCAGTGCCGCGTTGTAGCGAAGTTCTCGTATCGGCTGCAACGCTGGCGACTCTTCCGAAGGGGACACAGCCACGCCGCCGTAGGAGACAACTACATGACAGGATTCATCAGTTAGCGCCTTGGCAACAGCCGTGAGGGTGCGGTGAATCGTTCCAGTCGATTCGTTGTACTCCAGCAACAGCCGTCCTGCGTAAGCCAGCAGGTCGGTATGCAGGCGTCGTTCACTCATTTTTGCCTTCGCCGCTTCTCTCCAGCCAATCTCAAAGACATAATAAAGCAATGTGTCGGCCTGACCAGCTAACACGAGGAACGATGCCAGTGGAATTCCGCATCCTACCGTAAGAAACGATGCCAACATGAGCGACAACAAGAACATAAAGCAATCTGAAGCAGATGCGGAACTAGAGCGTGAAATCCGCATGGGGCGGAAGTTCACCGTTGCCGAAGCCATTGGACGGATGGCAGGGCCTGGCGCGATGAAGGGCGTATCGCCGGTTACGCGGATGCAGCAGGCCGCGGTCGAGATCGAGAACTGGTTAAGACTCCACATGTCGGCTGGCGCTGGAGAATTGCAAACTGTAATGCTCCGGCGCATCAAGGAGAGCGAATTCCTGCTGCAAAACTTTGAACAACCGTTGGCCGTTCTGGCAACTCTCTGCCAACGCGTTCTCGACTCGGAGTGCCTTTTGCAAGAACTAGTTCGCGAAGCGGATGTCGAATGGGGACAGTTGAATAGTCAGAGGCCGTACTTCGAGACCGAGGGAATGCCGCCCCATCCCGACGATCCCTACACATCCGAGTCAGTCCGCAAGACCTTGGCCGGGTTGATCGAACAATTGACCGCTAGAGATATGTAGCTGTGCAAGTCTAACCCAGAGAAGGCGAAGCCGCCTTTCCTGGATTCTTGGCCCGGCGATTGATTTTGTCAAGCGGACGCCCCTATGATGTTGGTGGAGTTGCCATGTCTGCCCCCGCTTACCATCAAAAATTTCTCGAAGAGGTGCTGGTTGCTCATGCCAAAACGGGCGAACTTTAATGCGTAGGCCCTGGTATCAGGGGCCCTTCTTGGCCTTCGCCTTGTCTCCCAATAGCCACCCAATTGCCACGTCAGACCAGTCCATTGACTCAGCGCTGCCATGTTCATCCCAAACGGCGGCCTGCGCCAGCCACTGCTCGTCCTGCCCGTCCATCGTCCACCGCTCAGCCACGGCGGCCGCCATTTCATGCGAAATCGCAAAATCACCTGAGTGCGTCGAGGCTTGTGCATCACCAAGTATCGACAGAGTCGGCAATTCGGGCATCATCCACACGCGCTCAAAAGCCGGCGAATTCCCGCCAAGCAGCGCCTTGGTAACTGGTAATGTCGGCGCCAAGGTGACTGGCGACACGTCGGCCGGCTGGGAGGGAGCATTCTTGGTGTCTACAGCGCCAGGGGCAATGACAAACGCCGACGCATTGCCTAAATGCAGAACCAATGCACCTTGCGTATCTGCGACCATGGTCCTGAACGAGCGCTGACCGGTCGGGTTCACTTCTTCCACCAAACTGACGGCCGGCTTCGTCGAATCGATAGGTGTGCCGTGGACGTGGAATACGATGCTGGCCAGCGTGCCGCCAGCGCTGGTTTGAATCGGGAAAGGACTGAAAATATCCAGGCCAATGACGCCGGTTTCGGCATTGATCGCGCTGATAAGCCGCCAGCTTCCCGGGCCTTCGGTCAACAGTGTTCCCAGGGAAATGTCGGCAGGCGACACGCTGAGCTGCTCTGGATCGTAGCGCAGCGCCAGCACGGACTCAACCATCCCGGTGCTGCCTTCGGGGCGAGCCGTATCAATAGTGATAGGAACCGTCACCGTGCTGGCGGGGCTGATCGCCAGCGTGGCGGGCAGGCCAATTTCCGGATCAGGACCTACAGGCGCAATCGACAATCCCGTGGGCGGTGTGGGAATTAGCGGCACCGTGATGCCAACCAGTTGACGATTGATGAGCGTCACATCGCCCGAATCGACGCGGCCATTTCCGTTGATGTCCGCCACCAACGCTGGGTCCATTTGTGCAAAGGCCTTGAAGCCGCTGTCCAGACGCACCGCCACGCGCCCAATAAAGGCACTGTCCAAACTGCTGTAACTGCCCGTCCCCATCACATCGCCCAGGTAGGCGACCAGCTGGATGCCGTCTACGCTGGCCACGCTGGTGCTGCCGTTGATGACAATGTTGCCAAGATGCAGCAAGGCCTTCGCCTTGTAGCTGGCGGCCGCGCTGTCGGGAACACGCGCGACAATCTGGCCCAGCGTCAAGTTGCCGGAAAGCGGAGTGTTGCTATGAAAAGCGAAACTCGCCACGCCGCCGGAATTGGATTGCAGCGTCAACGTCCCGGCGGCGCTGTTCAACGCGCCGGTAATGGTCAGCAATGCCGGGTTGTAGGTAAGTTGGAAAGACACATCTGTGACATTCGCAGCCTGTGCCAGGGCAATCGGAATACCGGCGCCGGTGTTCGGAATTTTGATGTCGGCAGCGCCGTTGGGTCCGCGGGCAAAACTGGGAATGCTCAGCACCGTTTGTGGAACCGTGGTGATCGTGAACGTGCCTACAAAGCTGTCGCCGGGCTTTCCGTCATCATTGGCGTCAAGCTGATTTAGAGCGAAATCCTTCACGCCGCCGACGCCGCTGAGGAGTGTGACGGTGTAGGTGTCGGGCGGCAGCAAGCCCGCTGTGCCAGTGCCGGTCATGTTGAAGCTGAAGCTGGTGTTGGCCGCAGCTCCGGCGACGGTATTGATCAATAGGGAGCCGCGTACAGGCAAACCGGCGCCGTTGACTATCGAAACGCTGCTGATTGCACTCCACAGAGTAATCGTTGTCGGATCGACCGGCTTGTCAAAGGTTACTGTAAATCCGGTCGGCGTGGCGGCCAATGCGGTCACCGTCAAGCCGTGGACAGCAGTGAATGCCATACCCTTGACTGCAGTTGAGGCAACGTCCGTCACGGTAAGCGATTGGAAACCAGGATGTCCCGATGTGCCGGACACGGTCGAACCAAAGGTGGCAGAAAAGCTACCAATTCCCGCGGTCAGAGTGGCCGATGGCGGTAAGCCGGCACCGCTGTCGCTACTGCTGAATCCCACCGTGCCGGCGTAGTTCAGGTCGGTATTGCCGAACGGATCTTTGGCAGTCACTGTGAAAACAACAGGACCGCCCAGGACCGCACTAGGCGGCAACGTCACCACGAAATGGTCCGCCGCTAAACCGCTGACGTTGATGACCTGACTCGGCGAACCCAAGGCGGCATTGTTCGGATCGGCAAATGCAATCGTTTGAGATCCCGCGGTTTTCAAGATGGCCGCGAACACTCCTGATCCATTGTTCAATGCGCCGGCGCTGGGCAAAAACGCCTGGGGATCGCTGGAGTTGAATGAGACAGTGCCTCCATAACCGGTTGCCGTGTTGCCGAAGCTGTCCAGTGCAGTCACGATCATGACGAACGCATTGCCTGCCGCGCTTGCGCTTGGCGCAGTGAAGTTGAAGTGAGAAGCGCTGGCGGCTGTGACGCTGATGCCCGTTTTGCTGCCAACGAGACTGCCGTTCGCGGTGTCAGCCACGGTCAATGCCTGCGTGCCGGCGGTGACAAGTGTGACACTGAAAGTCCCCTGGCCACTGGTGAGCGTCGCATCCGCCGGCAAACCGGCTTGTTGATCGCTGCTGGAGAAGTGCACGGTTCCGTGATAGCCGGTCGCCGTGTGACTTTGGGCATCCAGAGCGGTGATCGACACTGTTACCGAAGCGCCCGCGGTGAGCGCGCCTGGCGATGCGGTGACGATGAATCGTGTCGCGGCGCCGGGCGGGACTGCGTTCACTGTTATGGGCGTGCTGGTTCCCAAGAGGGTTGTCGCTTGCGTGTCGGTGGCGGTGATCGTGGTCACGCCCGGCGTGGACAGTTCCACGGCAAATTGGCCGCTGCCAGAAGTCAGTGTGGCATCAGCCGGCAGAATGGCCTGGCCATCCGTGGAGGAGAAATGAACGACGCCGGAATAGGTGGGTATGGTGTTGCCGACGTTGTCCTGGGCCGTGACGAAGAAGAGAACGAAGCCTCCCGCCACGGCACTGCTCGGCATTCCGGTGATCGCGAGGCGCGTCGCGGGGCCGAGATTAAACACGAATGCACTGGTGCTGACCGTAACGCTGATGACCGCCTGACCGGTGACAGTCAACGTCGGATTGCCGGGATGGATGTCCTGGTACTCGAAGCTGGCCGTGCTGGCGCCCTGCCCAATGGTGATGGTGTTGCCGGCAATGGGCTGGCCGCCAGCGGTCAAGAAAGTGCCACCAGTCGAAGTGCTGCTCAGCGTAAGGGTCACACCTGCGCTGTCAGCCAGGTAGGGATTACCCTGACCGTCGAGCAACTGGACGGTGATGACATTGGAAATCTGACCAGCGATCAGCGTTTGACCGCCGGTTGTGAAAACGATGGAATTGGGCTGACGGTAGGCAAAATGGTCTGCCGCCGACACGGCCGACGTGCCGCCGCCTGTGACCACGGTGACGTCCACCACCGTGCCAAGCACGCCGGCCGGAGCGATGGCCGTGATTTGCAAGCCGGTATTGGCGGTGATTGTCCCGGCGGTGGAACCAAAATTGACGGCACTGGCGGCGCCGAAATTGGACCCGGTGATGATCACGACAGTTCCGCCCGCCCCTGGCCCGGACACAGGGGTGACACTCGTGACTACGGGCGCGTCCACAAAGGTGAAATGGTCCACGGGTGTTGGCGCCGAGGTTCCGCCCGTAGTCGTGACCGTGACATCCACCGCATTGCCCGCTGCCGTTGGCGGGCTGGTCACAGTTATCTGGTTGGCATTCGCGGAAATGACAGGCACAATTATGCCGCCGAAATTGACGGCGCTGGCATTGGCGAGATTGATGCCGGTAATCGTCAACACCGCCCCGCCAGCCGACGGGCCAAAATGGAAACTGAGCGCCGTCACCGTGGGGAGATCGGCATAAACGAATTGATCGGCTGGCACGGTTGCCGAGACGCCGCCGGCAGTGACTACTGTGACATCCACGCTCCCCGCCACACCAGGCGGGCTAACAGCCACGATTTGTGTTGCCGAAGCGCTTGTGATTGCACCAGGAATTCCGCCAAAGTTGACCGCCGTGGCATTGAGCAAATTAGTCCCTGTAATTGTCACCACGGTGCCGCCCGGCAGGGGGCCGCCTGCCGGACTGATGCCCGTCACCGTGGGCGCCGCGACATAAGTGAAACGATCGGCAGCTGACGTTGCCGACGATCCAACCGCAGTTGCCACGGTAATATCCACGCTGCCAGCCACGCCGACCGGACTTTTCGCCACAATCTGAGTCGCCGTCTGGCTTGTGATTGTGCCGGCGTTCAGGCCGAAATTGACCGCCGTGACCGCCGCCAAATTGTTGCCGGTAATGGTGACCGAAGTCAAACCGCTCAGCGGTCCGGACGAAGGCGCCACGCTTGTGACCGTTGGCGCAGCGCCTGCCAGGGAAAACGTCCGCACAAAATTGCCGCCGGCGATGTTGTCGCCGTCGCCGTCCAGCGCATTGCCGCTGAGGTCATGGATCGTGCCCACGCCCGCGCTGAAAATAGTGAAGCGGTAAGTGCCGGCGGGCAAGTTCGTTCCCGCAAAGCCCGTGGCGGTCAAGGTGACCGTATTGGTGCTCGGCGCATAAGACGGCACCAGCGCAAACACCACATCATCCGCGCTGCCGAAACCACTGCTGCCCGCCTTGCGCAGCTCGTAGACCGCCGGCGCATTGGCGTCAATGGCGTTGACCGCCTTGCTGAATCCCACTTGCAATTGAGTGAACGAGAATGAGGTGCCGCCCGTAGCCACTACCGCCGGAGTGGTCGTCAGCACCGCCGGCGGCGTGGCATTCAAGCTGGAGCCGGTGAACTCATAGGCGCCGAGGTCAGTAACGCCCGATTGTTGCGTGAACAACACTGACGGTGCGTTGGTTAGATTTGAAGCGCCGTTATACCCCGGCACGAGTTGATAGGAGAGGTTATTGCCCGCCGAGATGCCGATGGTGGGATTCAAATTAGTATTGCCGCTGCCGTAATCGAAGCGAATGTTGCCATTGGAAAACAGCGTCACGGCAAAATTGGCCGGGCTGTTGTCGGCCTCATTGGTGGCCGACCAGCGGATGGTGATCTGATTGGCGACGGACGTGTCGGCGAAAATGTCATTGCCAGTCCCATCGGTTCGCAGGTTGGCCTCAAGCGGCAAAATGCGGGCGTCGCGCAGCAACTTGGCGGCCGGGATGGTGGCGTCATTGGTCGCATCTGAACCGGCGAATTGCAAGAACCCTTCGCTGGACGCGAAAACATTGGTGTAATTCGTTCCATAGAAACTAAACGTGAACGGCAGCGTAATGAACACCGAAATGTTGTTGCCCTTGCCATTTTTGGATTGGCCGCCGCTGGGGAAAGACTGCGGGCTGGGCGTGCTGGCCGCGTAATCGGTAGTGCCCAGATTGCTCGTGCCGGGATCGTCTTGATGAGCGTTGCCTTGAATATCGGTCGCCGGCCCAGACCATGAATCGCCGCGGTCGATCACCGGTGAACCGCGTGAAAGGGTGAAGTTGTCGTCCTGGCCATAATCGGCGAAAACGCCGTTGACCTGCGTATAGCCCAGAAGATTGTCGGCCCCGTTGATGTTGACGAATGTCGGATCGCTGCTGATCGAATGCGCTTCCTGGCCGGTCGCGGTTTGCCAGTTGGCGAGCGTCGTTTGATTGGCGTTGTTGTAAAAGCCAACGCGGGCATTGGGATCGGTTCCGATGAACAGGTCGTTGTAATCGCTGCTGAAACCGCTCTGGCTGTCGCTGGCCACGAAAATATCGAAGCCTGCCAGCACCTCCAGGACATTGTTGCGAACCTTGATGCTGTGAGCGCTCGTATCCAGCCGCACCGCGCTGCCGCTTACCTGATAAACGGTGTTGTTGGCAATCAGTCCACCCGAGGCGCTGGAGTTTTCAATCAAGATGCCCGACGAAGCGCTGGCGTAAACAAGATTGCCGATGACCTGGCCATTGAAGGTATTGCGACCAAGGATGCCAATGTTGTTGGAGTAAATGGTGTTGGCGAACACGGTTGATCCGGCATTGACATTGACGCCGGCGTTGGAATTATTGAACAGCCGGTTGTTGTGAATCGAGTCGGCATTGCTGAGTGACACAATGCCGTTGTAGTTGCCGTCAACAACATTATTCGCGACTTCGACACCTTGGGCTTGAATCCCCGCGCCGCTGGTACTGAGCTGGCCGGTGACGGTATTTCCAGTGACCACCGCATCGCCGCCGACAAGGAAAATAGTTCCCTGCGCCGAAATGCCAAATGTTGTGTTATTGCGGACGATGTTATTGCTGACGGTGATGCGATCCGACAGTAAATTGGTGGTCGTTAAACTCGCCAGGATGCCGGTGGCGTTGCCGAAAACACTATTGCCGTTGATGGTAAAGCCCAGGCCGCTGTCGGCGATGCCGTTGCCGCCGTGATCGAAAACATTGTTGCCGCTGATGGTGTTGTAATTTGTGCTGAGCGTGATGCCGTTAGTCTGCTTGGCGCCATTGGCGGCCAGATCGCCGAAGATGGTGTTGCCGGTGAGCACCGCGTTATTGTTGGATTGATCCAGGAAGATGCCGTTGGTGGCGTTACCGTTGATCGTGCAATTGCTGACCGTCAAACCGGTGCTGCCGACGTTGATGGAGGCGTGAATGCCGTCAAATCCACCGGTGATGGTGAATTGGCTGATGGTGACGGTGACCGCTCCTTGCAATTGGAAAACGTAACTGCCGGTCTTGATGTTGCCGCGATTGAGCACCGCGCCGGGACCGCTGGCCGGGCCAATGATCGTTACGCCGCTGTGTGTGGCATCCAGGATAATGTTGTGCAAAACAGCATAATTGCCGGTGTCAACGTAAACCGTATCGCCTGGGCCGACGGGATAGGCTTGCAGCAGCGCGGCCAAGGTGGCCATCGGTTGCGAAGGATCTTTGCCGCTGTTGGCGTCGTTTCCAGGGGCGGTGGTGTAAATGTCGCCCGCCGTCGAGGAGTCGTTGACGTAATAGCAGTGGCCGTTGTTAGCAACCAGAAACTGCTGCGGCGAAAGCCCGCTAGGTTGCGTGGCGTCATTGGCGGTCACGCGCACCTGGTAACCGTCGCCCAGTGGCAAATTCGCGGGAATCGTCCAGGAGAACGAGCCATTGTCCGGCACTGCCGTGGCAATATTCTGCATCAACGCGCCGTTTTGCAAGAGGTCAATGTTGACGGTCCCGAAAACGGATTTGGCAAACTCGGCTTGAATTTGCGCCGTCGTGAGCGGCGTGGCGAAGAAGGCCACTTCGTCCAGTCCTCCTGCAAAGAATGCCCTGCTGGCATCGTTGCTCTTGCCCACGAAGTTGTTGGTCCGCACGATCCCCGCGAGTGGCTTGAAGGTTGTGCCCGTGGCAATGACCGCGCCGTTCTTGTACAGGGTGACATGGCCGCCGCTGTCCATGCTCACGGCGATAAACTGCCAGGCGTTGAGCGCGAGGACATTGTGGGCCACAATCGCTGTGCCCTGAACCGCCCCCTGAAACACCGTAAATTGCAAATCGTTGGTGGTCCCAACTCGCGACAGAATGATGTTGTTGTTGAACGAGGTATTGCCGTCCAAATCGAACAAGGCCTGGTTGAGGCCGCCTGCCGTCGGGTAGACCCACAACGTCGCGCTGAAGCCGGCGGTGAAATCGTTGCTGATCGTCGGCAGCGTCACAAAGCCGGT
>Ga0134121_10001059_pt1 | contig 27219 bp, 19 predicted proteins | sample KB301_FD_96463 | JGI IMG/M metagenome (GOLD analysis project Ga0134121, IMG submission 96463) | Terrestrial soil microbial communities without Nitrogen fertilizer from Kellogg Biological Station, Michigan, USA - KB3-0-1 | ecosystem: Environmental > Terrestrial > Soil > Unclassified ... | reverse complement strand
GCTCATCAAACGAGAAGCTATCTCCGGAACAAATATCGAAGCGGCTCGGAGATGTCCGTGCCAACGCTTTCAAACAGCCACCCGGCCAAAACAACTTCATTCGCTGGTTTTTTGAGCACCGGCTATAGCGCGAGTAGCCTCCCCGTATGGAGCGGAAAGTCGAGCCTGTTGAAAGCAAACCCGCGAACCTTACGCGAATTTCGTCACTGAATTCACCTCCGCCGCAGCATGCCCGTTGACGAGATCGCCCAAAAAAGCTACAATAGCTCCATTCGTTTACAAGGTAAACAATTATGCCATCAACCGTCGTGAGTTTGAGGGTGTCGGACGAACAGGCTGAGCGTCTCCAGCGCAAGGCGCGCAAGCTTGGTCGTTCGGCGAGCGAAACCGGCGCCATCCTTCTGGACGAAAGTCTCCGCCGTGACGAGTTTGCCTTTATTGATTTTCGCGATTCTCCCGTCGGCCGCCAGGCCTACATTCAAGGCAGCCGGCTTGCCGTATGGCAGGTGGTCTCGATCGTTCGCGATTATGACGGCGACGTCAGGAAGGCCGCCGGGCATCTGGAATGGCCAGCGGTGAAAACGCAGGCAGCCCTCAACTACGCAAAGGCATTCCCAGACGAAATCGAGAATGCTATCCGCGACAATCAAACTCAGACCCTCGACACCGTTTCCCGGACGCTGCCGCACGTGGAAGAGTTTCGAACGTCAGGCAAAGGCAAGAAGAAGTAGCAGTCCGTGCTGCGCTTACTCACCGACGAACAGATTTCTCCCGCCGTTGCGAAGGAGGCCAGGAAACGATTGAGACGAATCGATATCGTCGCGATGCGTGATTGGGAGGGCGGGCACTTTCTGGCCGCGTCCGACGAGATGGTCTTGCAGGAAGCCCACAAGCAGAAGCTCACGCTAGTGACGTTCGATCTGCGAACGATTCCGCCGCTGCTACGCCTGTGGGCTGAGCACGGCATCGATCATAGCGGCGTGATCCTGATGGATAATCGTACGTTTGCCCAGAATGACATCGGCGGATTGGTTGACGCGCTCTGTTCTGTGTGGAAGGCGCGCGCCGATCTGGAATGGCGGAATGAGGTCATCTACCTGAGCCGCTAAACAACACCAGCGCCACATGGGGGAATCGAGTTTCTATGTGCTGCCTGAAATCGAGCGATCCCGGGAAACTTAGTGGAACCCATTATGCGACGCCCCGAAAACCGGAACCGCTCCTGGAAGTGGAACTTCAATCTTTTCAAAGCGCCATGGGTTTTTCAGTAGGGACATGTCGTCAAGATGCTCACCATGGACGTTCTACCGCATTTCCCGCATTTCTACCGCACTTGCACAAAGAGCCGGAATTCTGTAGCATTTCAGGTGATTCGGGAAGAACACCTTGGACGCTATGTTCTTAGTTTTCAAGTGCAGTTGAAAATTGCCAAGGTCGAAGTCGCGGATTCGAATCCCGTGTCCCGCTCTCATCCTGAGCCCAGGCGTTCCTTGCCTGGGCTCTTCGGTGTCTGGCGCCGTACCCAAGTGGTAAGGGAGAGGTCTGCAAAACCTTTATGCATCGGTTCGAATCCGATCGGCGCCTCTTCCTCACACTAGGCTAATCTCCGCAGGCCGGGATTCTTTTCCCGGCCTGAAGAAACTATCCTCGTTCAGAAGGTCCAGCGTAGTTTCGCCTGATACGCATGGGATTGATAGCCCTTGGAGAAGTTGCCATCGTAGACGAGTGCTGCCGTAAAAGCCCCCTCGGTATAAAAGTTGATGCCGGCACCCAGTGAATAAGGATCTCTATCCAGTTCCTGGCCCGGCGTGAAGAAACTTGTACCTCCGGAGACAAAGGCCGCTGGCGAGTTTATTGCATCATTCGAAAAATTATGGTGCCAGAAGGCGCGGACAAATGGCTTGGCCTTGAAGTCACCCGTGTGTGTGGCAAAGTCGAGCTGCCCACCGAGGCTGCCGCGAAACCTTTGCGCGGATCTCGATTCCACGCCCAGAGCGAGCGGTCCGCCTCCGGTTTCGGTATATCCATACTGCCTTATTTTATCCCAATCCAGACGTCCCTCGGGTGTGACCGAGACGCGGGATGACAGCCCAATCGGCGTTCCTGCACTCAGGCGAGATCCCCATAGATGGCCATGAAACTTCCCGGCCGCGATGCCGGTCAATCCGGTATTACGGGTGGTGTCGTATTCTTGCCAGCCATAGGCCGCCATGCCATCGATAAACACCCGGCCTATACCTTGGGAACCGTAGAGCGTCACCTGCGTGCTCGTCATGTCGGCATGGTCTCCCGCCGCTTGATTGCGATAGGTCAGCGAGGAATCGAAATAGCTCACCCCACCGCCGACAAACTGGCGAGGCGCTAACCGGCGATCGAACCCGCCGGACATGCCCCATCCGCCGTTCGTATACCCGGCAAAGCCGTCCTTCGACTTTTGGCGGCTATTGACTCCATTCGCCGAGACCCAAAACCCGTTGTGTGCCTGATCGGGAAGATTGCCCAACGCAGTGGGAACGACGGGCGTTTGGCCACCATCGGCCAACCGCAATCCATCAAGACGGTTGCTCACTTGATCGAACGCGGTACTGACGCTTTCCGACACCGCGACCAGCGTGCCGCGCGATGATGTAGGCTTGAGCTTGTCAATCGCCACGGCCTGTTCCGCCGTCGACAGGGCCGCTAGGTTGACAAGCGCATCGGACAAGACGCCCGTACCGGCGCCCAGTGAATCGAGGGCCGCACCCGCGCCTTTCGCGTTCCCGGCAGCGTTGGCCGCGAATGAATTCAATATGAGAAAGCCTCGTATTTCTCCTCCGCCAAACACCGAAGAGTGGATGTTCAAGTAGACCTGACCCGCTTTAACGCCCGCGATGAACGCTGCTTCGGCTCCGGCGGCCGTGCCGCCATTGGCGGCCACGAATGGAGCGTTCCATGCGCCGGCCTGTGACATATCGTATGTGCGGTCCCATGAACCACTGGTTACGCCCAGCGGAGTTCCCGGGAACGTAGGCGATGTTGTCGCGACACCTGCATTGGTCGGTTGCACAGCGCAGCAATGGACATGTGAGGCGGTGGAATTTCCTATCAAGCCGGTGAAACTGACGCGGACGCGCATTTCATGTGTGACAGGATTCAGCGTGATGATCGCCGAACCCGTTCCCGGAGTAACGACAACCGGGATTTCGTTGGCGCCGTTGAGCGTGACCTTGTAAATCTGCGCCTGAGCGGCCGGAATACTGGCAAGAAACGCGATACCCATCAAAAGAAACCTGAATCTCCGCATCATTGTTCTCCCTGCTTGTAATGGTTTTGGGTTGACTAGTTACAAAATATCGATTCGACACATCGGGAAATGAGTCATTCGGATCGAGGGAACCCACCGCCAGTAGGATCCCTGCTGCCTGATCCGATTTCACCCATCCACCGAGCGGCTTGCACTCAAATACGCATAGCAAAATCGCCGTTGGCGCGACGGCAGCCTGTACGTTTCACTTATCTTTTTTGAAGCAGTTCAAAAACTCTAGTACTAACGGGGGGTATTAATTAAAACAGGCCCTCAGCTTAAACCTCCAGCCGACAAAAATCCACAAACTAGAGGTCCCAGCGTCTAACTGTGTGATCGAACCCCGGCGATAGCCTCCCACTTGTCGACGTGCTGCGCGAGTTTTGCGCTATTGCAATCCGGGCACAGAAACCGTGGACAGCGTGGCGGAGGCCCGGTAAGTACGACGCGGCGGCGGCCGCACTTACGGCAGGGAGGAGCCCAGTTGGCTTCAAAGTAGGGTTGCAAACAGTGTCCCGTCGTCTTTGGAAGCGCCAACGCGAGAGACGCATAGTCCTCAAGACCGAAGCAATACACGTGGGTGATCTCGAGGGTTTCCAGCTGTGTCAGCGTATGGAGGGGTTTAAGCGTGCGATCATCCGGCAACGTGCCTCGCATGACCAGACTACACAGTTGCTTCAGGTCGGAAATCGGCGCCAGCGATTCTACCTCGTGGCATTTTCGCGACGCGTCGTAGCTGGGCGGAGTTGAAACATAGAGTTTCTCCAGTTGCGCCAGCTTTCCAACCGGAGCGAGCGAGCGAATGTGTGAGAAGCAATAGACAGTCAGGTCTTTCAGCTGCGTCAGCGATTCCAGGCCGTCCAGCGTTCGCGGATCGTCCAACGACAGACTTCGAAGATTCTGGAGATTGGCCAGTCCTCCCAAATTGACGCGGGCACCGGAAATCTCGAGATGCGTGAGATGAGGCAGCACGGCAAGCGCGCTGAGGTCCGTCGCCTTAAAAGTGCTCCCGGCCACTCGCACCCTTGAGGCCGATTGATATTGCGCCAACTCGCCAACGTCCAGAGGCGGCTCGCGGAGCACGACGCGCTCCAGTGCTTGCGGCGAATCCTTCACGAATCGCTCAGCTCACGTCAAACGTCGACGGGAAGTGGTCGGCCTTCACCTGCACCGCGGCCGCGAGTCGACCGATATCGGCAAGCTCGTCCATGTTCGACGGATCGTCCATCTCGGCGATTTTCGCAAGCTTATCGGCCGTCCAGTCGATCTTGACCTCGGTGGACAGCCACTTCTGCTCAAGCAGGACGTTGTAGCGTGCGTAGGTCGCGAGCTGTGGCCCATTCGCGCTATCCGCTTTCATGTCGCCAACAGCGCGGTCGATGGTCCACGGCGTCAGGCAATTCGTCAGCCACTGCAGCATGGCCTGATTCACACGGCCCGTGTCATCCATTAGAGACTGAAGCGATCGCAGCCCCTGCTCTGCTGCGGTCATTCCCAGGAGCTTTTCACTCGAGAAGGTCTGCTTGTAAGTGCCCGTCCCGGCGGACACGAGCAAAATCTTCTCCTTGCCGATCTGCCAGCGAAATCCATGCCCGTCGAGCGCCGCCAGCATCAGGAGTTGCAGCGCAGGATCGTTGAAGGGGCTGACTCCGCCATCCACGAATGCCCCCTTCACGACGGACCCGTCACGGCTCGAGATTTCAATCTCCTGAGGTTCGAAGTACGTCGGGGCGGCCGTGCTGGCGCGAACAATCTGGCTGAGGAGGAGCTTGCCGTCCTGCGCGTAATAGCGCGCGCCGGGATGATTGTGGAGGGGCCACGGGCTACCGGTGTCGAGGCGTTTCGCCATGATCATCAGGCCCGTGCGGACCTTCGCGCTGTCGAGTGTCGTATCCGCACCAAGATTCATGTCGAGCGCCCGTTGCACCGGCTCAGCCGGAAACTTCGGGGTCAATATCCCCCTGCGAAAGAAGCTCTTCTCGAAAACGCTATTGCCGAGGTCGCGGTAGAGCTTCTTGATTTCGGCAACCGCCATTCCGCAGGCGAGCATGGCCGCGATGATCGAGCCGGTCGACGTGCCGCCGATCAGGTCGAAGTAATCGGAGAGACGGAAATCGGCCCGGCCGGTTCGAGCCTTCAAGATGCTTTCCATGGTGTCGAGGTACTCGAGGGTGAGGACCCCGCGGATGCCCCCGCCGTCAAGCGCGAGGATACGCTTGGGAGCCTGTGTCCTGTCGAGATGCTGGTCTTTCGTGAGTGGCATCAGGTGTTCTCCTTAGTTATGTCCGTGATTATGTGCTCTTCTTCAGTTCGGCCACGGCCTCGTTGAGCAATTCGAGACCCTCATCGAGCCCGGGCAGCGACACGCCGCCCTCCTTCAAAAGCAACAGACTCTTCATGTGGGTCTCCGGCTGCCAGTCCGCATTGCAATAGGTGAGACCCTCGGTGAGCGCATCCAGAAATCCCTGGGAGTCTCCGGCGTAGAGCCGGACCTCGGACAGGTCGAAGAAGCTCCAAGGAGCATTTATGGGAGGAGTGGTCGCCACCTGGGCTTCGAGTGCCCGCTTCGCCTTGGGCAAGCGAAGGCGGATCCTTAGATCATTCGGAATCTTTCCGTTGATCCGGCCGGCGAGCTTGATCTCGTTCAGTAGGGGATAGGAGTGGCCGTCCGACACGTCGGTCGCCTTCTGGTAGCACTCGTAGGAGCGTCGATATTCGGCCAGAGCCTCGTCGGCCTTGCCCTGCTTGGCCAGGTAATCAGCTTCGCGTTTCACCACTCCGCCAAGAGACGCCCACGCGTCGTAATCGGAGGGATTCAGCTCGACTGCCTTTCGAAGCGAGGTCTCGCCGTTCGGACGGTCAGCGGGCCGCTTTTCTTTGATGAAGATTTTGTTTTCGGCTATTCCTTGTTCCCGCCACGCGTCGGCATACTTCGGTTCTGCCTGTGCGGCACTCGCGAACTCCTGGAGGGCATCCGGCCATTGCCCGCGGTCTTTGAGGAAAAGTCCCAATCGCAGTCGCAACGCATAGTTTGCCGGGTCCGATTGGACGGCCTCACGATAGATATCGATTGCCTTGGCCCACTCCTGGCCGCGAATGGCGTTTTCCGCCGCGCGCAGCAGTTCGTCGATGCTTTTCCCGGGTGTGGGACTCGCGGCGGCGGCGCGTCCGCGCTGCGCCAACAACGCCTTCTGCACGGGACTATCGAGCCGGTTGTATAGGAGTGAGTCCGTGAGCACCTTTGTGATGAGCTCGCGTGACTTTGGTACATTCTCGGCGGGTTGGTAATCGTAATCGAATGCTTTGATGGTGTTGATGTCGAACGGAACCGGCGATCCGGCCTGGCGGAAGACGGCCGTGCCGGCCTCATGCGCGCGATGCCGCACGCCAAGTTCATAGAACACGTTGGCGTTCAAGCCGCTGATATCTGCCAGCGCAAACCGCGAGTACTCCAGATACAGGTACATCTCCTGGCTGATGTCGCCGGAGAAGAAATCCTTGTCGGTGCGCTTTGGTATCAGGCGCAGACCCTTGCCTTCGGGCAACGACGTACCCTCGATTGCAGGTGCGAAGACATTTTCATAGATGAAGTCGAAGTTCACTTCCTGGTCTCCGACCTTCTTTTTGCCAAAGGGCATGATGACGAAGCAGATTTGTGTGTACTCGATGCTGGACATGGACTGTTGCCTCCGTCGTCCGCTTCAGCGCGTCCGCCTGGCCTCGCACGAGTTTTGGCTATCGATTCCGAAGGGACCGCCGTAGCACTGTTGTTTGTTCAAACCGCGAGAATACCACCAGCGGAGCCAGGAATCACAGCTTGCGCACGATGTCGCCGGTTCGAATCGTTCCCGGTTTGACCACGCGGGCATTGAGACCGCGGAGATGCATGTCCTTGCCGAGAGGGGAGTTCACGAAGCGCGTGGCCTCGACCCCAAAGCGGGAAGCGAATTTGCTGCAACCATCGTGCGGGATGGCGGTGATCTCGATGACGGCGGAGCCCACCGCCAGTTGCGATCCAGGCGGCAGATTCGCGGTGCTCAGGTCCATATCCAGAAACAACTGATCCCCCGCGAGCGGCCATCGGTCCCGCTCCCCGGCCACCAGGGCGATCGCCCTGGAATTCATGATGTTGATCTGCGTGTCGGGATCCGAATACATGCGGGTTTTCCAGGAGTCGCCCATCAGGCCTTCGTCCAGACTCAATTCCGCAGTCTCCAGAACGTCGCGCACACCGCTGCCTGGCCGTCGAACGATCATTTCGACACGACCTTCATTCTTTGGCGATTGAAGAATCGCCGCGAGGCCGGCCTCGAGTTCTGCCTTTGTAAGATGTGCCATAAAAAGATTCTAGCTGCGCTGGCAAGAGTTCAATCTGTGTTATTAAAGTCATCGTGAATGTAAGACTGGATTACGGCAGCAACGGACTGATGGTGGACCTTCCCGATGAACGAACCACTGTGATCGAGCCGGTGCATGTGCCCGCAGTTCCCGATCCGATCGCCACCTTGAGGAGTGCGATTGCTTCGCCAATGGGAAGGCGGCCGTTGCGCGAACTCGTCAAGCCGGGACAGCGCATTGGGATTTCGGTCTGCGACATTACGAGGGCTCAGCCGCGGCAGTTGACGCTGGAGGCCTTGTTCGCGGAGATGCCGAGTGGAGTGCGCAGGGAAGACGTCACGATCTTCATTGCCACGGGAACTCACCGCCGGAACAACGATCTCGAAATCGAGAAGATGATCGGTGCGGAGTTTGCGCGAACCTGCCGCGTGGTTTGCCATGACGCGCGGGATGCCGCGTCGCTCGTTCATGTCGGTGATTTGAAGACGGGCGTTCGAGTGTTGCTGAATCGCGGATGGGTGGAGTCGGACTTCAAGATCACGACGGGCTTTGTTGAGCCGCACTTCTTCGCCGGTTTCAGCGGCGGACCGAAGATGGTCGCTCCCGGACTTGCCGGTCTCGAGACCGTGATGACGCTTCACAACGCGGCGCGCATCGCACATCCGAATGCGACCTTCGGCGTGATCGACGGGAATCCGATTCACGAGGACGTGCGGGAGATTTCACGCATGACCGGCGTCGATTTTTCGGTCGACGTGACGCTTAATAGAGACCAGAAAATTACGGCCGCATTCGCAGGCGACATTTTCGAAGAGCACGCGGCGGCCTGCGCCTCGGCGCGCGACAAGGTGATGCGGGCGGTCGATAAGCCATTCGATGTGGTGTTGACCACGAACTCCGGCTATCCGCTCGATCAGAATCTTTACCAGGCGGTGAAGGGAATGTCCGCGGCGGTAAAAGTGGTCAAGGATGGCGGCACGATTGTCTGCGCCGCGGAGTGCCGCGATGGCCTTCCGAATCACGGGCCATACGGGGAGTTGCTCACCACACGCGAAACACCGCGCGAGTTGCTCGAGATGATTATGGATCCGTCCTTCTCGCGAGCCGATCAATGGCAGGTGCAGATCCAGGCGCAGATTCAAATCAAGGCCAGGGTACTGGTGAAGGCGGACGGGCTTACTGCCGAGCAACTCCGATTGGCCAAGTTCGGACCGGTGGAGGATGTGAGTGCTGTGGTGACGAAGGCGTTGAAGGACGCGGGCCCGAACGCGACGCTGTGTGTTCTGCCGCAGGGACCGCAGACTGTGCCGTATTTGAAGTAGGATCCCGGCTGCGTTGCAGACGAATCGTGTCGAAGCGGGTGTCCCCTTCTGACTTAGGAGGGGACATGCTTACCCGCAAAACCTCGGACACTTACCACAGGTTTTCGCGCCTGCGAAACTCCTCGTCATCCCTCACTTCTTCGCTGGCAGCGCGAAGGTATAGATCGCGCTGTGCATGCGGTTCGGTGTGATCGGAACCGCTACTGGGCCCATGTTGCCGTTGATCAATCCGGGGATTGCGAGATTGTCGCCGGTGATCACAGAGACGTACTGCTTGCCGTTTGCGGCATACGTAATCGTGCTGACGGAAATCGGTCCGCCCAGTTGCTGTTCCCAGAGAACCTTGCCATTATCCGCGTCGAAGGAGCGGAGCTTGCCGTCAATGTCTCCCCAGAATATGAGGTCTCCAGCGGTGGCGACGACGGCGCTTGTCGTTGGCACTTTGTTCAAATGCCAGTACTGCATTTCGCCGGTCGACATGTTGACACGCGCGATCCCATTCATCTGATCGGGGGAAACGCCGGGCCGTGCGATGCCGCGGCGAACTTCCCCACCGCCTCGGCCGCCGCGCGCTGCGGGAGCAGGCGCTGCGCCGGGAACTGCGGGAACCGCACCGCGCGCTGGTGCGGCGGCCGCCGGATTCGCCGACGTCATGTCGAGGCAGTTGTCGATGAATGGAACGTACAGGAAGTTTTTCGCCGGGTTGTATGCCATCGGCCAATAGCTCTTCGTGTTGAAGAAGCAGATCGTGTGGCGTTCGCCGGGCTCATCGACGATGAGGTCCTCGTTAATGAATGCCTTGCCGGTCTTCACATCGATATTCGAGAGAATGAAGTTGGGGACGTCGTACGGAAAAGGCGCTGCCCAGAGAAATTTGCCGTCGTTTCGATCGAGAGCCCAAATGCCGCCACCCTCGCCAATGTTGACGCTGATATCATGCTGCTCGCCCTTCTTGATTGCCGGATTGATCCACTTGATGAACTTCGGGTCCGGACTCACAGCCGTGTGGAGCAGGATGCGCTCTTCGTTGATGTCTTCGTCCCAGTCGTCACCGGGCAGATGCTGGTAATACCACACGAGTTTGCCGGTGTCCGGACTCAATGCCACGGTGGAGTTGCTGTAGAGATCGGCCGGCGAGGAAAGCCCGATGGCGCCGGAATTTCCGCCGTGCCGCGCGGTGCGCGTGTTCGGCGTAGGATTTGCGATACCCCAGTAGATGAGCTTCTTCACAGGATCGTACGAGCCCGGCAGCGCCCACGTGGATGCAGCGCGTCGATCGACCGGCGAACCGCCCCACGACTTGTCGCCCTCAGGATCGTCGGGCCCTGCGACAGTATAGAAGCGCCAGACTTCCTTGCCCGTCTTGGCGTCATACGCGCCGATGTAGCAACTCGGGCGTCCGCCGGCGCAACCGCCTCCTGCCAGAACCTTTCCTTCGACGACGATGGGGCCTGACGTGTGACTGCGCGAATCCGCCTTGGTTTCCCAGCGCACCATGCCCGTCTTCGCATCGAGCGCGACGACGTAGCTGTCGGGCGCGGTGTAGTAAATCATGTCGTCGTAAATTGCGAGGGTCTTCGATCGGGAATTCATCGTGCCGCGTTTGTATTGCCAGATCTCTTTGCCGGTGGCCGCGTCGAGCGCGCGCACGCTGCCGTCGGGAACGATCGTGTACATCACGCCGCGATAGACCGTGGGGATCGTCTCGCTCGTGCCCGTCGGAAGATCGATCTTCCAGGCAACCTCGAGTTGGCCGACATTACTCTTGGTGATTTCCTTCAGCGGGCTGTAGCGCTGCGCGTCGTAAGTGCGGCTGAACATGAGCCAGTCGTTCGGACTGGGATTCCGCAGCATCGCGTCGGTCACGGGGACAAAGGTTGGCGTTTGTGCGGGCGCAATGAGGGAACCGAGAGCGATAGCAGCCGCGACAACGATGAGATACGTGAAGCGCATAGGGTGCTCCTTAGATAGGGTAGCAAGCGCCGCCTCCCCGGCGGCTTTGCACAAAGAGTCGAGGCCTGTTTTCGAGTGGGCCCTCTCCCCCGGGAGAGGGTGGCCGAAGGCCGGGTGAGGGCGCGCGAATAAGCCCTCATCCGGCCCCGAACGCGCGCCGGACGTTTTGCGCAAAGCCAAGAGGAGGAGCTTCGCTCGCCTGCCCTACATTCATTTCATCTACGGCAGCGAGTACACCACCAGCTGCTGGTTCGGGCCGGCCGTGCCGTTCGCCACCACCACCGCCACATATTGTTTGCCGTCTTTTCCCTGATACGTCATGGGGACCGCGGTGCTGTTCAACTCCAGCGGAGCGGCCCACAGTTCCTTGCCGGTCTTCGATTCGAAGGCGCGGAATTTCCGATCATTCGTTGCCGTGATGAACACCAAACCGCCGGCGGTCGCGATCGGGCCACCGCTTCCGGCGGAGCCGACGTGCTTCTTACCTTCGGGCATACGGTCATCGTCGCCGAGAGGAACCTGCCATGCGATGTCTCCGGTGTTGGCATTCACGGCAACCAGAGATGCCCATGGCGGACGGAAGCACGGCATGCCTCCTCCACCGCCTGCCCCGCGTCCGCCGCCGCCGGCGCCTGCTGCCGCCGTTCCGGTCAACGGAGCCGAAAACGCAGGACCGTTCGAGCGCGAATAAGGGAGCTGACCCTGCGGGTTTGCGGCGTCGTAGCGTGGGTTTTTATCCATCCAGCCGCTGGTCGCCTGGTCCTTCGAATTGATAAAGATCAATCCGTTCGCTTTGTCGTAGGCGGAGCCACCCCAGTTCGGGCCCCCGGTTGCACCGGGGATCGAGAGGCTCGGAGGATTCTTTCCGTCTTTGAGTTTCAGCGGAGTGTACGGGCCGCCGCTGAAGTACTTGTTCGTCTCCCAGAGTGCCTGGCACGCCGCAGCATGCTCCGGAGTTGTATCGGTGGGCCGCACGATATCGTCCTTTGAAATACTGACACGCGCGACGGGCGGCGGCTTCACAGGAATCGGCTGCGTCTTCGAATACTGTTCTCCGGGGACATCGCCCTGGGGAACGGGACGTTCCTCAACACCGTAGATGGGCTTTCCCGTCGTGCGATCCAGAATGAACATGAAGCCGAGCTTGCCGCTCTGCGCGAGCGCCGGAATCGTCTGACCGTTCCTCACGAGATCGAAGAGAACGGGCGACGGCGGCAGATCGTAATCCCAGAGTTCATGATGGACAGTCTGGAAGTGCCACATGCGTTTTCCGGTCTCAGCGTTGACCGCGACCAGCGTATTGGCGAAGAGGTTGTCACCCGGACGATCGCCGCCAAAGTAGTTATTGTTGGGTCCGCCAACGGGAAGATAGACGATGCCGCGCTGCTCATCCATGGTGAGCGTGAAGGCCCAGACGTTCGGTCCGATCTTGTCTTTCGTGCCCTTCTGCCACGTGTCGTATCCGAATTCGCCGGGCAGTGGAATGGAATTGAACTCCCACAGCTTGTCGCCCGACACCGCGTCGTAGGCGCGGGGATTCATAGGGGGGCCCGTGGCGATGTAGGTGCCGGCGTCGAGGTGCTGTTCGCCGGGGCCGAAGATCATCGCGCCGATGAAGATCATGTTCTTGAAGATCAGCGGAACGCCGGTGTAACCGACCTTCAGGTCCACTTCACCGTTCATACCGAATGTGGTGTCCAGCTTGCCGGTTGTCGCGTTCAATGCGATCAACTTCTTAAGTGACGTGAAAAGAATGCGAGACTAATGCGTCGCGTCTCCCGGCCAATAGGCTACGCCGCGGAACGATGCCAGACCGGATGCGAGTGGATAACTCCAGATTTCCTTTCCCGTTTCCGGTTCGAGGGCGACCACGCGATTACCCGCCGGCATGTACATCACGCCGTTGACGACGATCGGTGTCACCTCATTAAAGATTTCCGATGCGAGCGCGGGAGCGGGATTGATATTCCCGCTGGCCGGTTGCATGCCATAAGTCCACGCCTTCTTGAGCGTCGCGACATTGCTCGTGTTGATTTGCGTCAATGGGGAATAGCGCGTTCCCGCGGCGTCGCGGCTGTACATCGGCCAGTCCTGAGGCCTCGCCTGGGTGGTTGGCGCTGCTGCAGTCGCGGCCCCGCGTTGCGCTGCTGCGCCACGTTGCGGGGCCGCAGTTCCGCGCTGTCCTCCGGGGGCTTGAGCGAGCAGCGGCAATATCGCAAGGCCTGCCACGATAATGGCATACCGAATTCGCATGAAAATCTCCTATGGAAAATCGAACCGATAGTATCAGGATTCTGTCCCGATTTGCTCTATTCCAGTGCGCCTGAAATGTCGTAGGCGGCAACCTTGTTCTCATTCATGTGCGGCACGATCAGACGCTTTTCCGCCGGAAGAAATGCGATATCGGCCGTGCCTGGCTTGAACGTCGTGATGGTCTTCGTTTTCCCGTCGGCGGAGACGTGCAGGATCTTTCCCGCGATGTAGTCGCTGATGACGTAACCGCCTTTGCCATCGCTCTCCAGTCCGTCGATGTTGGCCGTCGGCTCGGGAGTGACGAGGGTTTTCACCTTCGTTTTGAGATCGAGTTTGAACAGATGTCCCAGCACTTTCGTCGAGAAGTCTTTGGGATCGGGTTTGCTGCCCCAGCCGCCAACCACAAGGGAATCGCCCTCAACCAGCAGGCCGTTCGGATATTCAAGGTCTTCCCCTTCGGCGAACAACGAAACCTTGCCTCCCTTAAGCGTATAGATCTTGCTCGCCAGCATGTCGGAGACATAGACCGTGCCATCGGGTCCTGTAGCGACGTCGTTGAGGAACAGGGCATCCTTGACCTTGACTCTCGATTTGACCTTTCCAGTCGCCATGTCGAAGCCGATGATCTCGTCGATGTCGGCTGTCCACAGAGTGCCTTCATAGGAACGCAACCCTTTCGGGGCATTCATGCCGTCCGCCCACGTCGCGTTGGCTGTCCTGCCGTCGGCGCTAATCTTTGCAATCCGGCCGTTGCCGTCTTTGTCTCCCGGCATGCCGCCGATGTTGGAAACGTAGATCTCTCCAGACTTCGGATCGACATACACGCTCTCTGGTGCATCAATGCCGATCTTTACGCTCCAGAGCTCGGCCACTCCGGGTTTGGGGGGCGGGGCAGGCGTGGCGGTTTCCGCTTCTTTTACGGGCTGCGAGTTGCACGCGGTCAGCGAGAGAACAAACAAGACGGGCGCCAGGCGCTTGAACATTCTGAATTCTCCTTGGGCAAATGGTGTGGGAATTTAGCCACGGACTACGCGGACAGGGCGCAAGCAAGAATTCTTATGCGCCCTGTCCGTGTAATCCGTGGCTAAGTACGACGTTTCGCAATTACGGTAGCGTCTTCGGGCGGGTGTCCCCTCCTCAAGAGGAGGGGACACCCGCCCGAATACGTTACCGTATTTACAAAAACCAATACTAAGTTCCCTCCGCATTCAGCCGGATTCCACTTCGGTGTAAATCATAGTCGAGGTTTGCGATGTGCTGCTGAGATGGTGGCGGATGGCGGCTTCAAACGAATGCAGGGACCAGCGTGTCAGAAAATAGGCTGCTGCGCTGAGCACGACAATTGCAATCGCAACGGCGATGACGGAACGGAACAGAACGTACTGGATGCCGGCGGCGGCTAAGGTCACGAAAATGAGGATCACCATGCGGGCTCCGCCCTGGCCGGCCGAATCCCGTCCTGGTTGTGTCTGTTTCCCAAAGGGTATGCCTTCGATCACGCGCAGGCCGAACGTGAGATATATCGAAGACGCAGCCACGCTGAAGAGGAGGAAGCCGCCGGCGGTCGCAAATCCCCAACGCCATGCGAAGAGAGGAAACAGCACCACATTGGGCACCATGATAAAGGCCAACCACAGTGATGTGTGAACCCCTTGAGCGAAACGTCCCAGCGCGCGATCGGAGACGAGCAGAAAAAGCCACACGCCTTTGTAGTCCGTGCCGTAAGGCAGAAGGATGCAAACCACATAGAGAATGAACCCCAGGAAGTGAGGGATGAGGTGCGCGGCCGAAAAGCCCTGGGAAAACGGCGCCGCCAATCCTGAGCCGAACATTCCCAACAGCATCCCGATCATCATCGGCATCAATCCCAGCAGTCGCCGGCGGAATTGCCAGTCGCGCAGCATCATGCGCTTCACATAGTCGAAGCCGGCTCTGCTGACCTGTCCCCCAAACAGTCGCCGGACAATCTCTCCAAGAAGTGAACGGCGGACGCGTGTTGTCGCATTCGATGCGCCGTGAACCATCGCCGAGGCGCGGATCAGGTAGTCCGCCGAAAGCGAGCGCAGACCGATGGTTGTCACGGCAATGGCGATGCCGCCGAAGGCCGGCGCGAGCAACCACCAGGGAACTGTTTGCAGCGGTGCAGCCACGACTGCAAGCGAGCGGTAGACGCGGGCTGAGCTTCCGCGCGGGGCGAATCTAAACAGAGTGAAGATTGCGATCGGAATCGCCTGAATGAACTGCGACGCAGATTTCATGCGGCGCGCCGGCACGACCCGCATCAGCAGTCCGTAGATGCTGCAGCAAAAAAGAGCGATCAATACTCCCAGCGTCATCGCTATCAGCAGGTCGAGCAGGGGGTAAGACCAGCCTCCGTCCTTCATGAACGGCGTCGCCAGCGCCGGCAGGAGGTTCCAGCCCACAACGGTGTAGAAAACGATGTTCAACAGGTGCGAGAGCTTCGCGGCGGTATATGTCGCTCCAGTGATCGGCTGATGAGAAAGCGCCAGCGCTTCCTCTGGATTGACGAGGCTGTTTGCCGCTTCCGACAGCAGTACCGCGATGAGCGTGAATGCCGTGATGGCCAGCACGATGCCGGCAACGACCCAGGCTCTCGCCTGAAGAATCAACCCGCCAGCCGCCGGGGCCGCGCTAAAAAGAAAAAACCATGCGGCCGAAACTCGAAGAGCATGGCTTTGCAGGCCGAACTGGCCCTGCATTTCATCACGCGTGCTCAGTTTATGGAACAGATCCATCAACAGCCAGTAACGCCTTGGATCGATGCCGAAGCTTTTCAGCAGATTGGAAAACGCGGGGCCGCGAAGCTGGCGTTCGATGGCTGCCTTGATCTGATCCAGAATCTCGCTCACGACCGAAGCTTCTCGATGATTCCCGACATGTCGGATTCTGGAGAGCCTTCCTTATGCGTGAGCTGACGAAAGACGTCTTCGAGATTGGATTGATGCGTGGAATCCCGAAGATCCTGAACGGATGGATCGGCGATAAGGTTGCCTTTGTGAATGATCAGGACGCGATCGCAAATACGCTCGACGACTTCGAGAATGTGCGAGCTGTAGAGAATCGTCTTGCCATCCTTTGCCAGCGCGGCGATCAAGTCCTTCACCAGGATCTGGGCGTCGACGTCGAGACCGGTGAGCGGTTCGTCGAGAAGGATGAGCTGCGGATTGTGCAGCAGGGCCGCGCCTATCAGGATTTTCTGACGCATGCCCTTGGAGTAGGCCTCGAGGCGGCGCAGTCGATCGCTGGTGAGGCCGAATCGTTCGAGCACGCTCTTGATCCGCGACTGAAGCGTTTCTTCTTCGACGTCGTGGAGACGTCCCGAGAGTTCGAGGAACTCCTGCCCGCTGAGGCTTTCGAAGAGTCCTGCGGCTTCCGGCACGTACCCGATGCGCTCCTTGACTGTGATGGCGCTTTCCGGAAGGCTGAGCCCGCACACCGCGACGTGGCCGCTGGTCTGAGACAGGATGCCCGCGATGATTTTGATGGTTGTGCTTTTACCCGCGCCGTTGGGGCCGAGCAGGCCGATGATCTCGCCCTTGTTTAAGTGGAAGGAAATGGAGTGCAGTACTTCCGTGGTGCCGTAACGGAAAACCAGGTTGCTGACATCGACAATCGGTTCGGTCATGGGTTCCTGCAGGAACGGGCGTCCCCTGCTGAGTCAGGAGGGGTGGCTGCGCCAGTAAGAAAATATCGCGCTAGCTCCGAAACGGCGCAGACGGGGTGGTTCCAAAGCCGAAACGTTGCAAAAATGCATTCCGAAACGCTACGGCTTTGGAACCACCCCGTCTGTGCGCCTTAAGGAAGCTTCGCGAAATCTCTTGACCGCACAGCCACCCCTCCTCAAGAGGAGGGGACACCCGCCCGAATACGTCATCGTAATTACGAAAACCACTAATTAGGAGCGGACACCCTCCTTCACACTTCCTCGTATCCCGCAGGCACGTCGTTCCCCGTCACGCGCTGCCGGGGTTCCACCAACATGGATGTTGCACTATCAAGCCATTTCAAGAAGTGCGCCGTTTCGCGGTGCTTGCTGACGGATTCCTCGGAGTCGTATTCCTCGACGAAAAGAAAGTGCGAGAGATTTTCCTTCGAGCGATAGATCTCGAACTTCAGATTTCCTGGTTCCTGACGCGCGGCAGCTTGATTCATGCGAGATGCGGCGAGGAACGCATCTTCAAATCCTGGTTTGATTTTGAGAAAGACCGAAAACTGTTCACTCATTTCACATCCATCCAACCGCGGCTCTTGTGGCTCGCGAGTTCCGCATCAAGAATTTGAAGCTGCCGCAGTCCATCGGCAAACTGTGGATATTCGGGCTCCGCCGCCGGGTCCGCAATCGATCCGTAGAATCTGCGGAACACCTGCTTGAACGTATCGTGATAGCCCTCGCCGTGACCGCCCGGCAGATCGGCATAACCCCGCGCTTTCTCCTTCAACAGCGATGGGTCTTTCACGATCACCTGGTTATTCGTGTTGCGGTTGCCGAGCCACAGCTCGTCGGGCCGCTCCTGGTTCCACGCCACAGATCCTTTTGTGCCGTAGATTTCAATGCTCAGCATGTTCTTGCGTCCGGCGGACACCTGGCTTGCCGTGAAGGCACCGCGCGCTCGAGCGCCCATGTGGAAGATCACAGAACCGAAGTCGTCGGTGTCGATCGCGGTTTCGGTGTAGTCGGACGGCGCGAGCGTCTTTCCGGTGAAGGTTTCGACGGAGCCCTTCGGTTGCTTGCGCGTTTTGTGAAAGGTCTGAAGGTCGGCGCAGACCGAATGGATGCGCTCTCCGGTGACGTGCTCGGCCATGTCACACCAGTGCGAACCGATGTCAGCCATCGCGCGCATCGGACCGTTGGCCGCCGTGTCGGTGCGCCAGTTCCAATCGGTGTCGTACAAAAGCCAGTCCTGAGAGTAGGTGCCCTGCACGACGAGAATCTCGCCGAGGTCTCCATCTTCGCGGAGGCGGCGCATGTGCTGAACCATCGGGTAATAGCGCAGATTGTGGCACGTGCAATTACGAAGCCTGGTGGAGTGCGCGAGGTCGACAAGTTTGCGTCCTTCTGCGCTTCCGGTGGTCAGCGGCTTTTCACAGAGTACGTGTTTGCCGGCCTGAAGGGCTTCCAGCGAAATGGGTGCGTGCTGCGAATTTGGAGTGCAGACGTGGACGGCGTCGATGGACTTGTCTTCAAGAATCCTGCGGTAATCCGAGTCTGTTCTATCGACTCCGAAACTGGCTGCAAGAGATTGCGCCGCTTCAATCCGGCGTCCGACGACAGCGGCGACGTCCACAGTTCCGACGCGGCGTACCGCTTCCAGATGTACGCGTCCCATGAATCCCGTACCAATAATTGCTGTGCGTAGTCGTTTCAAAGGTTCCTCTCTACGGAGAATTCGGAGATGTGAAAATCAAAACTCCCCTCCTCGTGATGAGGAGGGGAGTTCTATTACCACACAGATCGCGAGAATCCGCTCTACTGAGTAACGATCGGTTTGCCGTCCAGCGTCAGGATAAGCAAACGTGATTGTGGGGGCTGAGGGCCCTGGGGTGCGGCAGCTGCTCCACCACCACCACCACCGCCACGTCCGCCGCCAGCAGCACCACCGCCCCCACGGCCACCTTGACCTGCAGCAGGAGGTGCTGCGGCCGCTGCTTGACCTGGCGTTGTGGGCTGTGGTGCGCCTGGGCCTGCCGCCGCAGCACCACCGCGTCCACCGCCACCGCCGCCACGTCCACCGCCACCACCGCCGGCCCCTGCACCGCCACCACCGCCAATAGAACCTGCGATCGAAACGTACTGCTTGCCATCAAGCATGAAGGTCATCGGAGGCCCGGGGTTCGCGACACCGGTTGCCAGATCGAGAACCTGCTCGCCGGTATCGGCCTTGAACGCAAACAAGTGATTGGCGACATTGGTGAACACCAGATTACCGGCAGTCGCGAGCGTGCCACCGGCATTGAAGCCCGAGCTTGAACCGGATGGTCCGCGCCATGCTTCTTTCTGAGTGACAGGATTCCAGGCCACGAGAATGCTTCCTCTTCCTTGGGGGCCAATCGTTGGGAGCGCGGGGCCGCCACCGCCGCCACGACCGCCACCACCACCTGCGCCACCGCCACGACCACCTGCGGCTGCGGGCGCTGCTGCGCCAGGAGCAGGAGCATTTGCACCAGCGCCCGGAACAGGAGGAACGGCGTTTGGATCAAGCCCCGGGGCTAATCCCGGAGGTGCGCCAGCTCCACGGCCTCCAGCCCCACCGCCGCGTCCACCGCCACCACCCGCCTGTATGGCTCCCATCTGCATCCGGCCTCTTTCGCCTTCGCGGATTTCTGAAGTGGTTATGACGTAGTTAGGGTCGCCGGAGTAGGAATAACCACCACCGATCGTACTGGGGATATAGACCAGTCCGGTGAGCGGACTGAAAGACTGTGGTGGCCAGACGTGGCCGCCGCCAGGGCCGGGCGTGACATTGATCGGCGTGGCGCCAGAACGCGCGGCGGGATTCACGATTGCCCTTCCTGTTTTGGGGTCCATACCGGTAGCCCAGCTCACCGTCACCCACGGTTCGGCTGAAATAAATTGGCCTGTCACCCGGTCCAGAACGAAAAAGAATCCGTTCTTGGGCGCATGCATCAACACCTTGCGGGTCTTGCCGTTGATCTTCAGGTCTGCCAGGGTGATGTCCGCGATCGAGTCGTAGTCCCAGTCGTCGCCAGGCGTTGTCTGGTAATGCCAAACATACTTGCCGGTCGATCCTTTCACGGCGATGATGCAATCGGTGCAGAGATCGTCACCCAGACCGCGGCCGGCTGAACTCCAGGGGCCAGGCTGTCCGGTGCCGACATAGACAAGGTCCTCGTCGGGATCGTAAGCGATGCCACCCCAGACCGGGCCGCCGCCTCCGCCTACCCACCATTTTTTGGAAGCGTCCCATGTCTTGGCCCACTCGGCATAGATCGGCTGTTCGAACGGCTTGGAAGGATCTCCTGGAACCGTATAGAACTTCCAGAGTTCCTTTCCAGAGTCGGCATCGAAAGCGGCGAAGAATCCGCGCACGGCATACTCGCCGCCGCTCGCGCCGACTATCACACGTCCGCCCTTGATGACACGGGGGGCCATGGTGATCGTGTAGGGGTAGTTGGTCGGAGTGACGCGAGTTTCCCAAATCACCTTGCCGGTCTGAATGTCGAGAGCCCGGAGGCGTCCGTCGATTACCGGTGCGATGACCTTACCCTCGTACAGAGCTATGCCCCGGTTGACGACACCGCAACAGGCGGACGCGCTGCGATTTGCTTCCGGATCCGTGTGCCAGAGTTCCTTACCGGTGCGTGCGTCCACCGCGTAAACAACGCTCCACGGAGTGATGCTGTACAGGACGCCGTTGGCAATTAGAGGCGTGCCTTCCTGGCGGGTGCCGGCGCCGACGTTCGGTATGTCGTAGGACCACGCGAGGCCCAGTTTTTTCACGTTCGTGTCGTTGATTTGGTTCAACGGACTGAAGCGTGTCTCGGACCAGTCCCGGTTGTATGAAATCCACTCTTCCTTATTTTTCCCGGCATCCTTTAGAGCACTGTCGTTGATCTTTTTAGCGTTCTGACCAACAGCAACCCAGGCAAGCATGCCTATGAGGAGCGCCGACACAAAGATCCATCTCACTCCACGTGGTTTGCGCCACATAATGACCCCCTTCAAGTTCTTGTCCTAAGAAAACGGCTTCGCGATTCGCGGCATCAAGATAAAGAAATTCGATTTGAATTGCGAAGCATACTAACAAAACCTCTTTCAAGCGAATACAGATTTGCAGGGTTGGCAGGGTTAGAAAACCGAGTCCGGAAAGTAGTACTTGCTGGCGTTTTCCGGGGTTACAAGGAACACATCGATCGTGATTTTTTTCTCTCCCTGTTGTCCCTTGGCCTGATCGAGCTGTGCCTTCGTAATGCCCAAATGCTCCGGAGTTTTTCCCGCGGCCGCGGCTATATCGCCACCCTGCAGCTGTGCCGCCGCGATATCGATTCCGGCAGCGATCATGGCCGGCGGATAGGTGACGTCGGCAGGGTAGAGGTTGTCCTTATCCATGACACGCTTGATGATGTCCTTCATTCCGGCGCCGCCGAGAATCCAAAGCTGATTGATGCGGCCCGCTTCCTTGATAGCCTTCTCCGCGCCGAGGGCCATGTCGTCGTCTGAAGCCCAGACGCAGTCGATCTTGGGGAAGGATGCCAGGTAGCTTTGCATCACCTCGAGCGCTTTCTGCTGATTCCACATGCCGGTCTGCGCTCCCAGCACTTTGATGCCGGGATTCGCCTTGAAGACCGTCATCGCCGCTTCGTAGCGATCCGTATCGACGCTGGATGGAATTCCGCGCAGGATCACCAGGTTGCCTTTGCCCTTCATTTTTTCGACGATGTACTCGGCGCTCTTCTTGCCAAACGCCTTGTTGTCGCCTTCGAGCAAGACATCCGCGACCAGCTCCGGGGAACTGCGGTCCACGTTGACGAGAAAAATGCCGCGGTCTTTTGCCTTCTTCGCGACCGGTGCGATGGCGCCGGGTTCGGTCGGAAGCAGGACAAGGCCTTCGATCCCCTGGGTCATCATGTCTTCAATGTCGCTGGTCTGTTTTCCGGGCTCATTGGCGGTGGCATATACCCATTGCACGTCGGGATACTTCGCCATTTCGGTCTTCGCCCAATAGCCGACGCCTGCAGTCCAACCGTGATCTGCAGCGGGTATCGAAACCCCGATTTTCACCTTTTTTGCCGCCGGAGCTGGCGCGGAAGTCTCTCCCCCTTTAGCGCATCCGACAGCGAGGAAGAGGGCTGTAAGTGCAAGTGCTATAAGCGTTCTATTTCGTTTCATGCGCGGGCATTATAGTGACACCCCAAAGCGATCCGTACATAATTCTTGTCATGCGCTACTTCGTCTTTCTCACGGTTTTACTCTTCACCGCCGAGCTTCTGCCGGCTGCTGAAGTTCGCGATGTAGGCCTTGCCCAGAAAGGGACGCGGATTGAAGCGTCCATCGTGGAAGGAGCGACCGGAGATGCTCCTATCGTCGTCTTGATCGGTGGGTTTGAAGGTCCCGGCGCGTCGTCGCGCGCCGTCGAGCAGGAGATTCAAAGGTATGAAGCGCTTGCGCAGACTCGACGCGCGTTCAAGCTCATTGCCATTCCACTCGCCAATCCGGAGCGCAGCCGGCTGCAGTTTCCTCCAACAGGAGTTGCGTACCGCGAAAATGCCGAGTCGCATGTGCTCTGGCGGTGGATCGGACTTCGTGGCGCCGACCGCGTTGTCGTTGCCGGCGAAGATTTCGGGTTGGTGCAGGCGCTGTCGGAGAATCCCGTCGCCGGCATCGGCAAGATTCCCGCAACGCGCGTCGGAGTGACGGGCGGTTTGCTGACCGCGATCGGTTCCGACATCGCGCGCAGCCAGGCAGACACGGAGTTGAAGCGCCGGATGGCGCGATCGCCTAAACAGGTTGCCGATGAACTGGCCAAGGTCTACGGACACGATTTCGATCAATTGACCTATCTGCCCGGCATGGCTCTCATCGGCCAGCTCCGGTTGGGAAATGCTGCCGAGGTCGAACGCCTTGCGGCTCGCTATCTCGATGGCCGCGACAATCTCGCCAGAGCGAATTCGCTCACCCTTGCCGGACATCTGGTGTTCGCGGAACTGGCGGAGCGCACGAAAAATGCGCGGTATACCGATCTCGTTCGCAAGGCTGCGAATACAGGGTTCACCGAGTCCGGCGCGATGAAGGAATCGATGCCGTATCACGACGAGATGAGCGATTCGGTTTTCATGGCGATCCCGCTTCTCGCCAAGGCCGGCAAGTTGACGGGCGACAAGAAGTACTTCGACATGGCGGCGCGGCATCTCGCCTTCATGCAGAAACTTGTGCTGCGCGAGGACGGCCTCTATCGCCATTCGCCGCTGACGGACGCGGCGTGGGGACGGGGCAATGCGTTTCCGGCACTGGGTTTGGCATTGGCCTTGTCGGACATTCCGTCCGATCATCCTTCATACAACACGATGGTCTCGGCCTTCGTCCAGCACATGAACGCCCTGGCGCCGTTTCAAAGCGAAGACGGGATGTGGCGGGAAGTGATCGACCAGCCGGGTTCTTACGAAGAATTTTCGGCAACCGCGATGATCGCGACTTCAGTCCTGCGCGGCATCCGCAACGGATGGCTCGATGCGCGCACGTGGCAGCCGCGGGTCGATCGAGCCTGGCACGCGATTGTGGCCCGCATCGGGACGGACGGCGTGCTGTTCGATGTCTGTGAATCCACCAACAAGCAACCAACCCTCGAGGCTTACCTGCAGCGCGCCGCAATCCTCGATCGCGATCCCCGCGGGGGAGGAATGGCTCTTATCCTTGCGACAGAGATGGCGGGGCTGAAGTAGAGCGGCCGCGAATCGGCGCGAGCACAGCATTGCCAACCAGCCATTTGGACTTGATGATGAAGTGATTAAGGAGTCACCAGGACATCGTCGAAATACGCTCCTTGTTCGCCCCAGACATAGAGACCAATCTTGCCTGAGGAAATCGAACTGTCCGTCACATCGAAAACCAGCGTTCCACTGACAAAAACCTGAAGCCGGCTTCCCACGGTTTTGATCTTCACCGGATACCACTGATTGAGCAGGTATGGGACTGCGTCCTGGGCCAGTATCGTCGTCACACCGCCGACGGTCTTTGTAAGCCGGCGGAAGGCTCGTTCGCTGTCCATCGAAAAGCGATAATAGTTTTGCGGATTCTGGTATCGAAACATCACACCGATACCATCGTTGTCTGAGGCCATTAACGATACATTGAATTCATAGTCCGTCCAGCTTCCACTGCCCGCAGTGGCAAAACTTCCAGGCTTGACAGGATCTGAGCCGATTTGGCTTCCGCCGAAGATGTTACTCAACTGTGCCAACTGCCCATTCATCACCCGCCAATTCGAAGGGGCATTGATCGTCCCTTCGTCCACGACGGTCCAATTGGAAAAAGTGCCGCTGAAAGCATCGCTGAAAAGAGTGGGAATGCCCATGGTGATGCTCAGACCTCTGGAGTCTGTATTTGACGCAGAGTCTTGCACCTGAACAGAAAACGAAAAGGCGCCTGCGGTCGTTGGCGTTCCCGTAATGACGCCAGTTTGGCTCAGAGTCAGGCCATCTGGAAGGGCTCCAGAAACAACGCTCCACGTATAAGGCGGAACTCCCCCGCCTGCTTGCAGCGTTTGATTGTAACCAACACCGACCACTCCAGTCGGAAGCGTAGCGGAATTGATGCGCAGAGCCACAGAGAGAACGGTTACATCATCAAAGTACGCTCCCAGCTCCCCCCACACATAGAGACCAATCTTGCCTGCGGGAATCGAACTGTCCGTCACATCGAAAAGAAGGATTCCAGTGAGGAAGACTTGAAGCCGGCTTCCCACCGCTGTGACCTTCACCGGATACCAATGATTGAGCTGGTACGCAACTGCGTCCTGGGCCAATATCGTCGTCACACCGTTTACGGTCTTCGTAAGCCGGCGAAAGGCTCGTTGGCTGTCCATCGAAAAGCGATAGTAGTTTTGCGGATTCTGATATCGAAATACCACACCGATACCATCGTTGTCTGAGGCCATTAACGATACATTGAATTCATAGTCCGTCCAGCTTCCAAGGCCTGCAATGGCAAAACCTCCCGGCTTTACAGGATCGGAACCGATCTCGCTTCCGCCGAAGATGTTGCTCAACTGTGCCATCTGGCCATTCATCACCCGCCAATCCGAAGGGGCATTGATCGTGCCTTCGTCCACAATGGCCCAATTCGCTAAATTTGTGGAGAAATCATCAGCAAAGAGTGTGCTTCCGGAAAAAGAGTTGGGGTTGATGACAATCGACAGTATCTGGGTAGCAGTAGCAAGCACACCGTCCTGCACGCGCACCGTGAAGGGAAAGGTACCGGGTTGGGTGGGTGTGCCGGAAAGGGTCCCATTTGAACCGAGTGTCAGCCCAGGAGGCAACGCGCCAGTATCCACGCTCCATTGATACGGGGCAATTCCGCCGTTGGCCACAAGATTTTGGGAGTAGGGCTGGATCTGCATGCCTGAAGGGAGAGAAGTGGTTTGAATGGTTAACGGTGTTGGGGCGGGTATATCAATCGACAATATCTGGGTAACGGTAGCAAGCACACTGTCCTGCACGCGCACCGTGAAGGAAAAGCTGCCGGGTTGAGTGGATGCGCCGGAAAGGGTCCCATTTGAACTGAGTGTCAGACCAGGCGGCAGCGCACCGGCATCCACGCTCCATTGATACGGCGCAGTTCCGCCGTTGGCCACAAGACTTTGGGAGTAGGGCTGCAGCTGCATGCCTGAAGGGAGAGCAGTGGTTTGAATGGTTAGCGGCGATGGAGTGAATTCCTGGATTGGGAGGCTAAAGACAACGAGATCGTCGCTTCCCCGGTGGATCTCGATGTTGACCTGGGCGGGGAAGGTCGTAGTGTCCACTCGGGCGAGGCCGTAATAACGATCTGTGGATTCTTTGAAGAGAATTTGAGAGCTATTAGCCGCGGTCGCGGGGCGGGGCGGCCCCGCGAGAGGTGTTGGCGAAACTTCATAAAAACCCCTCGTACCGTGTCCGATTTGATTTACGGGATAGTCGAACAGGAACGCTCCTGCCCAATGTTGATCGCCGCTCAGGAGGATAACGTTCTTGATGTTATTTTGAGTGATGAACTGAAAGATATCAGCGCGCTCACTCGTAAATCCCGTCCATGAATCATTTCCGGTGGTCCCAAAATCACTCCACATCACCGGAGAGACAATAAACTTGAACTTTGCTGTTGACGCCTGAAGCTGAGTCTTGAGCCACTGAAGCTGGGCTATGCCGAGCATCGTGACTCCCGGGATTCGGTTCCATCGCGAATCGAGCATGAAAAAGTCTGAATCGCCCGCCGAAAACTTGAAATAGATGGACGCATTGGTTTCGACGTACGGAGGATTGGCCCAATATTTCCCGAAAGCCGCCCGGCTTTGCGTCTTAAGGGGATAGGTCGAGTCGGTGTCGTTGTTGCCGTAATCATGGTCGTCCCAGATGGCGAAAGTAGGAGTCCGGGTTGCAAAGCTCTGAAACGGAGGATCCCGATTCAACTTGTACAAGTCCCAAAAGTCCGATTCTGTTCCGGAAACCAGATCACGATAGATGGTGTCACCCATGAGCATTGCAAAATCAACCTGATGGGTCGCCACATTGTTGAAGATGGTATGCGGACGGTAGTTCTGGGGAAGATCGGCTCCGAACATAAACGAGATCTGAGATCCGCTTCCGGTTGCGGGCAATGTCTTGAAAGTGGAAGTGCTTTGCAACTGGATCAGGCTTTTGATCACAACCCTGTAGTCGTAAAGCGTCCCGGGCGAAAGGTTGGTTAGAGACACAGCGCCAGTGAAATCATTCTGCGAGTTCAAGTCTACAAGCGAAGATTCCAGCGGTGCGGACCAATTCCCTCCCGCGAGTTGGTACTGCACTCTCGCTGATGCCGCCGCGATGGCTCGAATCCAGATGTTTACGCTGGTGTCCGTGACTGCTCCAAGAAGGGGCAGATGGCTTAAGGTCGTGTCGTCGTCCAGAATGGTGTAGGTATGCACGCTGATCGCTCCGAGCGTCGCGTTGCTTGGGCTAGCCAGCGTTATCTGAATGGTCTCGTCATTTTCAAGCAGCGTGTCATTGTTAATGGTAATGGGGATGGCTCTGCTGGTATCGCCGGGGTTGAACGTCAGCGTTCCATTCGCCAGGGTGTAGTCGGTGCTGCCGCCGGTGGCGGTTCCGCCCGTGACGGCGTAGTTCACGGTTACGATGCTGGCAGAAGCCGCCGACAGCGATACCGCCAGACTCGCCGGACTCGTGGCCTCCGTGCCGCTGGAGGAGGCGCTTGTGAACGCGACCGTGGGCGCAGCAGTATCATCATCCTGGATCGTGTAGGTATGCACGCTGATCGATCCCAGCGCCGCGTTGCTGGGGTTCGCCAGCGTTATCTGAATGGTCTCGTCATTTTCGGGTAGCGTGTCATTGTTAATGGTAATG